>Ga0302324_100016292_pt1 | contig 14813 bp, 8 predicted proteins | sample Palsa_T0_1_FD_201949 | JGI IMG/M metagenome (GOLD analysis project Ga0302324, IMG submission 201949) | Peat permafrost microbial communities from Stordalen Mire near Abisko, Sweden - Palsa_T0_1 | ecosystem: Environmental > Terrestrial > Soil > Palsa > Peat permafrost | place: Sweden: Abisko...
ACCTGCTATCGCATTCGCGATTTCGATTTGGGCGGCAAGATGTGTCGCGCTACATCGAGGTGCCAGGGCCGGTTGATGCGGTGCTGCATTTCGCGTCGCCGGCGAGTCCGCCGGACTATTTAAAATTTCCGATACAAACGCTGAAGGTGGGCGCGCTGGGGACGCACAACGCGCTGGGACTCGCGCTGGCGAAGAAGTCCCGATTCCTGCTGGCGTCCACTTCCGAATGTTACGGCGATCCGCAGGTGAGTCCGCAGCCGGAGACTTATTGGGGCCACGTGAATCCGGTGGGCCCGCGCGGAGTGTACGACGAAGCCAAGCGCTACGCGGAAGCGATGAGCATGGCCTATCACAGGTATCATGGGCTGGATACGCGCATCGTTCGGATTTTCAATACGTACGGGCCGCGCATGCGCCTGAACGATGGACGCGCGCTTCCCAACTTTCTGTATCAGGCGCTCCGAGGCGAGCCCATCACGGTCTATGGCGATGGCAAGCAAACGCGGAGCTTTTGCTACGTCTCGGACCTGCTGGATGGAATTTACCGGCTGCTCGAATCCGACGAGCACGAGCCGACGAACATAGGTAACCCGCAGGAGATCACCATCCTGGAATTCGCCGAACGGGTTCGCGCACTTGTAGGCGCGCAGGTGCCGATCAAATTTCATCCGTTGCCGCAGGACGATCCCAAGCAGCGCTGCCCGGATATTGCCAAGGCACGCCGAATTTTGGGCTGGGAGCCGAAGGTGACCCTGGAGGAAGGTTTGCGGCGGACTTATGAATATTTTCGCGAACGAGTGGCGCAGGAGCGCGCCGCCCCGGGATGAAAACCGCGCGCGACCCGAACCTGCGTAGTCTAACGGCACAATTCGTAGTAGAATCCCGCACAAATCAGGGACCATCCGCTTTTCGCGCGGAGCATTGAGGACCGAGATGGAAATCCTCTGGCCGGCGCTAGGCATATGCATACTCGTTGTCTTTGTGTTCTTCGTGCTGGCGCAGCATTGGCAACGGGTTCTGCGGCAGCATTCCTGGACTATTCGAAAGCTGACCGACCGCGTGCGAATGCTGGAAGAAGTAGATGACCCTGAATTCCGCCGAAAGCTGAGTGAATCGGCTCCCTCACCTCTGGAACAAGTCCTGACCTTCTCTTTTCGCTTGAGCGATCGATTCTGGCGCGAAACGCTGCACACCACGGACGAAGACGCGGCGTTCATCAAGTCCTTTGGCAGCTTCCTCGGCTCCGTGAAGATTGAAAGGTGGCGCGCACACAGCGTGGCGACGGTGACGGAAGTTCTGCCGGAGCGGCAATCGGCGGCGTGGCAGACGCGTTCGCTCGATTGCAGTTTCGACGGGCAAACGGGGTGTGAGAGGCTCACGCTGTGGGAACTTCCGCTCGCGCGGGTGCGCGGTTCATCCGTGCGCCCTCCATCGCTCGAGCTGGTACTGAAAGAGAAGTCTCTCGAGCTGTGCGGGCATTTTTTTCCGCCGGCCGCGGGCAACGGCCATTCGCGGAGTTTGGCTGAAGATGAATTGGTATTCTTCCGCGTTCCTTTCGATTCCGCGCAACTAGCCGAATTTCGCAGCCCTGATCCACTGGAAGATGCGGTGAACGGCAACGGGTCTCACGGCGGCGCGGAAATTTCGCTCGATCGGAATTTCTGGCGGGCGTTCTACTCGCAACGGGACGACAAGGTGGGCTTCGAATGGCAGCTTTGGCTGCGCGATCTGTCCAAGAAGTCGGAATGGGACCGCTGGAAGATTTTGGAGCCGGTCGTTGCTCCCTTCGATGAGAATGCAGCTCACAATGCGAGATAATAAAATCGCCGAGCTAGTGCGAGTGCGGCCGAACCGGAAGGCCGGCCCAAAGGTTGATTAAGCCCAGAATTTCCCGCACCACCGCCAGAGCGTCGCGCGTGTTCCTCCACCAGTGGTCCACATCAAAGGGGTCTTCGGGGGCCGCGCGAACGATGGCTCGAACATTCGCGCCTGCAAGTTTGGTCCACAGCGCTTTGACGCGGCGAGTATGCGCGGGCGAAGTTACGATGATGACGCTCGACTTTCCGGCCTGGCGCAACTGGCGGGCCACTTCCTGCACTTCCTGTTCCGTATCCTCAATCGTATCGGGAAGGATTAGAACGGCGGTGGGAGGCACGTGGAGTCGAATGAGGATTTCGCGGTTGTAGTCCGCTTCGCTGACGTACTTGATTCCGAGCTCCTGCAACTCTTCGTCCGGACCTTCGGGGTGGCTGACCCAAACTTCGCCGGCATAGCCGGAGGTGAAATAGATCGCAGCGCGTTCCGCGCGATAGGGCATGGAACCGCTTAGGACAACGATTACATCGGCCTTGGCCAGGGGATCTTCGCGCACGAGCCAGCGTCCCAGGCCGCGAAAAGCAACAACGGCGGTGACAAACAGCACGAGCAAAAGGACGGCGCAGATGAAGCGACGCGTTCGGCGGCGGCTTGCGGATTTTTCGATGGTCTCCATTTGTCGCAATCCATAGTCCTTAAGAAAAAACAGCCGGCAACGGGCGTCAGGATGTTACACGGTAGTTGTCTTCTATCATTACTAAAGCAAAGAGAGAAGCAACGGGTTCCGAACGGATCCGGAGAAGGGCACGAGGCCGACTGGCCTAGAAACGCGGCCAGGGGAACGAGCGGCCGCGCGTCAAAAGTCCGCGCAGGCCGAGCAGAATCAAGCGAGGCTGGCTGAGGCACACGCGCCAGAGAATCTTCCAGGCTTCGTCCCGCGAATATTCGGCGAGAGATTGTTTGGCGGGATCGTTCAGCAAATCGACGAGTTGGCTGTAATCGGATTGCTGGAAGTCGTGGAGGGAGCGGCGCAACAGAAGGTGGAGATCGAGTTCGCGGCGCAAGTTGCGGAGTTCGCCGCTGGAACCTCCATTCAGGATGGCCTGGGCCACACCGAGGGCGCCGCGAAAACCGGTCACGATGCCTCCAACGGTCGTTACCTTTACTTGGGCGGCCGCGTCGCCCACGAGGTACACCGAGCCTTGGCCAATCTGGCGACGCACGGGCACCCAGCCCTTGTAAACCGGAATGCGCGCGCCCTGGAACTCGATGGGATCGAGCTTGCGTTTCTCGAGGAATCTTTCAAGGTGCCCCCTGGTTTCCGGGCCGGTCTCCCCAATTAATCCGAGGGCGCCGCGGGTAGGAGACTCCGGGATAAGCCAGTAAAAGTAGGGAGTGTCTTGAGGGACGAACCAGACGCGTGCGGTGTCAGGCGCCATATCTTTGGGCAGCGGCACGATGGCTTGAACGAGCGGAACGGTTTCGAGTGGAGTCCAACCCGCGGCGCGCGCAACTCGGCTGGAGACTCCGTCGCCGCCAACGATTGTGCTGGCGCGGACTTCCTCGCGGCTGCCGTCGCTGGGGCGTTCGACTTCGAGCACGAGGCCGCGGCCGTTGGGGTGCAAGGCATGGAAGGAGCGGCCGAGTTCCACGCTGGCGCCGGCGCTCTGCGCTTCTTCCGCGAGACCTTGAATCAGAGCGCGACGCTCAATGATGAGGTCGGGATGTTTCAGCGCGATGGTCGCGGCGCGTCCGTCCGTAAAAAGTTCAAAACGCCGGATTTCGTTGACGATACTGCGTTCGGCGGCGCGTCCCAACAGGCTGCGCATGCGGTTGGTGACGATGAGGGTTCGCGCTTCAGGGTCGAGCGTCTCGATGCGCTCGAAGACGCGAACGGAAAGTCCTTTGCGCGCCAATATCGCTGCGGTAAACAAACCGGCCGCCGAACCGCCCACCACTGCAACACTTCGAGTATCCGTGTGAGAGGCAGCGGGATGTGTGGATTCTTTCGCGTCGCGTGGTTCAAGCGCCATTTTCTTAGGCTGAAGCCGTCCTTATGCGATCTGAATTACCGGGGAGCGAGGCCAGGAAGCCGTGCAAGCGGGACGCTCTCTGCCAACTATGGCCAGAGATGCTCCGCAAGTGCGATTTACACTCCTAAACGACCGGAGCGGAATTATATCCTACAGGCGAGCAGGCGCAAAAGGCAAAGCCCCTGGCGGGCAATGCGCTACTCAGGAGACAGAAGAGGTTTTAGGTAACTTGACTTGGCGTTCGTAGGGCACGCCTTCCAAGAAAAAGACAGCGGCAAGGCCGCCCAGGGCTAAGAGCGCGGCCAAGCTATAGGCCGTTGCCGGTGAAAGGCTGGGAACCAAAAGCGCGAGCGCGCCGAGAAGCGCGGCGAAGCAATACATCACCAGCACGGCGCCGCGATGACCGAGCCCGAGATTCGACAGCCGGTGAGCGGTATGGTCCTTTCCCGGCGAGGTGAAGGGAAGCAGGCCGCGGCGCGCGCGGGAAATTGAGACAAGTGTGGTGTCGAAGATGGGGACCCCGAGAATGAGCACGGGAATCAGCCAAGTGACCGTGACGGGCACGCCTTCCGGGCGAACCTTCAGGCCCAGCGTGGCCATCAAGAATCCTAGGAACATGGCCCCGCCATCACCCATAAAGATTTTCGCGGGACTGAAATTCCAACGGAGGAATCCGAGCGAAGCGCCCAAAGCGGCCGCGCCCAGCGAGCGAACGAGCATCTGGCCGTTCATGCTGGCGGACATGGTGAAGAAGAGCGCCGCGACCGCGGCAATTCCGGCGCAGAGGCCGTCCATGTGATCGAGGATGCTGAAGGATGCGGTGATTCCGACGACCCAGAGGATGGTAAGGACTGCGTCGAGAACTTTGCCGGCGGGCCCGGGAACAAATTGTGAGAAAAGCTGAGCGTGAATTCCGGAGGCAATCAATATCAGGGCAGCCACGGGCATGCCGATCAGGAGCTTCACTTGGTGATGCAGGAGCTTGCCGTCGTCTAGAAAGCCGATAAACGCCAGGAGCGTTGCGCCGGTCAGGATGCCGGCGATCTGCTGTTGCGGCGCTCCGTGGACGGTCAGCAGAATTGCCAGGGCGAAGCCAAGATAAATCGCGATACCGCCCAAGAGCGGAATGGGCTTGAGGTGAACCTTGCGCGGGCCGGGCTGGTCCACCATGCCGAGACGCAGGGCAAGATGGCGGATAGGGACGGTGAGGCAAAGCGACGCGAGCAGGGCGACGACGAAGGCGATTAAATCAGCGTGGATGGCCATACCTTCGAAACTCCACTTAGCGAGCCGTCAGCATGTTTTCCAGAACGTCGCGCACTTGTTCCTTCTTTTTGCTCGCGAAATACCAGTCCATCGTTTGGCGCAAACCTGTGCGGAAAGGTGTTTTCGGTTCCCAGCCCATGAGTTTCTTGGCGAGAGAATTATCGGCGACACGATTCGCAGGGCCGGTGGGCATGTCCGGCCGCAGGCGGATTTCGGCTTTGTGGCCGGAAAATTCGAGGACCATGTTGGCGGCGTCAATGACACGAACGCGTTCCATGGTGCCAAGATTCACTGCGGTACCGTCGTTGATTTTTTCGGCGGCGAGGATGGTGCCGCTGACGATATCGTCCACATGGGTCCAGTTGCGGATCTGCGTTCCGTCTCCCCAGACATCAAAAGGATTCTGGCCGACGAAGGCGCGCGCGATCATGGCGATCACAGCGTGATTTTCAACGCCGCGCGGGCCATACACGGTGAAATAGCGGCAGGAGGCCGCGCCGAGTTTGTGCTCGCGGTGATAGGCCTGGAGCGTGAGCTCGGCCATGAGCTTGGCCCAGCCGTACATATTGTCCGCATCGTGCGGAGGTTTGACGTCCTGTTCGCGAAGATAAATTTCTTTCTTCGTGTCCGTTTGCATGTAGTTGGGATAAACGCAGCCGGAGGAAGCGTACACGACCTTTTCGACGCCGGCTTTCAAGGCTTCCCAGAAAATGAGGCCGTCGAGAAACAGATTGGAAGCTGGGCCGGCTTGATGCAGGTCCACGTAGCCTCGCCCGCCATGATCGGCGGCAAGGTGGAAGACGACTTGAATGCCGTTCATGGCCGCGCGCGCGACGCCTGGGTCGCGCAGATCCGCTTCCACGAACTTCACCTGGCCGCCCGCGATGTGCTGCTCGATGTTGGCGCGGCGGCCACTAGTTAGATCGTCAACCACGCGCACCTGCGCGCCGCGTTCGATGAGCGCGTCCACCAAATGCGACCCGATAAAAGACGCTCCGCCTGTTACAAGAACTTTCTTACGATCCCAGATGGCGCCCTCCGTTATTATTTTGTTGAGCTTCTTCCATTATTCCGGCGAATTTTTCAAGCTCATTCACTCTAGCATATTTCTCCGCCGTTTCCTGCGCCCGGCGCCCCATTTCCTGAAGCCGCGCGGGCTGGTCGCGGAGTTGCCGGAGGGCGGCGGCAACAGCGTGAGGATCGTCCGGATCGGCCGAAATTCCACAGCCCGCGTCGCGCACGATGCGGGCCGCGTCACTCTCAGGAGCGGCAACCGCGAGCACTGGCCGCCCTGCCGCCAGGATCGAATAGAGTTTGCTGGGGACTACAATACCTTCCAGGCCGCGCCGTACGGTGACGATGTGCACGTCGCCCGCCATCATCACGTGCGGAATCTGCTCCGCCGGCCGGAACGGCAGGAACCGAACGTTGGGCAAGGCTGCGGCGGACGACTGCAGGGCCGCGCGGTTCGCTCCGTCGCCTATAAACACAAGGCCGGTGTTTTCGTTGCGCAGAATTTCAGCGGCTTTCAGCAAGGTTTGCCAGGCGCCGTAAAAACCAAGATTGCCTGCGTGCAGAGCGACGAAAGGGAATCCACTGCGGATTTCCTGAACGACGGGGTTGTCCCGCGCGGGCAGCGAAGCCGGGAAGGTGGCGCCATCGCGAACGACGACCACACAGTCGGGCGAGACACCTTTCGAGAGAATGCGATTTCGCATGTCCTCGCCGAGAACGATCACGCGGTCGGCCTGCTGGAGCGCGCGACGATGCATGCGTTCCCAGCGTTCGACCCAGCGGCTAGGCTGCACGATATTGCCGCCGACGGCCATGTCCGGATACAGGTCGCGAATGTTGTAAACGAAGGGGCGACCGGACATGCGCGCGACAAAAGCCCCGGCAATTCCCGCGACAGGAGGGTCGGTCATCGCCAGTACGATGTCGGGGCGAATCGCGAGCGCGCGCGGGACTGCGAGCGCGAGGTAGGAAAGATAATTGGAGACGCGGCGGCGCATCTGGTGGCGGGGAAAAGCGGTGGAACCGACGCGCTCGACCTCCACGCCGTTTTGTGTGCCCCGGCGCAGGAAAGCGAAGGGATAAAACTCGTCCGGGTCATAGGAAGGGCGGCCGGCAAGTGCGGTGACTTTGTGGCGCTGGGCCAGTTTTTCTGCGACCTGAGCCGCCATTTTTGCGGTAGCGGATGTATCTGGTGGATAGTATTCGTTGAACAGAAGTATGTGCATTACTTTACTTGGCGTGCTTCGCGAAACCCTTGGCGGCCTCTCCGGACTCCGCCCGCGTAGATTTTTTCTGGAGGATGAAGTTTCCCATTACCAACACGTCCATCTGCGTGCGGCGAAAACAATCGAGAGCCTCTTCGGGGCGGCAGACAATCGGCTCGTTGTCGTTAAACGACGTGTTCAAGACAACCGGCACGCCGGTCTGATCTCCGAATACGCGCAGGAGTTTCCAATAGAGCGGATTCGACGTGCGGCTAACGGTTTGGAGGCGCGCGGTGCCGTCAACATGCGTGGGCGCTGGAATCACGCCGCGTTTTTCCGGGCGCACGGAATATGCGAAGGTCATAAACGGCGAGGGATGCGCGGTCTCGAAAAATTCGCTGGTGGCTTCTTCCAGAATGGAAGGGGCAAAAGGCCGGAATATCTCACGATGCTTGATGCGCCGATTCAAAATATCCTTCATCTCCGGGCGGCGGGGGTCGGCGAGGATGCTTCGCTGGCCGAGCGCTCGAGGTCCCCATTCCACGCGGCCTTGAAACCAACCGACCACTTTTCCGTCGGCAATGTGACGCGCGGTTGCTTGAAGCAAGGGCGCTTCGTCGAGCTCTTCGATGCTGGCTTCGTCGTTCGGAGCTCCCAAACTCTGGACTGACTGGCGAACATTTTGCGGCGAAAACTCGGGGCCCCATCCGGCGTGGTCCATTACGAATTCACGGGGCCGGCCGAGGATGTGATGGTTGACGGTAAGCGCCGCGCCTAAGGAAAGACCCGCATCACCGGCGGCGGGCTGTACGTAAACGCGCTCGAAAGGAGAACGCTCGAAGATTTTTCCATTGGCGACGCAATTAAATGCCACGCCGCCCGCCAGGCAGAGCGACTTCTGCTGCGTTTTCTTTGCCAGCGCGTTCCAATGTTCGGCGAGGACTTCCTCGAGAGCGGCCTGCATGCTTGCCGCGATGTTGTGGTGCCGCTGTTCGAGCGGCTCCTCGGCTTTGCGTGCGGGGCCGAGGCGCTGTTCGAGATAAGAGGAGAAAAGGCGTCCGAGGACCGGAGTGCGGTCTGCTTCGCGCCAGGTCATATCGGCGCCCTGGCTCTGGTGTGTGAAGTATTGGAGGCCCAGGCGGAAGGAGAGTGGGCCGTCGGCGTAGACGATGCGGCGAAATTCGTCGAGGAATTCTGGTTGACCATAGGCCGCCAGGCCCATGACTTTGTATTCGTCGCCAAATTTCCAGAAGCCGATGTACTGCGTGAGTGCGGTGTAATACATCCCGAGCGAATGGGGAAAGGTGATTTCGCCGAGCGGGCGCATCCGCGGGCCTTCGCCGAGCGCCCACATGGAGCTGGCGAAATCGCCCAGGCCGTCGGCGGAAAGGACCGCAGCGTTTTCGAACGGCGAGACAAAGAATGCGCTGGCGAGATGTGCGGTGTGATGTTCAATGCGATGGAAACGCGCGCGTATTTTTTCGGGCGGGACTTCGAAAGCGGCTGCCAGGTCTTCGCGAATGCCGGCGAAGCGCTTCATCACGCGCATGCGATCGAGGGCGAAGCGCGGCATGCGCACGGCAAAGCGAAGTTTGGTGCCCAGCCGCGCCCAGGGATTGCGCGGCACGGCGATATGATCGACCTGGGACAACTTGACGCCCGCCTGATCGAGGCAATACTGAATCGCGCGCGCGGGCAAACCCGCCGCGTATTTCACGCGATTCAGGCGTTCTTCCTCGACAGCGGCGAGCAAACGCCCGTCCACAATGATTGCGGCCGAAGCATTGGCGTGATAGGCGTTGATCCCCAGGATGATCATTCCACGTTTTCCGAGCGCTGCAGTAATGAGAGATCTTCTTTAAGGAACATGGACGGCAACTGCCTTCTGCCGCGCCGCGCTGTCGGCAGATTGAGCCACAAGATTCCGCTTGACCCATTCATTCAACACGTAAAGGCTCCAGGGACGCGACCAGGTAGTGTGGCCGCGCAGAAAATTTCTCCAGACCGCTTGCCCGAAACTTGCGCCCAAACATGATTCTAACGCAGGAGCCCAATCTCCGAGGGTCACCGCGACGCGATCGCCCAATTTCCCGCGCATCCAGAACTCCCAGGGGAAAGTGAAAGTGCGCTTAGGCTGGTTGATGATTTCTTCCGGAAGCAGGTCGCCGAGGGCCTCGATGAGAAGCGCTTTGGGACGGCCGGAACCGCGCTTCATGGATTCCGGGAGCGCGAGAAGATACTCAACGAGCGGGACATCGAGGAACGGCACGCGCACTTCGAGCGAATGGCGCATGCTCATGGCGTCCGTGTCGCGCAGCAGGGTGTTGGCGAGATACGTGCGCAGCTCGAGCCAGGAAACCGCGGTGAACCGGTCCATGGCCCGGGACTGCCGAGCTACGCCGGAAAGCCATTCCATCCAGGCCATCGAGCTCCAGGAGTCCGCGCCCTCGCGCATCCGGGTCGCGACCGTTTGCGGAGTGAAAAGCGTCCGAGTGAAGAAATAAGGATGCGGAAGAATGTCCGGATCGAGGCAAGACGCGAACGCTTTGCCCAAAGCATCCGGCGAGGCGCGGAAAGACCTGGAATTCTTGAGCCGGGAAGTGGTGAAGGTGCGCAGCGGTCGCGGGATGAAACGGGACACCGCAGCGATACGCGCAACGCTTGTGGTGGCGCGGAACGTGTTGTAACCGCCGAAAAGCTCGTCGCTTCCGAGGCCGGAAAGAGCAACCTTTAGGCCTGCCTGCCGTGCCGCCCAAGAAACAAAATAAGTGTTGATGCCATCCATGCTGGGCTGATCGAACGACGAGATTGCTTCATCGAGGCGCGCGACCAGGTCGTCGCCCGAAATCATGAGTTCGCTGTGCTGCGAACCGATACGCGCGGCAGTGCGGCGCGCAACTTCTGCCTCGCTGAACTCGGTGTCGGGGAATGCGACAGTAAAGGTGTGGATTCCGCTCTGCACGCGACTGGCAAGAGCGGCGATCGCAGTGGAATCGAGTCCGCTGCTGAGGAACACTCCCACCGGAACGTCCGCGACGAGATGGCTCCGCACAGCCGTTTCAAGCAGCGAACGGACGCTTGCTGCGGGACTGGCAAAAGCGGAGCTTGAGGATTTTGTTGCGCGCCTTTCTTCGGCGGCCTTCCCGATGACCTCGGGGATGCGCCAATACGATTTTGGCTCGGGAGTACGGGCCGGATCATCCGAAAGAATCGCCACGCAATGGCCCGGCGGAAGCGACAAAACGCCATCTACCATGCTCATTGGTTCGCCGACCGAACCGAAAAGCAAATAGGAAGTGACGGCCTCGGCACACAGGCAAGCCGGGACGCAGCCACTGGCAAGAATCGCGCGCACTTCAGAGGCGAAAATAAACATACCGCCGATCTGCGCGTAATAAAGCGGCTTGATACCCAGCGGGTCACGCGCGAGGAAGACGCGAGTGGCACGGCCGGTGCGTCCCTGCGGCATCTCGATAATTGCAAACGCAAACATGCCGTGCAGCTGTGGGACACAGTTTTCGCCCCACTCTTCATAAGCGTGAATGATTACTTCCGTGTCGGAACGAGTGCGAAATTTATGGCCGGAGGCTTCAAGTCTCTCGCGGAGCTCGCGAAAATTGTAGATTTCGCCGTTGAAAACAACTGCAAGAGTTCCCGTTTCGTTCCAGACCGGCTGGCTGCCCCCGGGCAGGTCGATGATGCTCAGCCGGCGCATGCCCGCAGCAACCGGCGTCGAGAGAAGAATGCCCTCTTCATCCGGGCCACGGTGAAGCATGGCGGCCATCATGCGGCGCACGACGGCTTCGCTCTCCCCGCTTGATTGGATTCCAATGACGCCGCAGATGCCACACATGAGCCCACCAATGTACCGGAAGGAAATGCGCAGGTCTAGGTGAGTATGCCGCGTGGAATAAATTTAGGGTCACTCGACGGGGAACTCATAGTACCAATGTCGGAATGCTAGGTGAGTGACTGCGCAAAGCGATTCCGCTGCCGACGAAACTCCAGTGCTCGCCCGATGGCTTGGTTAATTTTCCCCACGGCGTGGCAACGGTTACGCGACTGGTCGCGTCCACGGCTCAGAACAGGAATTTGGCTCCGACCTGCAGAATGCGAGGATTGTTGGCACTGGTGATAAAGCCAAACTGGCTCGAATTCCACAGGCCGTTGGGGCCGCCGAATTGCGTGTGGTTCCAGGCATTGAACGCTTCAAATCGGAGTTGAAGAGACTTCGATTCGGTGATCTTCGTGTCCTTCAGCAAAGCCATGTCCCAATTGTTAAGACCGGGGCCGTGGAAGAAGCGGCGAGGCGAATTTCCGAATGCCCCCATGGGCTCCTCCGTAAACAAGCTGGTATTGAAATAGGGCTGGCCGGAGCGGGGATCGGCGCCGGTTAGAACCTTTCCGCCGGAAAAGTTTGGAAGATCGAAAGGCGCCTCGGTGAACTGCGTACCGGTAAGGGAGTTGTCGTCGTTTTCCGAAATGTTGACGGGGAGACCAGTCGCGAAGGTGGTGATCCCCGAGATGGCCCAACCGCGCGCGAGGATATTGCTCCAGCGGGAGGTGGTGTGGAAGGCGCGATCGAAAGGCAGATGGACTTCGTAACTTGTGACGAAGTTGTGCGTGACGTCGAAAGCGCAGAGCGACAGGCTGGCCTTGGGGTTGAACGGGTTGACGCCTTCCTGCAGACCGGAGGCATCGTCCCGGCATTTGCTGAAGGTATAACCGACAAGAAAGTTGGCGATCGATGTGGAATGGTGCAGGCTGATCTGAAGAGAATTATATCCGGACTGCGCGATAGTGGCTTCGAAGGGATTGTTGCCGAAAAGGGGACCGAGCACGGAGTAGGTCGTGTTGACCACGCACGCGTTGCCCGGATTGGCAGTGCCGCATTGGCCGGGGGGCACGCCCTCCAAATTCGCGGTGGTGGCGGCGGGATAGTTAACGCCGAGAGGAAGAGTAAAAGTACTCCCTTCGCTAAAAGGTCCACAAGAGGGTGTGGCGCCGTCGGCCATGAGCTGGAGGCAAAGCGCTTGGTTGCCCGGATTGGCCTCGCGTTCGGTGATGAGCTTGTGGCCCTGCGTGCCCACGTAGCTGACGTTAAGAACTGTGGCAGAGCCAAACTGGCGCTCGACTGAAAATTCGTAATCCTCGGCGTAGGGCGTGACGTTCGAACGCTCGTAGGCGAGTGCGCCCGAAAGTGGCTCGACTCCGGCCCAATTGAACGTGTTATCTGGATTCTTGGCGCTGACGTTGCCCGGCGGAAACGCGAAGGGAAAGCGCTGGCCTTCGTTGTTTCCGGTGGCGCGATCAAGATAGGGCGTCTCGAAAATTGGAGAAACGGGGCTGACGTAGAAAAGTCCGTACGGAGGATCTCCGATTTCCTGAAATTGGGTGAGGTCTTCGACCGAGGTGTAAAAGATACCGTAGCCCATGCGTATGCTGGTCTTGCCCGGGCCGCCGGTCAATTTAGCAATGAAGCCGGAATCAAATCCCGGCGAGTAAGCAAGCCCCAGGCGCGGAGAAAAATTGTGATATTGAGTGGGGGCCAGCGTCCGCGGCACGTGGGGATCGCCCGGAACTACCCAACCGGTAGGAGCGCCGGGAAAGAGAACGGATTGTTCACCGGGAATCAGAGTTTCGATCTTGTTGCCGGTGTCATACCACGGCTGGATCATGTCCCAGCGCAAGCCGTAGTTCAGAGTTAGGTTTGGCGTGATGCGCCAACTGTCTTGCGCGTACAGGCCGGCATACTTGGTGCGGGAATCGAGGATCTGTTCGCTGGCCTGGATCATATCGTCGGGCGCGCCGATCAGAAAATCGGCGAAGTCCGATCCCGTCTCACCGCCGCCGAAGTCGAAGGAGCCGTTTTCACCATAGAAATTGCGATCGTTGATCTGGTCATAGTGAAATTGGCCGCCGAACTTAAGGCTGTGCCGGCCGATGATCTTGGTGAAATTGTCCTGGATTTGAAAGGTGTTGTTGAATTGGCGCGTGGTGTCCGAGGGCACGCCGATGGAGAAGTTGACGAAATTGACGTTGGGCACGCCCTGAAGGCTCGGCGTGATGGGGCCGATGCCGCCCGGCGCACTGAATCCCCCTGGGAAGCCGAGCGATTCGAGCGTAGGACCCACGCCCCCTTGCGGAGTGAACAAATGGTTGGCGGTGCGGAGGTAGCTGAAGCGGATTTCATTGACAGCCGTCGAGCCGAAGGATTTCGTATCGCTGAGTACGAGGACTTGGCCGCGCGTGTCGCTAATGCCGTTGAAACCGGGGACAGTCGCGCCGCCGTTGGGATACGCCGCGTTCAAGTCTGAATCGTCCACGTGGTAGTAGCCGGAGATGGTGCCCCAGTTGCTGGTATTAAAATCCAGGCGCATACCACCTTTGTCGTCCCGCAGACGATTGTCAAAGGCGGAGGTGGAGAAATTGTAGTTGGGGTTGCCCGTGACGTTGGCTTTTGGGATATAGGGAAGCAGGCCTTTGGCAGCCGAGGACCACGCGTTCATCGGAATCATTTCATTGGGGAAAACGCATCCGGTGACCGGGTTGCTCGTGGTGCATCCAGGGAAATAATAGGCTTCGCCCGGCTGGACCGTGTAACCGAGACGAGTGCTCAGCACATTGGCCCAGGAATTTGGATTGCTGAGCGGGTCACTGTTGACGAACCCGGACATCTGTTCATTCTGGTCGTCGAGAAGATCGCCCATGCGATCCTCGTCGGTGGGGACGGTGGTCGTCGACGTAGGACCCTGAATTTGTCTCGTCCCCTGATAGTCGGCGAAAAAGAAAATCTTGTCGTGCTTGATCGGTGCACCTAGGGTGCCGCCAAACTGGTTTTGGATGAATTTACCTATCGAGGGGGAGAAATAATTTCGGGCGTTGAAGGCGGTATTGCGATTGAATTCGAAAGCGTCGCCGTGAATCTGGTTGGTGCCTGCCTTCGTAACGACGTTGACTTGGCCGCCGCTGTAGTTACCGTATTCGGCGTCGAAATTGTTGGTGATGATGCGGAATTCCTCGATGGAATCCAGATTCGGAATCACTGCGGTGCCGTTGTTCTTGCCTTCGTTGACGTTGGCGCCGTTGAGCATAAAGCCGTTGGATGCTTCGCGCTGGCCGTTGACAGACTGATTGCCGGCGCCGAGCGTGCCGGAGACGTTGCGGTCATTGAGGCCCGCCGCCTGCGATGAATACGCGCCTGGAACGACACCGGGTTGGAGTGATAGGAGGTCGATAAAGCTGCGTCCGTCGAGAGGCACTGCCGTAATTTTCTGGCTGTCGATTACTTCGCCCATTTGCGTGCTTTGGGTTTCGACTTGGACGGCGCTGCTTTCGACTGTCACTTTCTCGGAGACTTCGCCGAGGGCGAGTTTTACGTCGGCGCGGATCGCGGAGTTGGCGTCAATGTGGATTCCGCCTTTGTGGTAAGACTTGAAGCCGGTTTGTTTGACGTCCAAGTTGTAATCGCCGACGGGGA
>Ga0302324_100016296_pt1 | contig 14812 bp, 10 predicted proteins | sample Palsa_T0_1_FD_201949 | JGI IMG/M metagenome (GOLD analysis project Ga0302324, IMG submission 201949) | Peat permafrost microbial communities from Stordalen Mire near Abisko, Sweden - Palsa_T0_1 | ecosystem: Environmental > Terrestrial > Soil > Palsa > Peat permafrost | place: Sweden: Abisko...
CGCGCAATTGCTTGTGTACAACCTTTACCTGCTTGCGCCTTATAGCAACAGGTTGATCCAGTTCTTTTTCTTTGAAAAAGTTGTACCCGCCCGACAGTCGCATTATTCTTTTGGCCCAAGGTGGAAGCGGCTCACACTGGCTGCTGCGCTGATCTTTTTCCCCTTTCTGTTCTGTTTGTTCCCTGCAATTGCGAATTACGATAGGTATGTTAAAGACATCAGCAATAAAAAGGGCGAGAAGATCTACAATGTCACCAGCTTTGTTGCGGGGGACACGCTGCCGCCGCTTATGACTGACACCCTCCGCTGGAAGCGGTTACTGATGTACGGCGGCCGCGTGGTGGTTTGCAATATGTCGGACGGGCAGGATCGTTATACCTGCGATGTGGATAGCGTCAAAGGAACTTATACTTTTCATGCCAATCCTGATAGTACCAACCGGCATCTTTTCCATTATTCCTATCCCGGGAAGGATCAGTTGCAGCTTGCCGGAGAGTGGAAAGGAAAGGCTATCCGGGTGACCATGAAATTGCTCCCCACAGACAGCATACCGCTTAATCGCGAAAAGATCATCCTGATCCAGAACTGAAGGATCATCATAACTTAATATTTACGGCCAGCATGAAATTAGTGCCCGCCATGGGGAAGACGAAATTCTCGGTCACGAGCTGGCCGCCGTAGACATAGCTATAGGTATAGCCATTGGGCGTATAGCGTTTGTCGAAGACGTTATTCAGTTGGAAAATGATATTAGTTTCCTTGGCGACCTTGCCGGGTATCGTATAGATCGCCCGGAATTGCTGGACGTAATAGCCGTTCAGTTTCCTGGTCTCCTGCTGGGCGTTGTCGAGGTATTCCTTGCTGACGTATTTGGCGGGGAGGCTAAGCGTCAGGTGTTTTAGCGGCATAAAATTCGCGGTGACGGCGCTTACGACGGTCGGCGAGAAGGCAATGTCCGTTGTCTTGTAGGCATGGGTCACCTGGCCGCCATTGTCATAGTCGTCGTCGTATTCCACGTAGTTGAACACCTTATTTCGGCTCAGCGACAGATTGCCATCGGCGGAGAACCAGTTGACGGGCCGTACGCTGCCCTGCAATTCGACGCCCAGCCGGTAGCTGCGGGGTATATTGTCCCGTGTATAATCCCCGACATCGTTGATCTTACCGGTCAGCACGAGCTGATCGTGATAAAGCATGTAGTAGGTGGTGACACCCCAGGAATAGTGCAGGCTTTTTTTCTGCAGTCCCAGCTCGAAGTCGTGGAGGGTTTCCGGTTTTGGCTGATCGTTGAGACCTGCTTCGAAATCATCCCGGTTGGGTTCATGCCCGGCCATGGAATAGGAGAAATAGGCCAGCCAGTCATAGTGTGAATAAGTGATCCCGGCCTTGGGATTGACGAAATTATATTTTGGATGCACCAGGATCGATGGGTTGTCGTCAAATCCATCCAGTTCGTAGTCCAGATGGCGGTATTGGAGATCGGCAAAGGCAGTCCAGCGTTTACCCAGTTGCTGCTGCAACTTGGCATAGACGTTATAGTCGATCTTTATTGCCGGTTCATAGTAATAGCGGTAGTCGTCCGGGAACCCGCCGTTGGCGGCCCAGGTCACATAGCCATAGTGCTTGCCGTCATACCGGTCCCAGCCGCCGCCAAAATAAAGCTGCGTATTGTTTTTCTTGTATTGAAGTGACATTACCGATCCATAGAAATAATTGTCCAGCCACCGCTGGCGGATCAGGTTGGTACTTTGGAAAGTATCATTGCCTACCGCGTATGGCTGAAGTCCATAGGCCGTGTACTTGGCATTTGCGGAATCGCCCTGGTCATGGTACTCCTCATAGTAGCCATAGCCCCGGGTCAGGAAGACCGCCGTGTTGAGCGACAACGCATCACTCCACCGGTGGTTGAAAAAAAGCTGATAATGGTTCTGCCAGTAATTGTCCGTTTGATTCTTGTAGGTAAAGTAGTTGTACGTCTTGTTGCTGGAGCGGAAGAGGTTGAGCGAATCCTGCTGGTTGAAATAAAGGGAGCCCACATTGTCCTGGTAATGCTGTTCCAGTGCCGGCAGGTTGCCCTCCCATTTCGCCAGTGGAATGCCGTTCCAGGCCTGGTAGGTCTTCTCATTTCCTTGCAGGATGTTGAACCGGAGTGAAGAATTCTTGCCATACCAGGCCGTCGAAAAATAGAACGACTTCAGGTCGCTCGATGCCCTGTCGATATACCCGTCGCTGCTGATACGAGAGAGCCGCATATCGACGGTAAAGTGTCCATCGATCAATCCCGATCCCGCTTTTACGGTATTCTTCCAGGTGTTGAAACTCCCAAAGCTGTTGTTGAACTCGCCATAGGGCTTATCGTTGAACTCATTGGTGGAGAAATTGATGGTCGCACCGAAGGCCCCGGCGCCATTGGACGATGTACCCACTCCGCGTTGGATCTGGATGCTGTTCACCGAACTCGCGAAATCCGGGAGGTCTACAAAATAGATGGCCTGTTCTTCCGCATCGTTATAGGGGATGCCATTGAGTGTCATGTTGATACGCGAATCGTCCGTGCCCCTGATGTAAATGGCCGTATAGCCCACGCCATTTCCGGCATCCGAATTGATGACCACCGAAGGGGTCTGGTTCAAAAGGAAGGGCAGGTCCTGACCGATATTTGTCTGTTCGATCTGCGCTTTCCCGATATCGGTCTTTGTGAAAGGGGCCTTTTCCCCGGCGCGCAGGGCCCTGACCTCAACAGGCTGAAGAAAAAGTTTCAGGGAATCGTGGTTTCTAGCGGCAGTTACAGTGTCGGTTTGAGCCTGCGCACAGGCAGACAGCGCCGCAAGGCAAATGGTTAAGAATTTTCTCATAGTTGTTCATTTTCCCTGCGCAGGCATTACCCTGATCAGGTTCTACGGGTATTTCTCAGCCGTCCGGCCCTACCGGCAAGACAGCACCCCGAAGAACAGGCTACAAAAATAGGTGTTTTTGGGCCAGTTTGTAACTTTGTGCTGTCGCTGCCCGTCCAACTTATGTGCAACATCCTTGCGGATTGATTGTCTTTAGAAAAAAGCGAATTATGAAAAATACTATACTTGTAGCAGCCTTCGCCTTTGTCTCGTTTGCCGCCACTGCCCAGGAAGGAAAGGTGATCGACGATAAGAACGCCCAAAAGCGCTCCGCACAGGGTTTCCATGGCGTCGAGATCTCCAGCGGTATCGATCTATACCTTAGCCAGGGCAATGAGGAGGCCGTGGCCGTCAGCGCCGCGAATCTCGATGTTCGCGACCGGATAAAGGTCGATGTGGTCGACGGCATTCTGAAGATCTATATAGAGGATCATGGGTTTCATTGGGGAAATTGGAACAACCAGCACTTGAAGGCCTATGTGTCCTGCAAGACCATCGACCTGCTGCATGCATCCGGCGGCTCCGACGTCTTTTTCGAAGACCCCATCCATTCTGACCGCCTGAAAATGAGCCTTTCCGGCGGGAGTGATCTTCACGGTAAAATGAATATCGGAGAACTCTCCATCACGCAATCCGGGGGGGCCGACTCCTATGTCAGCGGGTCCGCCACCACTCTCTATGTGCACACCAGCGGCGGCAGCGACTACCATGGCTATGATCTGGCGGCCGATGACTGCCACGTGGACGTCAGTGGTGGAAGTGATGCTTATTTAACTGTAAACAAGGAGCTTACGGCATCTGCCAGCGGCGGCAGCGACGTGCACTACAAAGGCAACGGCGTTGTACGGTCCTCAAGCGCCAGCGGCTCGGGAAGCATCTCCCACCGGGATTGATCTTTTGCCTATTTTTGTTTCTATGCGACAAACGCTTCTCATAATGGTAGTTGGGCTGTTCGCTTTCACGTCAAGGGCTCAAAAAACGGTTATCCACGATGCTAATGCGGAGCAGCGGCCGGTAAAGGGTTACCACGGTATCGAGGTCTCCAATGCCATCAATCTCTATCTCAGCCAGGGTGATGAGGAAACGGTCGTCGTCAGCGCCCCGGATACCAAGTGGCGGGACCGCATCCGCACGGAAGTGGTGGACGGCATCCTGAAGATCAGTCTTGACAATCCGCGCTGGTCGATAGGCAGTACCAAGCTCAAGGCGTATGTATCTTTTACGGTGCTGGACCGGCTGGAGGCCTCTGGCGCCAGCGATATCTTCGTGGATGGGGTGATAACGGGTGATCGGCTGGACATAACGCTTTCCGGCGCCTCCGATTTCAAAGGCGCTGTCGACGTCAAACAATTGAAAATGGACCAAAGCGGCGCTTCGGATGCTCATATTACGGGCGTCGTATCGGATATGGCCACCTTCCGCTCCTCCGGCGCCAGCGATGTAAAGGGCTATGATCTTGTTACGCAGAGCTGTACCGTCCATGCTTCCGGCGCCTCCGACATCCGTGTCACCGTCAACAAAGACCTGATCATCGCGGACGCTTCCGGTGCCAGCAGCGTCTACTACAAAGGGGACGGCACGATCAGGGAATCCCACTCCAGCGGCGCGAGTACGGTGAAGAAAAGCAGCTGATAACTTTACAGCGAACCCAGGAATTGCCCGAATTGGATGAACCAGTTGTCGAAGATGGCTTCCTCATATCGGATCGGGAAAATTTGTATTAAATCCCCTTTATTTTGGCCGGGAACGTATTTTATCTTAATTTTGCCGTCCACATCGCGAAGTAGAGCAGCGGTAGCTCGTCGGGCTCATAACCCGAAGGTCGGTGGTTCGATCCCACCCTTCGCAACGCAACCAGGACCTCTAAAAGAGGTCCTTTTTTTATCTTTGAGTATGAAAGTCGGATTCGTCTCCATATTTGGTAAACCTAACGCCGGGAAAAGCACTCTGCTAAACGCTCTCATGGGCGAAAAGCTGGCTATCGTCTCCCCCAAAGTGCAGACGACACGCCACCGGATCAAGGGCATCCTTACGGAAAAGGACTACCAGATCATCTTCTCCGACACCCCCGGGATCATCGAACCACGGTATAAACTGCACGAGAAAATGATGCAGGCGGTAAAGAGCTCGCTCGAAGACGCCGATCTCGCGCTGCTCCTGCTCGACATCCGGGATGACTGGGAGGAGAACGACCGGCTTTTCCAGGCGCTCCGGCTGAGTTCCCCGGCGCTGGTCGTCCTGAACAAAACGGATGGGATGGCGGCAGATAAGATCGCCGAGGCCCGCGCATTCTTTGCGGCGAAGCCCTACTGCCGCGAGGTGGTGGCTATATCGGCGCTGAAAAAAGTCAATATTGAGGGACTGATGACGGCGGTACTCAGCGTTTTGCCGGAAGGTCAGCCTTTTTTTGAAGGCGACGATCTGACCGATCTGCCTACAAAATTTTTTGTAGGCGAGCTGATCCGGGAAAAGATCTTCTTTCTCTATGGCGATGAGATCCCCTATCAGGCGACCGTGCTGGTGCAGGAGTTCAAGGAGAAATCCACGCTTACCAAGATCAGGGCGGATATCATCGTGCAAAGGGAAACGCAAAAGGGGATCATCCTTGGCGAGGGTGGGAAAATGATAAAAGAACTGGGCTCGAGGGCCCGTGTCGACATCGAAAAATTTATCGATCGGAAGGTGTTTCTGGAATTATTTGTCAAAGTCCGCCCGAAATGGCGGGATACGGACATTTTTTTAAAGGAATACGGATATAATTGAACGAGTCGGTGCTTGGCAAAGAATAAGTATATTATATAATTGATATGAGCGGATTTACAGTGGCTATCGTAGGCCGGCCCAATGTGGGAAAGAGTACATTTTTTAATCGCCTGCTCGAACAGCGCAAGGCGATCGTCGACGACATCAGCGGGGTGACCCGGGACCGGCAATACGGTGTAGCCGATTGGGCAGGGAAGAATTTTAACCTGATCGATACGGGCGGGTTCGTGCCCGAAAGCGACGACGTATTCGAGCAAGAGATAAAAAAGCAGGTGCTCATCGCCCTGGAAGAGGCCAACGCCCTGATATTCATGGTCGATGCCGCCACCGGCATCACGACGTTAGACGAGGCCATGGCCGATGTCCTGCGACGTTCTACCAAACCAGTCTTCCTTGCCGTGAACAAGGTCGACAACAGCGACCGGCTCCTCGAAGCGGCCGAATTTTATAGCCTTGGATTCGACGAGATCTATTTTTTGTCGTCGATGAGCGGCAGCGGCACCGGCGAACTGCTCGACGCCGTTACCGCCCTTATCAGGGATGACCAGGCGCCGGATGAAGAAGAGGGCATTCCCAAATTTGCTATTATCGGTCAACCCAATGTAGGCAAATCCTCGCTGCTCAACGCCCTTATCGGCCAGGAAAGAACGATCGTAAGCGAGATCGCCGGCACTACCCGCGACACGATCCATACACGGTATAATCTTTTTCAGAAAGACTTCATCCTCATCGATACCGCCGGCATCCGGCGTAAGACCAAGGTGGAGGAAGACCTGGAATTCTATTCGGTCATCCGGGCCATCAAGGCCATGGACGAAGCGGATGTCTGTCTGCTCGTGCTCGATGCGCCCAAAGGCATCACCGCTCAGGACCTGAACATTTTTAGTCTGGCCGTCAAAAAGGGCAAGGGCATTGTGGTGCTTGTGAACAAATGGGACCTGATGGAGAAAGTCACGAACACCTCAAAGGAATACGAGAAGGAATTAAAAGAGCGGCTTGCTCCCTTCACCGATCTGCCGATACTCTTTATTTCTGTCGTCGAGAAGACGCGCATCTTCCGGGCCGTCGAATCGGCGCTGGAAGTGTATGAGAACCGGCAGCGGAAAATTGCGACGTCGGAACTCAATGAGGTCATGCTAAAGGCAGTGGAATCTTATCATCCGCCTGTTGTACGCGGCCATCCGCTAAAGATAAAATACGTGACCCAGTTGCCGACGAAGGTTCCTTCCTTTGCGTTCTTTTGTAACTATCCGGATGATGTAAAAACGCCGTATAAGAATTACCTGGAGAATCAATTGCGGGCGAATTTTAATTTCAAGGGGGTGCCGCTGCGGTTATTCTTTCGGAAGAAATAGCCGCGGCGCCGGGGCACGGGGTGGAGGGCTGCGGTTGCCGGGCCATAGGGTTACTGTCCGCCGGGGTGCGGGGTGTAGGCCGCAGGTCGGTACCGGGCGGCATCGGCTAGGCCAGTTTCCAGTCGGAAACGATCTGTTCAACCTGTTTGCGGTATTGCTTTAGCGCTTCTTTCTCCTGGCGGATAAAGCTGTTGTCCTGCAGTTTGCCGACGACGGCATTCATCTCCTCCGTCGAATCGTATACCATTTTTCGGAAGGGGTTGGTATAGTCCTTAGCCCTGGACTCAAAGATCTCTTTTACCAGTTGTTCCTTCGTGGCAACGCTCTGTCGCAACAGGTGACCCAGGGCCTCCGGCCCATCTTTTCGCAACGAAAGACCCGTAACCGTTTTTAATGCCGCCAGCGCATGGGCCAGCTTGTCGGCCGGATAATTTTCACCCTGCGCAGTATACCAGCCATGCACCTGCTCCCAGTTCTTGATCTTGCCGCTGTGGATCTGGCCGATCAGTTTTTCCATTTCGGATTCCCGGATCAACTGACCTCCGGCATTTAGCCAGGGTTGTAGCGAGAGGGTGGTGGGTAGGGCCTGTAACAGTGCCGGATAGGTTCGGATATTGTTTTCCCTGATGGAGCGCATCAGCTGGTCGGCGGCATGATGGGCGATCAAGTCGCGGAAGATGGACCAGGCCTGGGTGACCTTTACGAGTTTCACCTTGCGATCGGTGTTCTCCCAGCCTTCGGCGAGGATTTCCAGGGTGTCGACCTGGCCGGGGCTATGTTGAAGCAGGCTTGCGCCCATTTCGCGGAGTTCGGTGTCGGTGTGTTTGGCGTGGTCTCCGGTGTGACGCGCGAGGGCCAGACCGGTAAACTTTTCCAGGAGGGCCAGGGCGGTGACGATCTCGCTGATGGTATCGGGCGCGAGATAGTCATACTCCAACAACTGGATCTTGTCGATCCGCTTGTCACGATCGATATATTTCCAGGAATTCCGGGCCAGCGCGTACATGTTATGAAGGAACCAATAGGCAGGCATGATCACCAGTTCATCCTTGCTGACGTCATTGCTTACCAGCGAAAAAGGTATGGGGATGTCCAGTTCGGCGGGGTAGTCGCCCTTGGCCAGCAGGATAAAAGAGGCAAACCGGGAATTGTGTTTGAGGCTTACGCATAGTCCTGGCCAGAAACCTCGTCCGGCAAGGATCTCGCCATCGGCGCTCCGGCTGTTGTGATTGGAGCCGATGGTAGCGCCCGCCGCCATATTGCTTTGTCCCATGACCAGTGCGGCGCAGAGAAAGCTATTGTTATGGTGCTGCTCGTGCGCCGGAAAGATCAGGGAGTTGAGCACTTCGCAACAGGAGATGGTAGCATTGTTGCCGAGATAGGAATTGATCAGCCGCGCGCCATATTTGAGCTGCGAATGCGAGGCCATAATAAACCGCACCGCCTTTACACCATAAAAGACCCGGCAGCCAAAACCAACGATGCCATTCACCATCTCACAGCCTTCACCGATCTGGGATTTGGCCGCGGGTGAGGAATTGATCGTAAGGTTCTTTAATTTGTTGGCGCCCTTCAGATAGGCGTCACTGCCTATCCAAACGTCCTTGATGATCTTGCAATTCTTGATAACGGTCCGGTCCCCGACCTTCCCGTAATAACCCCGGCGGTTGTCAAAGGCGGAAGCTGTGAATTCCTTGAATTTCTCCTGTAAGACCTTGTCTTCGCGGTGACGGCTCCAAAGCCAGGCGTCTCCCGGCAACATCCCGTTGAAAGGAATGATGCTGCGACCTCCATTCTCATTACAGACCTCCAGCCAGATACGAATGGACTCTTCCTCGCCTTCTTTGAGGATGCCGTTGCCGAACTTCGCATGCTCCGTCGTCGCCATTTCGTTGGTGTTGACGATCATCACATCGTTGCCGATGATGTAATGCGAGAGATAGTTGGTATTGTCGATACAGACATTGTCGCCCAGGTCACAACTGATGATGGTACTGTTGTACAATCCGACGGGTCTGCGCAGGTTATGGAACTCGAGATACCAGGCTTCCAGTTTTCCGATACGCACCAGCCCGAAGAACTTGCAGTTCTGCACCAGCTCCGGCGTAAAGGCGTCCGACACAAGGATATCGTTCCAGTTGGCGGAAGTATTCCGGTTGCGAACCAATACTTCGATCTCATAGGCTGTCAGTTGCCGGTAGCTGATACCACTCCTGTTCTGTACATTCCGCAGGTAATATTCATCCTTACCTTTTGGAAGAAAACGACTATCGATAAATCCATAGCCTAAAGAGTTGACCGGGCTTTTCTTGATCTCGTTCATAGTTACTCCACTGTTACGCTTTTCGCAAGATTCCTGGGCTTATCTACGTCATTTCCTTTTGCGACGCCGGTATAATAAGCCAGCAGCTGCAAAGGAATAACGCTAAGCATCGGGGCCATTAGCTCGTCTGCCTCGGGGACGACGATGGTGTCATCGGCCATATCCGCGATAATGCTGTCACCCTGGCTGATCACCGCTATGACCATGCCCTTCCTGGCTTTTATCTCCTGAATATTGCTGACGATCTTTTCGTAGTAGCTGTCTTTTGTGGCCACGAAGACCACGGGCAGCGACTTATCCACCAGCGCGATAGGGCCATGCTTCATCTCCGCGGCCGGATAACCTTCCGCATGGATATAGGAAATTTCTTTTAACTTCAGCGCTCCTTCGAGGGCTATGGCAAAGTTGTAGCCACGACCGAGGTACAGGGCGTCTTTTGCTTCCTTGTATTTTTCAGCGAGTTTTTTTATGTCTTCTTTTGACTTTAGCAACTCCCTTACTTTTTCGGGGATCACGTGCAACTCGCTTAGTAATTGCATATAACGGGTCATGTCGATACTGCCGCGTTCTTTGGCTATCTTGAGCGCGATCATCGTCAATACCGCTAACTGCGCCGTGAATGCCTTTGTCGAAGCCACACCTATCTCGGGTCCGGCGTGGGTATAAGCTCCGGCATGGCTGATCCTTGCGATGGAAGATCCCACCACATTTACGACGCCCAGTATAAAGGCGCCATTCTCCTTTGCTTTTTCAATAGCGACGATGGTATCGGCCGTCTCACCGCTCTGCGAGATCGCGATGATCACATCTCCCGGATGAATGACGGGATTGCGATAGCGGAACTCCGATGCATATTCTACTTCCACGGGGATGCGGCAGAGTTCTTCGAAAACGTATTCGGCGACAAGTCCTGCATGCCAGCTGGTGCCGCAACCGACCATGATGATGCGGTTCGCTGTTTTCAATTTATCTATATGCTGCTGGATGCCCGCCATCGTGATCGTTCCTTTCACCACATCCAGGCGGCCCCGGAGACAATCGAAGATGGTATCGGGCTGTTCAAAGATCTCCTTCAGCATGAAATGATCATAACCGCCCTTTTCGATCGCCGCCATCTCGAGGTCGAGCTTCTGCACAAATGGCGTGATCTTCTCATTGCCCAGGTTCTTCAGGATGAGTTCGTCGGCCTTGAGGATGGCCAGCTCATAATCGTTCACGTAGACCACTTCCTTGGTGTATTCGATGATCGGCGAGGCGTCGCTGGCCAGGAAATGTTCCCCTCTGCCGATGCCTATGACCAGCGGGCTTCCCTTACGGGCGGCGATCAGGGTATCGGGGCTTTCCTTGTCAAGCAATACGATCACATAAGCGCCGACCACTCTTTTCAGTGCAATGCGTACGGCTTCTTCCAGCTCACATTGATTGTTTTGTAAGATGTCCTCGATGAAATTCAGCAATACCTCGGTGTCCGTATCGCTGGTGAACCGATAACCCTTTCGCGTGAGTTCCTGCTTGAGCTGCGTATAATTTTCGATGATGCCGTTGTGGATCATGGCCAGCCGTCCGCCGGCAGAGGTATGCGGATGTGCATTGCGATCGTTTGGCTCGCCGTGCGTCGCCCAGCGGGTGTGCCCCATTCCGGCATGTGCATGCAGGTCTTTGCCAACCAGGCTTTCTTCCAATTCCGATACCCTTCCTTTCTTTTTGTATACTCTCAGATCGTTATTTTGAAGTGCGACCCCCGAGCTGTCATATCCACGATATTCCAAGCGTTTCAGTCCCTTGAGGATGATAGGATAAGCCTCTCTTGGACCGATATAGGCTACGATTCCACACATAGATGCAAAAAGTTTAGCTGAGCAATATTAGCCAATATAATCGAAATTAAAAGCCCCCTCGGGCAATGCTGCTCGAGGGGGCTGTCGCTATTTTAAAAAGATGATTTAGTTGTAGCTCTGTTGCTTGGGTCTCCAATACCCGTCTATCCATACCCAGCCGTCGTTCGTATGCTTCCAGTGCGCTTTCACCCATACTTTGTCGCCAGTGTTGTTTTGGCTGTTGCGGCTGTTATCATTAGCGCCGTTTTGGCTGTTGTAATTGCCGTTGTTTTGGCTGTTGTAGTTAGACCCGGCAGTTGCCGAATATCCGGAGTATGAAGAAGGTGAGTTGTAGTCGGTACCCGGTCTGTTCTGCAGCGAATCAGGGTTAGGATAATTCTGGTTGTTATTATTCCGCTGATAACCCTGCGGCGGCTGTTGCTGATATTGCTGCTGCTGCTGCTGTTGTCTCTGCTGATAGGGGTTGCCGGAACCGTCGCCATAAGGATCGGCAGGTTCGTCATAACCCGGGTCGTAATAGGGCGGGGGATAGCCATAGCCATATCCGGGATAGCCGTAACCATACCCGTAGGGATAGCCGCCGTAACCGTAATAAGGCCAGCCCCAGCCGAGTCCGAACCCGAGGCCCAAGCCGTAACCCCATCCGCCCCAGCCCCAGCCACGGCCACCGTAGTAACCTCCACGATAGCCGCCATAATATCCTCCATGTCCATAATAACCACCGCCGACATAGCCACGGCCGCCTGCGTAACCGCGTGCGCCGCCATATCCATATGCCGTACCGGCGCGCACACCTGCGCCACCAAACCTTGCGCCACCCGAAAAACTGGCTCCGCCTCTCGAAAATCCTGCACCACCACGCGCGCCGCCACCACCGCCCCGGCCGCCGCCCCCACGTTGGGAATAACCGGATACGCCCGCAACAAGCAGGACGAGTACGGCAATGATCATTTTCTGTTTCATAACGAATAAATTGACTTTCAAAGGTGTTATGCAGTTCGGCTTGCGCCTCGTGCCATAAAAATACTTTTCAGGGGTGTTATGTAGCCGGCTGTAGCCGACTGTCATAACGAATTAATTGGATTGCTCGGGTATTGGACTATCACCCGTACCAATGGTTTAAGTTACGACAAAAAATCGCTGGAAAAAACTCATTAACAGGCAGATGCGCGCATTTTAACAGACGAGCGCGCTTGTCTCGGCGGCGCGTAAGAGCCACCGCAGCAGGGGAATCTCCGGCAGGAGGGATGCTCCGGCGAGAGGATGCTCCGGCGAGGTATCGCCGTTTAAAGCAAAATACCGCGCATGATCAAGAATGCGACGGAAAAATAGATCACCAGTCCTGTGACATCCACGAGTGTGGCTACGAAGGGGGCGGAGGAAGTGGCAGGGTCGGCGCCGAATTTTTTCAGGACGATCGGCAGCATGCTCCCCGCTATGGTTCCCCACAATACTACTCCTATTAACGAAATGCCTACGGTCAATGCGATCAAGGCGCCATGTTCACCGTAGGTATGAAAGATCTGGTTCCAGAGCATCACCCGGGTAAATCCGATGACGCCCAGCGTGGTACCCAGCAACAAGCCGGAGACCAGCTCTCGTCTTATAACCCGCCACCAATCGGCGATGGTGATCTCACCGAGAGCCATGGCCTGGATGATCAGCGTCGAAGCCTGACTGCCGCTATTGCCTCCGCTGGAGATGATCAGGGGCACGAACAGTGCCAATACAACGGCCTTGGCGATCTCGTCCTCAAAATAACCCATCGCCGTCGCCGTCAGCATCTCACTCAAAAAGAGCACGACCAGCCAGACAACCCTTTTCTTGAACAGCGTCGTGAGGGGTATCTCCAGGTAGGGTTCGTTAAAGGCTTCGGTACCACCGATCTTCTGAATGTCTTCCGAAAATTCTTCCTGGGTGATCCACAATACATCGTCGATGGTGACGATGCCCAGGAGCACCCGGTTATTGTCGAGCACTGGCAGGGCCACCCGGTTGTTCATTTTGAACGCCTCGCTGGCCGTCTCCTGCTCGTCATTGACATTCAACGCGATATATCGGTTGTCAATAACATCTTCGATCTTTTTCTCCGGGTTGGCCAGGATGATCTCCCTGATCCGGACGTCATCTATAAACAATCCTTTGTCATCCACCACATAGATGACGTCGATGGTTTCGCTATCCTTTCCGACCTCCCGGATATGATCGATCACCTCTCTTACGGTCCAGTCCTTTTCCACTGCGATATAATCGGGGGTCATCAGGCGGCCGACACTCCCTTCCGGGTACCCTAACAGGGAAAGCGTGATCTTCCGTTCCTCGGGATCGAGCGTCTTTATCAGTTCCTTCACGACTTCACTCGGCAGTTCCTCCAGGAAGGAGGTCCGGTCATCGGCCGAAAGATCGTTCAAAAGCTCGGCAGTCTTAAATGCAGGTAATTCCTGGATGATCCGCTTTTGCGTAGGCACATCCAGGATCTTAAAAGTGCTGGAGGCCCGATGGATGCTTAGATGACCCATGATCTGGCTTTCGTAATCCGGGAATTCGTAGATGAGGTCCGCGACTTCGCTGATGTTCTGGTTATTCAGAAAATCCCTTATGTCGAGCAGGTCTTCCGATTGTATCAGCTCCTGGAATTTCTCCTTCGGATCTATATGTTCGGGTTCTAAGGACATACGCGAACGTACGTCAAAAGTCCCGAAAAATGGTAACTTCCCCGCCAAATTTGGAGCCGGCGCGGGTGTGCGCAAGCCGGGGTTGGGCGTGGCGTGGGCTTCGCATGTAGAGTGTGCTGCTGCGGAGGCCGGGCGTGCAGCGCTTGTACCGGTAAATTATAAAACTGTTCAAAAGATGATCTTACCGCAGTTGTTCATTGCGCAAACAGGCGATATGGGAAGGGGCGTTTTTACAACCGATAATATCGCCAAGGGAACGATCATCGAGATATCACCCGTGATCGTCATGTCGAGGGCCGAGCGTAAGCTACTGGATCAGACTTTGTTGCATGACTACATCTTCGAATGGGGCGATGACCGCAAAAGCTGCGCTATGGCGCTCGGCTACGTGCCATTGTACAATCACTCCTATCGCAGCAACTGTGAATATGAGATGGATTTTGTGGCAAACCTGATCTCCGTAAAGGCAGTGCGATTCATAAAGGCGGGTGAAGAGGTCTTCATCAATTATAATGGCGATTGGAACAATGCCGTGCCTGTTTGGTTTGACAAACGATGAATGGGTAGTTTACTTTCTTTTTCTGCTGATCACCGGGGCGAACTTCAACGCGAAATTGATGCCCACTGAGCTCATCTGCACCTGTCCATAGCCTACTCCCCGGGTGGGAATCTTCATATATGGTGCTATCAGGAGGGACAGGCTGTTGCTGAGGCCGGTCTCGACGCCGAGGCTAAGGTTCACGGCGGAGAAAAGATAGTTGTGCTGGCCGGTGACGGGGCAGGGCTGATAAGCCTGGAATCCCCATGGGTCACCATACATGCCGCTGTTCTCTGAGGTCATCAGGTAACTGGAGACCCCGGCGCTGGCAAAGAAAAGTGTGCTGCCCGAGACACTGAAATCATAGCGAAGGTTCAGCGGTATTTCCAGCATCTCGAATGTTCCTTTCACATAATCCAGGTGCCG
>Ga0302324_100016297_pt1 | contig 14812 bp, 12 predicted proteins | sample Palsa_T0_1_FD_201949 | JGI IMG/M metagenome (GOLD analysis project Ga0302324, IMG submission 201949) | Peat permafrost microbial communities from Stordalen Mire near Abisko, Sweden - Palsa_T0_1 | ecosystem: Environmental > Terrestrial > Soil > Palsa > Peat permafrost | place: Sweden: Abisko...
TCGGTCGGCGAAGAGTTGCGGGTAGGGTTTGCCGGCCGCGGCGGATAGGGCGTCCGCGAGCAGGTCGAAGCCGATGTTGGAATAGTGTGCGGCGGTTCCGGGGAGAAAGCGCAGACGATAACCCGGAAGCCACTGCCAGCGAAACGCATAATCGGGAAAGGTGAAGTGGCCGGCATCGCCCGAGGGATACGCGATTTCGCGGGGGAGACCCGCGGTGTGCGTGGCAAGATCGCGCAGCGTGATGGGGCGGCTGCTCTGGCCACGAAACGTAAGCATGGGAACGGTCACATTGTGGGGAGCGAACTTCTGCAGAGGGTCGGACAGGGATACACGCTTGTCGGCAACCAGTTTCACGAGCAGGTCGGTGGTCATGATCTTGGACACCGAGCAAAGACGAACGAGGGAATCCGCGTTGGGTTTCTGATGGGAGCCAGGGTAGGTCTGTCCATAGCTTTGCATCCACGTCTCATTGCCGCGTACGACCACCACCACCATCCCTATGGAGCCGCTGCGGTGGAACAGGTCATCCAGAAAGGGGTCGGCGGACTGGAGTTGCGGGAGAGGCGCGGCCTGGGCGTGCAGCCGATTTACGCAGAGGGGCAGGAGGAGGATGATGGTGGCAAGCATGCCGCGGACAGAATGAGAAGTCCTCTTTGGCCTTGCGGAAGCGCCTGCGGGTGGGGGTAACTCATTAGATATCCGTCGCGCTACCGATGAAACCATGATCTCCAGAAATGTCCCTCATATATATGAAAAACATGAGTTTGGCTGTGAGTCCAGAAGATTCGACAGCGAGCGGACGCGGAGGTGCGTCCGTGAATCCGGAGGAGCACCGGGACGATCGTTGACGTGGCGCCATCGCACGGCTTGCTCTACGATGGATCGCGGATTCGGGCGATAGAATCTTCAGCCTGGCCTATTACTTGCGGGCGGATCAGTCGTGGAGAAATAGAAATGAAACTCACGTCAACGTTGAAGCTTTCGACGGTTTTGTGCTTTTGCGGGGCGATTGCGGCCATGGCCCAATCATCCGGGTCCGGGGCGGCTGCCAAGCCCAATGACAGCTTCCGCCCACGCGGCCGGCATCTGATCTATGTTGCGCTTCCTGGTTCGCTGGAGCGTGCCGGCTGGTTGAATGGCGTAGGGCTCGTGGTGCTCGATGCCAATGATGATTACCGCTTCGTCAAGCGTATTCCGACCTGGGAGTATGCGGGCAGCATGAGCCCGGAACAGGTCTCTGGGATGGCGGCTAGCCCGGTCACGAATTTGATCTATATCGCGGCGCGTGGCCGTTTGGGCGCGATCGACATGGGGACGGACAAGATGGTCTGGTCGGTGACCCTGGATGGCAAATGTTGCGAGCGGCCCCAGGTTACCCCGGATGGCAAGATCGTGGTGGTCGGCGGAGATCTGCAGGATTATTGGTACGAGGTGGACGCCAGGACTGGGGAACTGATCGGCAAGCTCGAGGCGCCGGAAAGTCCGAATTCGCACAATCTGAACCTCAGCGCGGATGGCAAGACGGCCTTTATGTCGCCTAATAACAAGGTGATGACGATATCCGATGTTGAGTCGCGCAAGGTCATCAAGACCATCCGATTTCCGGATAATGTGCGCGTGTTTGTGCTGAATAAGGATTCCAGCAAAGTCTACGCCAATAACAATAATTTTCTAGGATTTTTGATTGCCGATGTGGCGAGCGGAAAAGTGATCAAGACGGTTGAGGTGACCAGCGTGGATTGGAGGTCGAAATGGGACCAGAGTCCGCGTCCGCGCATTGCGCATGGGTGCCCAAGCCACGGCATCGCGTTGACTCCGGACGAGAAGGAGATATGGCTCGCCGACGGTATCTTCGGGAAGATCCACATTTTTTCTAATACGGATGATCCGAAGGAGATCGACACCATCGATACTCCGGCGGGCACGTTTTGGATGACGTTCGGGTTGGATGGTAAGTATGCATACTCCTCTTCGGGCGACATTATTGATGTGAAGACACATAAGATTGTCGGCCAGATGAAGGACGAATATGGACACACGATGTATAGCGAGAAGCTGCTGGATATTACGTTTGATAACGGTCACGCTCAGCGCGTCTCGAACCAGTTTGCTAATGGTTTTGGGGATTACGTGACAGCGGAGAGGTCGGGGGTTGGTCCTCATGTGACGCCATTGCCTGGGAGCGCACCGATTACTCTGACGGGGGTGAATGCGGTCAATATTAAGGGCGGCAATGAGTAGGTGGGTGATTGTGGTGTTTGTTGTATCGTGGGCCGGCGGGGTGGCGGCTCCGGCACCGGACCTCGGGCGGGAGGGCGAATCGCTGAAGGCGGTTTGTAGCAAGTGCCACAACTTGCAGATGGTGATGGATACGCCCATGAGCTATGAGGCGTGGCACGATACGGTGCAGACAATGGTGGATCGGGGGGCTAGCGGTACTGATGCGCAGTTTGAGGATGTGATGGATTATCTTCATCGCACGATGACCACGATTAATGTGAATACGGCTGGGGTGGAGGAATTGGGGATCGTGCTTGGTGTGAGTGATACGGTGGCGAAGGCGATTGTGGCGCGTCGTGGTAGCAAGAAGTTTAGTGGGTTGGCGGATTTGAAGTCGGTTGCTGGGGTCGATGGGGCTGGTGTTGATGCGAAGGCGCGGTTGATTTTTTTTTAAGTGAGTTGGGTGTGGGGTGAGTGCTTGTATTGGGGTTTGCGGGTGGGGTTGGTGAACTGCAGAACTCCACTCCGTCGGGATGACACTTCATTTGGGTGGTGGGGTTTGTTACGGGAATTCGGGAGGGCCGAGGGGCGCACTGCAGATCCCTCCGCTGCGCTTCGCTTCGGTCGGGATGACAAATCGGAGGTCGCGCTTTCAGTACAGAGTGGTTAGTGGATGACAAGACAGCAGGTCCCTCCACTACGCTTCGCTCCGGATGAAACTTCGTCTGGGGTCTTGGGCTGCATCTCATGTAGGAATAGTTGTTCACGGGAGAGCGGATGAAGCCTGGGAAAGTTGTTGCGCTGTTGACGTTGCCGATGTTGCTCTTCGCGGGTTGGCGCGTTTGGTCCATCTATAAAGAGCGCCATGCGCCGGTAGTGGTGAAGCAGGGACCGCCGGAACACAAGATTACTCAGGATGATTTGGTGATCCCGCGGAAGCTTTATATCGAAAGCCTCAAGTCTGCCAAGGAACAGCTAAAGGGCCAAACGGTTTGGATGCAGGCCGGGTATCAGTTGGAGTACTACCCCTATCGGGGTGGTTCCCCGGTGTTCATCCAGAAGAAGGGTCCGCTGCCGAGCAACCAGGAGTTGAAGGTTGCGGACGTGGTGGAAGTCGCCACTCCGGCGAAGTGGCTGAGCAGAATTCCGCGTGGTGACAAGAATATATTCCTGATCGTTCGCATGCCTGGCGACCCTGCTGAGTACGCTGTGCCGATGGGAGAGGTTCAGGGGGGTAGCGAGGAGTTTCGTATGGATGATCTTCTCTACTACGATGACCCGCACAAACTCTATCCCCACTGGCCGGCGAGCGTTTGGCCAGCCATTGACCAGCACCAGGTAATCCCTGGGATGAGCGAGCTGCAAACTATGATGTCGGTTGGCCAGGTAGCCCAGTCGGACTCGAACGACTATGGCAATCGGACGGTGACGTATAGCGCGGGCGATCGCAAAGTTATCGTGACCTTCGTTAAGGATAAGGCTACTAAGGTTGAGTAGCAGGCTGCTATATGGCGTTGAAGGAATATGTCTTCCGTGCCATAATAATCCAATGGGTTGGGAAGTTGAGTACACCGACGAGGAATATGTTCCCCGGGCCGACGCAATCTATGCCCAGTACTTGCAAGAACTGGACAAGAATAGCAATTCACCAACGAGAAATGATCCGTAGCGGGGCACCCGCGGAGAACCTAATGGCGCATAAGTTTCAGGAACTGCAGAAGAAGATTTCAGTCGAACGTCGCGCTCGCGTGGAGGAGCGCGTGCGTGAGGCCATTCAGCAAATGGCGTTGGACGAGTTGCGCACAGCACGTGAATTCACCCAGGCGGAACTATCTCAGGTCCTCAAAGTTGATCAAGGGTCCATCTCCAAGCTGGAACGGCGTACGGATATGTACATCGGAACTCTCCGCCGATACATCGAGGCGATGGGGGGAAGCCTTCAGATCCGTGCAGTGTTTCCGGATGGAGAGGTGCAGATCAAGCAATTTGAGGATGCCAAGTAGCGTTGACGAGGATGCGGCCGTTATGGAGCGACGGTGGCTGTCCGCAGAAAATCGAAGTTGCCGGAGTTGGAGATTTTGATGTTGCCCAGGCGCCTCGTGTGGACGAGCACCGCGTCCAGATACCAGAGGTTGATCGACGGTAGATCGGCGGCTAGTATCTGCTGCACTTTTACGTAGTCGGCGCGGCGCTGGGCCTGGTCTCCCGACATTCCGCCTTCCAGGATGAGTGCGTCGAGAGTTGGGTTGGAGTAGCGACCGCGGTTGGCGCCGTGTGGCGGAAACATGTGGCTGTCATAGGCGTAACGGAAGATGTCCGGATCTTCGTTTCCTCCCAGCCAGCGCAAGGTGTACATCTGGAAGGCGCCTTTGCTGATATCCGAATAGAAGGTCGCGAACTCGAAGCTCCTTACTTCGAGAGCAATGCCGACATCGCGCAGTTGCTGTTGCAGAATCATGGCCAACAGCCTACTGGTTTCATCGGTAGAAGTCTTCATCGTCAGGTGAAAGCGAATGCCATCTCCGGCTCGCTTCCATCCGCCCGCATCGAGCAGGGCGTTGGCCTTGGCTGGATCGTAAGGATACTTCTGCACGTCTCCGGTCCAGGCCCAGTGCTCCGGCGGCAGCAGACTTTCCGCGAGCTGGGCGCGGTCTCTCCATAGCGAGTGAATGATCAGCGGGCGATTCATCGCGTAGGCGATTGCCTGGCGTACGCGGACGTCGCGCAGCACGCTGTCCTGGGCGTTGAATGAGATGTAATTCAGATTGGTCCCGGGAGCATCCACTACCTCCAAGTCGGGGCGCTTAGCCAGGGCGTAGACCATGTCTGCCGTCAGGCAATTGATGCAGACGTCGGCCGAACCTTTCTCCAACTCGAGCGCCCGAGTGATCGCGTCGGGGACAACGGCAAAGCGGATACGCGCAATCCCGGGACGGGGCTGCCAGGAATTGTCGTTTCGTTCGAGAATGACGTACTCATCCTGCAGCTGGCTGACAAACTTGAAAGGGCCGCTGCCTATGGGATGAAAGGCGAAGTCGCGGCCGCTGCCCACGGGCACAATTCCGATCGCGCCGTCAGACAAATTCCACAACAGGGCGGCATCGGGTTGCTTCAAGCGGATAACGACGGTCGCGGCATCGGGCGTTTCGATGCGATCGACATGGGCAAACGCTGCTGCTTTGGCGGTGATGACGGTGCCGTTGCGCATCGAATCCAGGGTGTACTTCACATCGGCGGAGGTTAACGGCTGTCCGTTGTGAAAATGCACATCGTTGCGCAGATGGAAGCGATAGGTCAGGGGATCGGGAGTCTCCCAACTGGTGGCGAGCCAGGGTTCCAGGTTGAAGTGGGCATCCTTGTGCACCAGGCTGTCGAAGATGAGGCTGCCGATGTGTTCTGACTGGCCGTCGACACCGATGCGGAGATCGAGACTGTTGGGGCTGCTCTCGATGACCATGGTTACTGTTTGGGGGGAGGGCCGGCTGCTGGCGCATCCGGTGATCGCGAGCATGATGCACAAGGCGAGCAGGAGCCGGAAACGATCAGACATAGGTGATCTCACCCAGGATCGCCGGCCTCACCGCACCGGTTGCGGAGGGAATGTTCCCCGGGCGGCGGTGCCAGGTCTCGTAGGCCAGCAAGGCGAAGGCGGCTGCTTCTTTCGCTTCGGCGGGCAGCCCGAGATCGTCGCTGGCCTGTACCTCACATCCCAAGGGCTCCAGGTGTTGACGCAACATTTGCATCAGTGTCTGATTGCGCGCGCCTCCTCCGGAGACGATGAAATCCACCGGCGCGTGACGCATGTTGTTCAACAGAAAATTTGAGTAGGCCAACGCTATGCTCTGCGCGGTCAGCGCAGTGGCTGACGCGATGGCATCTTCCGGGGTTCCGCCCGCTTTGCTGCAGGCATCGAGAAAGCGGGCGGTGTATTCGCCGCCGAACTGTTCCCGGCCGGCGGTTTTCGGCGGGCGCGCCTGGAAAAAAGCCTCGCGCAGCTTCGTGCTCACCACAGTCTGCAGGACAGTGCCGCGTTTACCCGTCTTTCCTCCACGGTCGAAGGGCTTTGCGAAGAGCTGCTGCATGAGTTGATCGATCACCATGTTGCCCGGCCCAGTATCGAAGGCAACTACCTGCAGCGGGCCAGCGTTCGGTGGCAGAGCGGTCAGGTTGCCAATGCCTCCCAAATTCTGCAGCACGCGGCCGCGTGTGGGATGGCGAAAGAGCACATAGTCGAGCAGGGGAACGAGGGGAGCCCCCTGTCCGCCGACCACCATATCGGCAGGACGAAAGTTAGAAACCACGGGAACGCCGCTTTGCAGGGCGAGCATCGCCATCTCGCCAATCTGCCAGGTGCAGGTTGCCTCGCGTCCGAGATACCGCACGGGAGTGGCCTGGTGATAGATGGTTTGACCGTGGCAGCCGATCAGGTCCAGTTGGCAGGGGTGGCGCTGGAGCGCCACGGTAAGCGCCTCGGCATAGGCCTGTCCCAATCGCCAGTTGAGGCGCGCCAGCTCAGCAGTCGCAATGGCTTCGGCATTCATAGCTGCCAGCACGGCGCGGCGCAGGGCCGGCGGGAAAGGGAAGCCGGCATGCGCGAGAAGTTCCAGATGAGGAGACTGCGGGTCGGCGGTGTCCGGGGTGATCCGGGTAAAGGCTACGTCGATGCCATCTGCAGAAGTCCCGCTCATGATGCCGGCCACCGTCATGGTGGTGAGCGCAGCGATCATACGGAAGCCGCCTTTATTTTTTCCGTAAAGCGCTCAACTGCAGTACGCATTCGTTTGACTGCGGCCATGGTGGGCGATGCCGGGAGCTTTTTAGGAAGCGCGGCCGCGACTGCTGACACCTTTGCCGCTGCGCGGCGGAGCAGGCGAGCAAAGGAGGGTGAACCTTCCGCCTCGCGCAGGACGGCTTCGTAGGCAGCAAACACCAAGGCAGGGTCGCGGCAGATTTCTAATCCGTGGATGCCCGCGTGGAGAGCGCGCACAGACGCTTCCGCGATGCCGGTGTACTTAAGGATGCCGCCCATCTCCATGTCATCGGAGAGGATCAACCCCTTGTAACCGATCTCCTTCACCAGCACTTTGTTAATCCAGTAGTTGGAGATGGATGCCGGTTCTTCGTCGGCAGCGGAATAGGCCGCATGCGAAATCGTCACCATGGGGAGCTGCCTGGCCAGACGACGGTAGGGGACCATATCTTCCTGCCATAGCAGGTCGAAGGGTTTGGTGATCAGGGGAGTTGCGTGGTGCGAGTCCACCTGCCCGCTGCCCAGCCCGGGGAAATGCTTTCCATTGCCGAGAACGCCGTGCTGTGCCAGCCCGCGGAGGAAGTGTTTGGCATAGCGGGTGATCTGGTCGGGATCGCCGGAGACGACCCGGGTGGTCATCACGGCCTCAGAGGCAATGGTTCGCAGATCGAGCACAGGTGCGAGGGTAGTATTCAACCCCAGCATGCGGACTTCCTGGCCAATGAGGCTGCCGTGTTTCTCGAACAGCGCAGGCTGGTTGGTGGCTGCGACGACGAAGGGCGAGGGCATCGGCGCAATCAGATCGCGCAGCCGGTCCACGGTCCCGCCTTCGACATCGATACAGCTCAGCAGCGGGTGATCAATCACCTGACCGGTGGAACGGAGCAGGGCATGGACTTGTGCGGCGCTCTCGATGTTGCGGCGAAAGAGGATCACTCCGCCGGGCCGCAGCAGGCGCAACCAGGCGGTTTCTAACACGCTGAGCTGCGTGCCTTCCAGGCCCACGAGCAGAACCTGGCCGGCTGCCTGACGTAAGGTCATCGCGCTCATTAATTCCCCCGAATTTCTTGCTTGAGCTCTTCGAGAAGATTCAGCGCCTGGAGCGGGGTCAGGCTGTTGGTATCTGTCTGCTCCAGCCGATCGAGAATTCTTTGAGAGAGCGGGGTGAACATGGTGAGTTGCAGGGGCGCATCCGTTTCCTGGGCCACATTTCTTTTTTCTGATTGCTCGTGCTGCAGCAGCACCTGGCGTGCGCGCTCAAGGACAGAGCCGGGCAGCCCGGCGAGCCGCGCCACCTCGATGCCGTAGCTTTTGCTGGCCGCGCCGGGCTCGATGGCGTGCAGGAAGACGATGCCCTTGGGGGTTTCTTTGACGGCGACGCGCAGGTTTTTCAATCCGGGCAATTGCTCGGCCAGTAGCGTGAGCTCGTGGTAGTGGGTGGCAAAGAGCGTTCTCGCTCCCACTTGCGCGTGCAGGTATTCGAGCGTGGCCCAAGCCAGCGAGAGCCCATCGAAGGTCGCGGTTCCGCGGCCCATCTCGTCCAACAGGATCAGCGATTGTGCGGTGGCGGTGTTGAGGATGGTGGCGGTTTCGGTCATTTCCACCATGAAGGTGGAACGTCCGCGGGCCACGTTGTCGCTAGCGCCAATGCGGGTGTAGATGCGGTCTACAGTGCCCAGCCGCATGCTCTTGGCGGGAACGAAACAGCCCATCTGCGCCATGATGACCAGCAGCGCTGCCTGGCGCAGGTAGGTGGATTTGCCGCCCATGTTCGGTCCGGTGATCAACAGCAGACTGGGCCCTCCGGTCTCGACGTAGAGGTCGTTGGGGACGAATGTAGTCTGCCCGGCGGCTTCGAGCAGGCACTCCACTACGGGATGACGGGCGCCGATGGTTTCCAGGACCGCGGATTGAGTAAGCTGCGGCCGGACATAGTTGCGCAGCGCGGCGAGGTGGGCAAAGTTCGCCAGCAGGTCTACCTCGGCAACGATTCCGCTGGTGAGGCGAATGCGGCCTGCGCAGCGAAGGATGGTTTGCCGCAGCTCGGCGAAGATGCGTTTTTCGATCTCGATCGACCGCTCATGGGCGGTGAGCACGCTGATCTCGTATTGCTTCAACTCCGGGGTGGTGAAGCGTTCTGCGTTGGCCAGGGTCTGCTTTCGTTCGTATTCCGCCGGCACCAGGGCCAGATTCGAGCGGGTCACCTCGATCGAATAGCCGAACACATTGTTAAAGCGAACCTTTAAGGAATGGATGCCAGTGCGTTTACGCTCGCGCTCTTCGATGGTGGCGATGGATTGGCGGCCGTTGCTGCCGAGCGAGCGTAGCTCGTCCAGTTCGGCGTCGACTCCGGCGGCGATGGCGCCCCCGTCCGCGAGGTTTACTGGAGGATCGGGTAGCAGGGTCCGCTCCAGTTGTTGGCGCAGATCCTGGAGCAGATCGAGCCGCGACGCACAGGCCAGCCATCGCGGGGCCGCAAGGCGCTCTAATCCGGCATAGAGGTCGGGGAGGCGGGCCAGGGATGCCCCCAGGGCGGCCGCGTCGCGGGGACCGGCGCTGTCGAGCGAGATGCGGGAGAGCATGCGCTCCATATCCTGGATGGCGCTCAGGGTTTTGCGTAAGTGCTCGCGGTCGATCAGGTTGTGGGTGGCGGCGGCGACTGCGTCCAGACGGGACTCGATTTCCACAGGGTTGATCAGGGGGCGCACCAGCGATGCCCGTAGCAGGCGTTTGCCCATCGGGGTCATACAGCAGTCGAGGTTGGCAAAGAGGGTCGCTTCGTTGGCGCCGCCGGAGAAGAGGGGTTCGATCAGCTCCAGGTTGCGTACCGTGACGGCATCCAATTGCAGATTTTCGGCACGTTCGTAATAGCGGATGGTGTTGATGTGCTGCAGTTCGATTTGCTGGGTGCTGCGGGCGTAGTGGACTACGGCGCCGGCAGCGATGGCGGCTGCCCGGGCGTTGGCCAGGCCAAAACCTTCCAGGCCGTTGGCTCCCAACTGTCTTTCCAGCAGGGGGATGGCGTAGTCCGCGGTGTACACCCACTCCTCCAGGCGGGTTTTGGTCGCGATCTTTTCGAGCTCAGCTTCCAGTTGGTGGTCGAGCGGGGTCAAGTCCGTGGAAAGCAGCAGCTCGCTGGGCTGGGCTTTGATCAATTCGTCGACGCACAGGCCTATGCTGCCGGGCCCGGTGAACTCGGTGGCGCGGAAGTCTCCGGTGGAGAGGTCGAGCAGGGCCAGGGCCGCCACTGGGCCGGCGAAGTGGAGGGCGGCGAGGTAGTTGTTTCGTTCTGAAGCCAGCGCCGGGTCGATCGCGGTTCCAGGAGTGAGGACCCGGGTGACTTCGCGGCGGACGATCTTTTTGGTGAGCTTGGGATCTTCCATCTGCTCGCAGATGGCGACCCGATAGCCTTTGCGCAACAGGCGGGAGAGGTAATTATCCGCAGCGTGGTAAGGGACGCCACACATGGGCACGGAACGTTCTTTATCCCGTGCGGTCAGCGTTATTTGTAGTTCCCTCGCCGCAATCTGCGCATCTTCAAAGAACAGCTCGTAGAAGTCGCCCATGCGGAAAAAGAGCAGGGCGTCAGGGTTTTGCCGCTTGGCGGCCGAGTACTGACGCATGAGCGGCGTGGTGGTGGCGTCGGCCGCTGGAGCTGGAGGAAGAGTAGACACGGAAAACGCCAGCATATCGTGAATGACATGCCGGCGTTTAAAGATAAGGAAAATGGGGTGGTTGGGTTAGGCTGCGGCGGATGTTTCCCGGTGCTGGGCGTCGGAGCCGTGCTGCTTGACCATCTTGTTGTAAATGCCCAACAGAAGGAACGGGGCGGCCCACTGGCCGACGAATAGGGCGTGATGGTCCTTGCCGTTGGTCTTGAGGAGGAGTGAACCCAGGATCGAGGTGATGGCGGCTCCCAAAAAGAAACTGGTGGGCAGCTTGGCGGTGTAGCTCTCCATGAGGGCGGTGGTTTGATCTTCTGGGATTTCTCCGGCGCGTACGCGATAGTCCATTGTTAGTTCTCCTGTCGTGAGAGGGGGAAATTGCTTCTCTCCGACTGGGAGGGGTTGGGGGATCGAAAGGATGCACGGGGGGCAGGGGCGGGTTGAGCAGGGTCAAAGTTTTTGGGGGTTTTTGTAGGGTGTGGAGTGAGCGGTGAGGTTTCAGATATCCCTAGCGGGACTGGTTCCGGATCAATTTGGGACGACTGATATGAGTCTGTCGTAGATGGAGCGAAAGCGGTGGTTGGGCTTCGCCCATCGTTTTCGTCCCACGTACGCTTTGGCGAACGTGGGCACCCGTCGATTGCCTTCGAGGTAGCCAGGACCGAGAGGACGGCAGGTGAAGATTTGTGGTATCCCCGGGTTTGCGGTGGGGTACGGTTACCAGTTGAAGGTCGGGGTGGGGGTTAGGGTTTGATGGATCGGGTGAGGAAGGGTCCGCGGAGTGCGGTTGCGGAGACACAGTTATACTTGGGAGTTGCGGGAAATGGCATGTTTCTAGTGTGGTTGAGAGTGGCGGCGGCGCTTTATGCCGTTGCCAGCGTTTGTGCACTGCCGGCGGTGCTTTATAACCGTCCCGGGTGGAAGAGAGTTTGCGTCCCGGCGGCGGTGTCGGCGTTCTTTTTTCATTTTGTCTCCCTGATCGAGATGCTCTCCTTCTCTCACCACTCGCTGCCGGTCGGGATGCACGAGGTGCAGTCTTTACTGGCTTTGCTGATCTGCGCCGCCTTCCTGCTGGTCGCCGTGCTCTATCGCACCGTATCCTTCGGTATTTTTGCTCTGCCCCTCTGCCTGCTGCTGGTCCTGGGGCCGGCGATCGGGCCGGACCACTGGACGTTTCACTCGCCGGGGATTCGGAGCGGATGGCTCTCCCTTCACATCGTTGCCTTGCTGGCGGCGTACGCCGCGCTCATCTTCAGCCTGTTTGCTAATTTCCTCTACCTCGTACAGGAGCGACGGCTCAAGAACAAAAGCAATGTTGCCTTTCTGGCGTGGCTGCCCCCGCTCGAAACTATCGAGCGCATCGCCTCCGGCATGTTGCTGATTGGGTTTCCGTTTATGACACTGGGGCTGCTGGCCGGCTCGTTGATCGCCCAGGAGAGCGTGGGACCGGCGTATTTCAAAGACCCCAAGGTGCTGCTCTCGTTCGCTATGTGGGGACTCTACCTGGTCATGCTGTTCGTTCGCCGGCAGGCTGGATTGCGGGGGAGGCGAGCGGTTTACCTCTCGAGCCTTACCTTTTTGGTGGTGATCAGCGTCTGGGCGGCCAACCAGCTTAGCTCCGTGCATAGGTTCACCGCCCCATGAACATTGTCCTCTTAGGGTTGAACCATAAAACCGCGCCCATCGAGTTGCGCGAGCGGCTGGCCATTGGGCCGCTGCAGTTGGAGGACGCTACCCGCTCCCTGATGCAAGCGCCAGGGGTGCTGGAGGGCATGATTCTTTCCACGTGCAACCGGGTCGAACTGCTCACCAGCCAGGAGGCGAATGCACCTGACCTGCTGGAGTTTGTGGGGAGCTATTTCGATATTGAGACAAGTTTGCTAACTCCGCACATGTATGAGTACCGGCAGGAGAATGCGGTGCGGCACTTGTTCCGGGTGGCGTGCAGTCTCGACTCGATGGTGATCGGGGAGCCGCAGATTTTGGGGCAGGTGAAGAGCAGTTACCTGGCGGCGCGCTCGGCGGGAGCGATCCGGGGACACCTGGATAAAGTGCTGCAGCGCGCCTTTGTGGTGGCTAAGCGGGTGCGCAGTGAGACGCAGATCGGGAGCTCCTCGGTATCCATTGCTTCGGTCGCGGTGGAGCTGGCGCGGAAGATATTTGGCTCGCTTGAAGGCAAGAAGGTTCTGCTGGTCGGCGCGGGAAAGATGAGCGAACAGGCAGCTCGTCACCTGCTGGCCCAGGGCGCCGGCGCGGTCCTGGTGGCCAACCGCACGCATGAGCGGGCGGCACAATTGGCGCAGCGCTTCGGGGGCCGTGCCATCCAGTTTGACGACCTGTACGCGCACGCCGACCAGGCGGATATCATCATCACCTCGACCGGCTCTCCCCGGCCGGTGTTTCGCCGGGAACACGCGCAGCATTTCCTGCAGCAGCGCCGCGGGCGTCCCATGTTTTTTATCGATATTGCTGTGCCGCGCGATGTTGATCCGGAAGTCAACAAGCTGGACGGCATTTTTCTCTACGACATCGACGACTTGCAATCGGTGGCCGGCTCGCACCTGAAGGAGCGGGGCAAAGAGGCGGAGTTGGCGGAGGCGATGATCCTGGCCGAGGTGGATAAGTATCAACGCCGGCTGCACTCGCTGAATGTGGCGCCGGAGATTGTGCGCTTCCAGCAATCCGCGGAGCAAATACGCCAGGGAGAGTTGCGACGCCTGGCGAGCCGACTGCAGAGCCTTTCCCCGGAGCAGCAGGCTGCGGTCGAAGCCCTCACGCGCGGCCTGGTGAACAAATTCCTCCATCAGCCGGTGCAGGCGCTCAAGGCGGCCGCGAGTGAAGGGAACTCGGCCGCAGTGGAAGCACTCCGCGACGCCTTCGGGGTGAGCGCTTCGGAGGAGAGTGCGGACGAGGACGATCATTGATCCGCATCGGCTCCCGGGGATCGCAGCTGGCGCTGTGGCAGGCAAATCATGTTGCAGAAACGCTGCGGAACCTGGGACACGAGGTCTCGATAGAGATCATCCGCACGACCGGGGACCGCATGCAGGGCATCGCCTTCGCCTCCGTGGGCGCCAAAGGCATGTTCACCAAGGAGATCGAAGACGCGCTGCGGGCGGAGACGATCGACCTGGCGGTACATAGCCTGAAGGATCTGCCTACGGAGTTGGGCGCGCCCTTCACGCTGGCGGCGATTCCTCCGCGAGCGGATGCGCGCGATGTTCTGGTTTCAGAGCGATACAGTGGATTGGATGCGCTGCCTGCAGGCGCGGTGGTGGGTACCAGTAGTTTGCGCCGCCAGGCCCAGCTGCGCGCGCGGCGTCCCGACCTGGCATACATTGAGTTTCGCGGCAATGTGGACACGCGACTGACCAAGTTGGTTCAAGGGAAAGCGGACGCGATTATTCTGGCCGCGGCCGGCCTGGAACGCCTGGAGAAGACAGCGGTGATCCGCGAGCGATTTGCGCCCGAGGTGCTATGCCCTGCACCCGGCCAGGGAGCGTTGGCCATCGAGTGTAGAGCAGGGGATCAGGCGATGCAGGCTGCTTTGCAGCCGCTCGATGACGCCGACACGCGCAACGCGGTCACCGCGGAACGCAGATGCCTGGCGGCGCTGGGCGGCGGATGCCTGGTACCTATCGGCGCTTATTGTCACCGTGTTGGAGATGAATTGTTGATGCGCGCGGTGGTGGCCTCGGGGGATGGACGGAACGTCATCTCCGCGGAAGGACGGCATGCTGATGCGGAGAAGTTGGGCGAGCAGGTGGCGCAACAATTGTTAGACCAGGGCGCGGGCGAGATACTGGGCCTCGAGGAGAGGCAGGTTTAAGCATGACGCAGGCTCTTGCCGGCAAGCGGATTCTGATCACGCGGGCGCGGCACCAGGCCGGCCGGCTAGCGGAGGCGCTGGAGGCACACGGCGCCGAGGTGCTGCGCCTGCCCACGATCGAGATTGTGCCCCCTGAGACCTATGCCCATCTGGATGCGTTGCTTGAAGTTGCGAGCGGGTTCGATTGGCTGATCGTGACCAGTGCGAATGGGGCGGCGGCGCTGGCCGATCGCTTGCGGTTTCTGGGAATTCCGTTGCAACGCCTGAAGCATTTGCAGGTTGCCGCGATTGGTCCTGCGACGGCCGCGGCAGTGAAGCGCATGGGCCTGAACGTATCTGCGATGCCCG
>Ga0302324_100016298_pt1 | contig 14811 bp, 12 predicted proteins | sample Palsa_T0_1_FD_201949 | JGI IMG/M metagenome (GOLD analysis project Ga0302324, IMG submission 201949) | Peat permafrost microbial communities from Stordalen Mire near Abisko, Sweden - Palsa_T0_1 | ecosystem: Environmental > Terrestrial > Soil > Palsa > Peat permafrost | place: Sweden: Abisko...
ATTGCCGGTCCGTTGGCGAACCATATACCGCTCCCCTCGAAAAGACCGGCGTTCCGCGGGCTTCCGCCGTTGCGAGGGCCCGCCGCGCTCGCGCGCCAACTGGTCCGGCATGCGTCGATTCATTTACCGCCTCGCCCTTGCGTCGTTCTTGGTCTGGCTGAGTCTCGCGGGCCAAAGCTCAGCGGCGGCGCCGCTGCTTTTGCGCGATCCGACGATCAGTAAGACCCAGATCGCTTTCCTCTACGGAGGCGACATTTGGATCGTAGGCCGCGAGGGCGGCGACGCACGGCGGCTCGTCACCGGCATGGACCTCGAAGACGCGCCGTTCTTCTCCCCCGACGGATCGCGCTTGGCGTTCACCGGAAACTACGAAGGCCGGGCCGACGTCTACGTCGTGGCCGCCTCCGGCGGCGAGCCGCGACGGCTGACCAGCCATCCGGCGAGCAGTTTCGCCGTCGGCTGGACGCGCGATGGTGCAAACGTGCTCTTCGTCTCGACCCGAACGAGCACAAATGACTCGGCGCATCTTTTCACCGTTCCGGTCAGCGGCGGCTTTCCGACGCAACTCCCGCTTCCGATGGCGCAGAATGGTTCGTTTTCAACCGACGGTAGCCACATCGCCTATGAACCCATCTTTCGTATCGAGCCGTTTTGGCAAGGCTATCGCGGCGGCGACACGGGCCGCATCTGGATCGCGAACCTGGCCGACTCGAGCGTCGTCAAGATCCCACGCACGCAGTCGAATGACTCCGTGCCGATGTGGCTCGGTAGCACGGTGTACTTTCTTTCGGACCGCGATGGTCCAACGACACTCTTCGCCTATGACACCAGCGCGCGTAAAGTCACGCGCGCGTTGCCGAGCGAAGGTTTCGACATCACGTCGGCATCGGCGGGACCCGATGCGATCGTGTATGCACAATTCGACTCGCTCCACGTCTACGATACGCAGACGCACACGGCGCACGCCGTTCACGTGAACGTCGTGGGCGATATGCCCCAGGTTCGCCCTCATTGGGTAAAAGTCGGCGGTCAGATCGCAAACGCGACGATTTCACCCAGCGGCGTGCGCGCCGTCTTTGAAGCACACGGGCAAATCTTCAGCGTTCCCGCCGAGCATGGCGACGTTCGCAATATCAGCGACGCGAAGGACACCGCCAACCGCGATCCGGCCTGGTCGCCGGACGGGAACTGGATCGCTTTTTTTTCCGATCGCTCGGGTGAGTACGAGCTTTATATCCGCGATCAAAAAGGCACGACTCCGCCGCGCAAGATCGATCTGGGAATGACATCGTATTTCTACTCGCCGGTCTGGTCGCCGGACAGCAAGAAAATTGCGTTCATCGACAAGCACCTCAGCCTCTGGTATGTCGATATCGATCGTGGCGCGCCGGTAAAGGTCGCGACCGGCGAATACGGCGGCTTCGGTCCGTCGGATTTCGACCCGGCCTGGTCGCCCGACAGCCGCTGGATTACCTACACCAACACGCTCTCGAACCTCTTGCACACCGTCTTCGCCTACTCGCTCGAAGACCGCAAAACGCATCAGATCACCGACGGTCTGAGCGACGTGCGCTATCCGAATTTTGATGCGAGCGGGCGGTATCTCTATTTTATCGCCAGCACGAACACCGGGCTCACGTCGAGCGGCCTCGATATGGTCAGCGATCAGCATCCGGTAAACAGCAACGTCTACGTCGCCGTACTGCGCCGCGAGCTGCCGTCACCGCTCACGCTGCAAAGCGACGAAGAAACCGTGAAAGTTGCACCGGTCGCGGTTGAAGCCGGCGCACCGACTCCGGCACCCAGGCGTCCGGACACCTCAAAGCTTGCGGTCACGATCGATACCGCCGGCATCCTGCAACGCATCGTCGCGCTGCCGATTCCCGCGGCAAATTACGTCGGCCTCAGTGCCGGCAAGGCCGGCGAGATCTTCCTCACCCAAGCGCCGATCGTGCAAATCGCGCCGGCGCCGGCGCCGTTCTCGGTCATCAAGTTCGATCTCACGTCGCGCAAGCCCGTCCCGCTCGCAGCGGGCGTTTCATTCTTCTCGCTTTCCGCCAATGGCGAAAAGGCGCTGTTTGCGCAACCGGGTCGCTGGTTTATCGCCGACACCAAAGCACCGCTTCCACCCACCGCCGGCACACCCGGTGCGGGCCTGCTCGATACGAGCGGCATGGAAACGTTCGTCGATCCGGCGGCGGAGTGGGCGCAGATGTATCACGAAACGTGGCGCATCGAACGCGACTTCTTCTACGACCCGCACTATCATGGCCTCAATATCGCCGCCGCCGAAAAGCGTTTCGAGCCGTATCTGGCCGGCATCGCTTCGCGCGACGACCTGACCTTTCTCTTTCGCGAAATGCTCAGCTATCTGTCGATTGGCCACATGTTCGTGAGCGGCGGCACGCAGCCGGATGTTCCGCGCGTGAACGTTGGACTGCTCGGCGCCGACTACACGGTCGAAAACGGACGTTACCGCTTCTCGAAAATCTACAACGGCGAGAACTGGAACGGCGCTTTACGCGCGCCATTGACCCAACCCGGAACCAACGTAAACGTCGGTGACTACCTGCTTGCCGTCAACGGTCACAAAATCGAAGGCAGCGACGAGCTGTTTTCGTTCTTCCAAGAAACGGCGGGCAAGCAAACTGTCATTACCGTCGGGCCCAACGCCGCCGGTACGGGCTCGCGCGAGGTAACGGTCGTCCCAATCCCGAGCGAGTTCGGACTGCGCAATCTGGATTGGATCGAGGGCAACCGGCGCAAAGTTGATGAGTTAAGCGGCGGGAAACTCGCCTATGTGTATCTGCCGGACACCGCCTTCGGCGGATTTACCAACTTCAACCGTTACTTCTTCGCACAAGTCGGCAAAGAAGGCGTCGTACTGGACGAACGCTACAATCACGGCGGCCAGATCGCCGACTACATCATCGACTATCTCAACCGCAAACCGATGAGCATTATCCAAGAGCGCGACGGAAAGCCCACGATCGATCCGCCGCTGGCAATTTACGGTCCCAAAGTTATGATCATCAATGAGTTTGCCGGCTCGGGCGGCGATGCGCTGCCTTGGTATTTCCGCAAGGCGGATCTCGGACCGCTCATCGGCGAGCGCACGTGGGGCGGCCTCGTCGGCATCGGCGGCTATCCACCGTTGATTGACGGCGGCAGCGTGACGGCACCGCGCGTTGCGATCGGCGGCCTCAAAGGCTCGTGGGAAGTCGAAGATCACGGCATTGCGCCCGACATCGAAGTCTGGCAAGATCCGAAGCTCGTCCGCGAGGGCCACGATCCACAACTCGAAGCAGCCGTCGCAAAAGCGATGCAGTTATTGCGCGCTCATCCCGTGCCCACATTTAAGGTACCACCGTATCCCGACCATCACCCCGTGCTACCGAAACCCGATGCACAATAAGAGCAAGGGCGCTCACGGGCGCCTTTGTCTTACGTGCGAAGATGATCCCAACCGGAAGAGACGATTGCCGTTCCGCTCGCATGCCGCACACCGCCGCCGGCGGTAAACGTTCCGACACGAACGAGATCGCGACCAAACCGCGCCCGAAAACGCGACGCCAAATAACCGAAAGGGCGCGGCGCGACAGCAGCGATCAACTCAAAATCTTCGCCGCCGTCGAGCGCATACGACTCCGCTTCATCGCCTGTGAGTGCCGCAACGGCACGCGCTGCAGCATGCACCGGAACGGCATCGATTGTCGCACCCACTCCCGAAGCCACACACATCCGCGCAAGGTCGGTAGAAAGCCCATCCGACGAGTCCATCAATGCGTGAACGTTGTGGGATGCACCGAACCAGCGGCCTTCAGGCAAGCGTGGCTCCGGCCGGCGGAACGCCGCAACAGCGGGCGCGAGCGCGTCTTCTTCCGCGCGGCCCGGATGGCTGCGCACGATTTCAAGCCCGGCGCGGCTCGCACCAAGCGGACCCGTCAGCGCAATAATGTCGCCCGGTCGCGCGCCGTCGCGCCTTTTGCAGTTGGAGGACCGGACCTCACCAACCACCGTAATCGCAAGCGAAATAACCGGCGACCGCGTGATGTCGCCACCGGCGATCGCACAGCCGGCGCGGGCCGCAAGCGCAATCATGCCCGCATAACAGCCGCGAATCCATGCCTCGTCACTGCGCGCGTTGACGCCGAGCGCGATTGTGGCGAGCACCGGTCGCGCACCCATCGCAGCAATGTCAGACAGGTTCGCCGCAAGCGCCCGATGCCCGACATCCTCTGCCGACATACCGGTCAGCGTGAAATGTATGTCTTCGACCAGCGCATCAGTCGTAATAACGCTCAGGTTGGAACGCGACGGACGCCAAACCGCCGCATCGTCGCCGATACCGAGCACGACGTTCCGTGGCGCGGCCGTTGCGCACATCGCGCGCAAGCCGGCCACGAGTTCATCCTCGGTCAATACGGCGGCGCATATCGCGTAGCACACCCGGCGGATCGGCGGCGTGAAAAACACTCGAGCCCGCAACCAGAATCGTCGCCCCCGCCGCCGCCGCACGCTCGATATTCTCAAGCCCGATGCCGCCGTCCACTTCAATCTCACAAGCGGGATTGCGAGCATCGACAAGCGCACGCGCTTCGGCGATCTTCTCAATCGCGCGTTCGATAAATGCCTGCCCGCCAAATCCGGGATTCACGCTCATAACCAGCAGCAAATCGATGTCTTCGATAATATCAACGAGCATGGACACCGGCGTCGCCGGATTGATCCCAACCCCCGCCTTGGCACCGATCGATCGGATATAACGCAGTAACCGATGCTGATGCACCGTTGCTTCATAATGAAACGTAATATAATCCGCACCAGCCGCACGAAAGTCATCAACGTACTTTTCCGGCTCAACGATCATCAAATGACAATCGAACGGCAGCTTGGTCAACTTCCGCAAATCGGCCACGATCTTCGGCCCCCAGGTCAAATTGGGAACAAACCGCCCATCCATGGAATCGAGATGCAGCATATCCACACCCGCCGCCTCAACCATCGCAATTTGCTCGGCAATCGCCGCAAAATCCGCCGACAACAGCGACGGTGCCAATTTCACGCTCACCGCTTGCTCGGACTCGGCGACGGGCGCGACGGCTCAACGCCGAGCTTCGTCTGATTGAGCAATTCGTTATCGATATACGTGTCAAGCTCAGCCGTACCGACCACGGTCAAATTAAAATCGAGCTTCTGCCCACCCTGCGCATACCCGTTATAAACATTCCACCGCCCCGTCTCATCCCGCACTTCGATACGCACGTTCGCCGCATTATCACGAGCCGGAACGGTGGCCGTCGCATGCACCTGACGAATAATGTAACCATATTCGCTCGGCCCCGCACTCACTTGCAGCGATACCGGCTGAAACGGATCGATCTCACTATCTGCCGCCGGCAATTGCCGAACAATGCGCCCCCGTGGCGGCCCATAAGCCCCAAACGGCGTCCACACCACCTGCCCAAGATGAATCTTGTTGCGCGTCGCCTCATCCCGCGCCTCGTCAATATAACTCCCGACAAAATTCGGCACGCGCACCGCATTCGGCGGCCCCTTGCTCAGCGTAAGCGTCACCTGCGTCCCCTCACGCACACTCGTCAAGGGCGGCGGATCTTGCACCAACACATGATTCGCCGGCACATCATCATTCGCAACAAACGTCGTCTTGGTAAGTGCAAGCTTATCGCGCCCAAGCTCCAAATTCGCCTCACGCAGCGACTGATAACGCAAGTCCGGCATCGGAAAAATATTGACGCCCGTGCTGACGATCAACGAAACCTGGCGCCCCTCGCGCACTCGCGTCCCAGCATCCGGCTCTTGCCGCATAACGACGTCTTTCGGAAACCGGTCACTCGGCTGATTCGCAACTACAATAGACGACAGCTTCAGTCGTTGCGTCTCCGCAGTCGCATCCGTCGTGGTCTGCCCAATGAGCGCAGGCACAAGCACGTCGGAGGCACTCGGCCCAAAGAAATCCTGAACCGAACGCCCAAACCACACGAGCACGCCGACAGCAAACGCAAGCGCCAGCGCAAAAACCCAATCGCGGTCTAGGAGCCACTGAATCCCGGTCTGCCGCACCGGCCTACGCTCCGAGCTTTCCAACTGCATCGAACGTCCCGAGTTCGCCCTAGGCCTCCGGCTTCCTTAGGAAGGTCTGCTTGGCGGCAAACCGGCGTTGTTTCCCCGGGGCCTCAAAGAAATTTGCGGAGCCACGGATGGCGAGAGCGAATTTTTTGGGAGTAGGGATTTGCCATGGATGGCAAATCCCGGGCGTCCCCGGCAAGACGATGCCGGTTTGCCGCCAAGCAGACCTTCCTAGCGACAACGTCGCCCTATGCGTAAGCCTCAAGCGCCGCATCATCAAACTCGACGTTACTGAAGACATGTTGCACGTCTTCGTGCTCGTCTAACGCATCGAGGAACGTCAGTACTTTCGTCGCGGCATCACCGGTTGGATGTGCTGTTTGCTTTGGTTCCATGGCAAGTTCCGCGCTCTTTACTTTGATGCCCGTGGCTTCTAGGGCATCTTTGACCGCCATGACTTGGGCGGGTTCCGTCACGACCTCCGTTGTTGCGGGGTCGTAGCGGACATCGATGACGCCGTCGACTAAGCATTTTTCAGTTATGCGATCCTCGCTGTCGCCTTTGGTTTCGACGACGACGATGCCACGTTGCTCGAATATCCAGCCGACCGACCCTGTTTCGCCGAGGGTACCTTCGTTGCGGCTGAAGATAAAGCGGAGTTCGCTCGCGGTACGGTTGCGGTTGTCCGTTGCGACGTCGATGATGACCGCGACGTTGGCCGGGCCGTAGCCTTCGTAGCGCAGTTCCTCGATGGCTTTTTCGTCGGCGCCGCCGGCACCGCGGGCGATTGCGCGTTTGATGTTGTCGGTCGGGACGTTGTTCTCGCGAGCCTTTTCGACGGCCATTTTCAGGCGATAGTTGGCTTCAGGGTCGGGCGACCCGTTTTTAGCGGCAAGAATGATCTCTTTACTGAGTTTGGTAAAGAGCGCGCCGCGCTGCGCGTCGACTTTGCCCTTCTTGAGTTTGATATTGTGCCATTTCGAGTGCCCGGACATGAATGCGACCTTCCTTAAATAATCCAGTTAGGGAACCACATGCGATCGTGCCATTGGTCGTAGGAAACGTGCGAACCAGCCAGGACCGGGAAGAAAAATGCGAACGCGGCGACAACGATGAGTGCATAGATACCCACGCCGATCCGCGGCATCGTGATCGGCCCGTCGGATTCGCCTGCCGGCCGCCAGTTCCAGATGCGCTGTAAGACGATGGCGTTGGCGAGAACGATGATCGAGAGATTCGGGTAGAAGTGATATTCGAAGGCGATGCGCGGCGAGATGATCCACGGCAGCCACTGAAGGAAGTACGCGACGATCAACAGCGCGTAACCCTTGTTGCGTTCGGTCCACGCAAGCAGACCGATCACCGGCACCGTGATCAGTCCGAACCACCAGACGAACGGGTTCGGCAGGGCGAGAATCTCCGCGACGCAGCAGGCCGATCCAAGCTGTGTGTCTTTGCCGACACGGAAATCGTGATAATAGTACGAGATCGGCTTCTGCAAAATCGGCCACTGCCACCATTTCGAAGCGTACGGATGCGTCGCAACGAGGTTTGCATGATATTGGTACATCTGCCTCTGCAGCGATACGACGTCGATCAAGTTGTGATGCGCGGGCAATGCCATATATGGAATGTAGCACGCCGTGTAGACCGCGCCGCCGACGACGAGCATGGAGAGAACCAGGATATCGAGCGGAATGCCAAACGGGTTTCCGAGCTGCGCCGGAAGGCGTAGCCAACGCTGTGCGCAGACGATGGCCGCGAGGCCCCACACGACGAAGAAATCGAACAGGCCGTTCCATTTCGACGCAGCAAGCAACGCGCCGAAGACGGCAAGCAGAGCGAGCCACAGTCCCGCCTCGGTCGCGCGAATGCGCACCGGACCGATCGTCATCGTTCCGGCCGCCGCGAATGCGGCGCTCGCTACCGGCGTGTCGTATGCGAGACCGCCCTCACGGTCGTAAACGCGCGTCAGGCCGGGATCATCGAAACGCGCCAGATGCGTCGTCTTGGCGCTGGGGCCGAGATCCAATACCATCCCCTCGGGTGTTTGCACGGTCATCGCGCCGGCTTCGTTGTCGACGCGCGTGCCGTCCGCGTACGTCGACGCGTGTCCTTGGATCTGCAGCACGCGCGGCAGCAACAAGCGCGCCGCAAGGTAGAATACCGCCTCAAAATACAAGAAGATCACGGCGTACGTGACGAGCTGGATTAAGCTATCGGGTCCCGATGTCGGCGTGCGCCAATTCGTCAATACCATGCTCAGGCCGGCGGAAACGATCGTTCCCACGACCATGATGCCCGCGAAGATACCGCCGAACGTCCAAGATTCCACGGTCCGGCGGCGCGTGACTTGCGTCGCGATCCACAAGCGGTAGAATGCGTAAAGCGTGCAGATCGAAAAGAACGCGACGGTGATTTCCGGGGTCGCGATGCGTGACTGCACGTAATGAAATCCGTCGAACACGAGCATGCCCGCCGCCAGCGAAGCAAAGAGCGTCGAGGACGTCAGCCGCTTGGCGAAGGCGTAGAGCACGCCGACGGTCAGCGCACCGATCACGATGTTGAGAAAACGCCAGCCGGCGCCGCTATTCCCCAGCGAAGAAAGACCGTTGCCGTGTCCGATGATGATCATCGAGAGGGTAATGATCAGCTTGGTCAGCGGAGGGTGCGTGAACTCGAAAACGCCCAGGCCGTTAATGTCTTTGTGCTGCAGATACTCTTCACCGGCGCGCGGGTAGTAGACTTCGTCGAAGTAGCGCTCGGAGGGCCACTGGTACGCGACGATACAGATCGCAAACGACGCGACCGTGAAAAGCCCCGAGAGCAACCAGTCCCAGCGCGTGAACGCGACGATGCCTTCGCGCGGATCGAACCAGCTCCGGCCCCAAATCCAAACGCGCGCCGCCCCCGCCGCGACGGTGCGGCGCGCCGGCGCGGTCGCATCGGCGATGTCCATACCGAGCGCACCGATCGTGCCACCCAAGTACAAGTACCCTAAGACAAAAAACATGACGACGTTGAGGAGCGAAAGCGGATGCGATACGATCGGCCATAAGTTGCGCCCGTCCACGCCCTCGACTTTGTCTTCCATCACGGTTTGATAGTGAAGCGAGTATGCCAAGTTCACGAGCAAGGTACCTGATAGCAGGATCGTAGTCCACAGGTATCGTCGGGCAAACACCGTTAGCGGCATCATCAAGATGAAAGCGCCGAAGACATACCGCTCGTGCATTCGCGTCGCCAAAACAAAAAAGGCGAACGACACGAGCATCGCCGCCTCGAGAAACGCCCGTTCGTCCTTACGCTGTAAATAGCGGGCAACGATGAGCGTCGTCGCGCCGGCCACCAAAAGCCAGCCCCAAAGGACCATCGGCCCGAGCGCAATGCCGAAAAAGGTGAGTGGTTCGGTATCCGGCATCCAAAACACGTTTTGCGGGGCGATGGTGTACAAATTGAACGCATTAATCGAGTTGTATGGATACACAGAGCTGCCGTAACGGTATCGCTCGAACAACCACGCCATGTTCGCAATTGGATTACCGGGGTGGAAGATCTCGGCGGCGACGACCGCCAACAATACTCCTGCGGCAAGACCGCAGAGCGTGCCGATCAGGCGCCGGCGGCGTTCGTCTTGCGCCGTTGCGGTAAACGCGAACGCAACGAAGATTAAGCCGATGAAGACGCCCTGCGGCTTCATCAAAACAGAGAACGCGAGCGCGAGCCACGCGCCGGTAATTTTGAGCGTTCCCCAACGCGCGTCGTCGCGCGCGCTCAGGAGCACATTGATCGCGAGAAGAACCAGTCCCCACGAAACGCTGTCGACTTGGCCCCAATAAGCCGAGATGTAAATCGCCGCCGGGTTGAAGGCAAACAGGGCCGCGGCAATGAGCGCAATAGTACGTGAAGCAAAGCGTCGGGCGATCGCGTAGATCAACCACGCATCGACGATATCCATAAAGATTGCCGGCAACTTCACTAGCAGCGCAAGGACCGGATACGCCGTGGGCGTGACGATCTTGAGTGCGACGAGACCCTTGAATATCCAGCCGACGATCAATAGAACAAAGAAATAGCCGGGCGGATAATCGGCGAACGACGTCGAGGCGTAAAACTGACTCAGCGGGTGCTCGGTCAGCGTCAGCGACCAGGATTGGAACGCTGCAATATCATTGTGAAAGCCGCTGCCGAAGATAAAGCACAGGCGCAGCAATAAGCCGACGCCGAGAATGATGAGCAACGGCGCGTTGACTGCGCCCGCTACGCCGCCTCCGACGGATGTCCGTGCAGCCACGCGTACAGAACTACTCACGCGACTCTCCGCATGCCGTCGGCCAGAAACGCGCGCACCCGGCCGCTGCAATCGATGCCGGCGGTCCGCGCAACGGCGTCGGCCGTAATGAGATACTGTTGTGCTGCAGCAAGCGCGACTTCGCGCGTGCCTAAAGCGTCGAGCGCGGCCACCGTATCGCGCACAGCAGCATCGTCGAGCGTTTGGGCGCGTCCATAGTTCGCAACGATCGCCTCACGTGCCGGCGAGGCCGGCTCGTTCATAGCCCACACAATCGGAAAAGACCACTTGCGTTTTGCGATGTCGGCGCCGCTGGGCTTACCCGTCGTCGCGCTGTCGCCCCACGTTCCTAGCACATCATCTTCGATCTGAAACGCCAAGCCATAGGTGCGCCCGAGTTCGGCATACGCCCGCGCACGTTCGGCCGGCGCACCGGCGCACAGCGCCCCAAGTTCACATGCCGCGCCGAAGAGCGCTGCGGTCTTACCGCCAATCATCGCGAGATAGTCCTCCATGGTGACGATGCGTGTGCCTTCGAATGAAATATCGCGGGCTTGACCCGCGCACATCGCGAGATTTGCCTGGTGCAACGTTCGCGTCATCGCGAGCGTGCGATCGACGGAATGATGCGTGACGGAATCCAAAAGCGCAAGGTAACTGATCGCGCACATCGCGTCGCCCGTATTGATGCCGTGCGCGATGCCGTGGGTCGCCCAAACCGTCGGCCGGCCGTGACGCAGGCGATCGCCGTCTTCGATATCATCGTGAACGAGCGAATAGTTGTGCAGGATCTCAATTGCGCACGCTGCATGGATGGCAGCGTCGGCTGTCGCGCCTTCTTCTTCGGCAACGCAGAGCACAAGTCGCGGCCGTAACCGCTTACCGCGCCGAATTTCGCCCGGGCCAAAGCCAAAATGCTCGTGAATCATCGCCGTAACCGGCGACGATCCATCGTGTCGCGTGACTGCCTCGGCAAGCGCCCGCTCGAAGCTATCCTGCGCGACGGCTGAGTGCATCCATCCGGTCCGCGACCTTGTCCACGAGCCAGCCCGGAGTCGATGCGCCCGACATTAAGCCGGCGACTTCGACGCCCGCAAACCACTGCGACTGCAGTTCGTCGGGACCTTCAATATGATAAGCGCGTGCGCCGTGCGTCGCCGCCAATTCCGCAAGGTGCTTGGTGTTCGCCGACGTTTTCCCGCCGACGACGACCATCACTTCGACTTCTTCCGCCAGCGTTTGCGCTTCAGATTGGCGGTTGTGCGTATCGGTGCAGATCGTGTTGACCGCACGCACTTCATAATATTTCTCGCTGAGCTTGCGCACGATATCGGCAAAGCCGGCACCCGACCACGTCGACTGCACGACGACGCCGACGCGGCTCGAACGCGGCAGCGCGTCGATGTCCGCGGCACTCGTGATGCACCACGCGCCCGGTACGTGCGAAAGCGTGCCTTTCACTTCGGGATGATCGGGATCGCCGACGACGATGATCTTGTAGCCTTCCGCGCGCAGCTTCTCGGCCTGCACGTGAATCTTCGTCACCATCGGGCACGTCGCATCGATCACGGTCAGGCCCTTGGCCTTCGCGGCTTCGAAGACACCGGTCGGCAAACCGTGCGCGCGCACGAACAGCGTTCCCGACTCCACATCGTCAATCGACGATGCATTCTTAAGACCTTGGTTTTCGAGCGAAGCGACCATTTGCGGATTGTGCACGACATGGCCGAGCGTGGTCACGTTCGCACCCGGCGCGGCGACCGCTTCCTCGGCTTTCTTGACCGTGATGGCGACTCCGAAGCAGAACCCCTGCGTCTTCGCGCGCTTAATGTGCACCGATGGACTCCTCGAGGGCGCGAATGCGCCGCATGATTTCTACGGTCCACTTCTCCAAATCGTCACCGTCCGCTTTCCGGTTCCGCACGATCGTCAGCGGCTCGCCAAAGGCGACCTGAATCCGGCCGAGCCGCTTGGCGTTCCTCGTCCCCACGATGGCGGCCGGCACGACCGGAGCGCCCGAGAGGGCTGCCAGCAGGGCGGCGCCGCCCTTTTCGACCGCGGTCCCGTCGCGGTTGCGGCCGCCTTCAGGGAAGATGCCGATGCATTTGCCATCCTTAAGAACGCGCAGCGCGGCACGCAGGCCGGCCGCGCCACCCGCTTCCCGATCTAACGGATAGGCGCCACAAGCGCGGATGATCGGGCCCAGCAATGGGACGGCGAACAGTTCTTTTTTGGCAAGATACGTCAGGCCGCGCGGCACGCCGATTCCCAGAGCAACCGGATCCAAATACGAAACGTGATTGCCCGCAACGATCACGGGGCCCGTGCGCGGGATATGCTCGGCACCCGTGGCACGATAGCGCCATAGCAGCCTGAACACAACCGCGCATAGAAAACGCGCGCAGCGATAAAACGGCGTCAACGGGGCTGCATCGCGTCGAGCATGCGCGCGACGACATCCTCGACGGCAATGTCGGTCGAATCGATCAGGACGGCATCGGCTGCTGCCCGCAGTGGCGATGCCACGCGCGACGCGTCAATGCGGTCGCGTTCGGCCAGTTGTGTGGCGACCTCGTCTTCGGTGACCGTGACGCCGCTCGCCACAAGTTCGGCCTGCCGGCGTTTCGCGCGTTCGGGAAGTGACGCCGTCAAAAAAAACTTGTAGGTCGCGTCGGGCAGCACGACCGTACCGATATCGCGTCCGGCCATAACGACGGGCTCCGCCGACGCGATTGCCTGCTGACGTGCAACCAGTGCTGCCCGCACGCTGGGTGCCGCTGCCACGGTCGACACCGCCGACGTAACATCCGGGCGCGTCAATAAGTCGCTGACATCGAGATCGTCGATAAGAACCCGATAACCGTTCGCTGCGGCCGGGTCAGCTACAATGCGTAGCGGATGATGCGCCAGCAAATCGGCAAGCCCCGGTTCGTTATCGAGATCGAGCCCGTTGCGTAGCGCCAAATACGCCACCGAGCGATACATCGCGCCGGTATCGAGGTACAGAATCCCCAAGCGCGACGCAAGCGCCCGCGAGACCACCGTCTTACCGGATGCGGAGGGACCGTCGATGGCGACGTGACGATTGGGCATACCGGGATATCGCTTTCGCGCCCGAACGTCATATCGGCCTGTCGGTCATACCCGCAAGCGCTACGCGTTGAACCTGCTTCCTCTCTCATTGTGCGATTCTATCGAGCAGTTCATACGTCCACAAAAATGCCCCGCCGGATGTCGTGGGCTCGGATGACGCGCACCCGCGAACTACGCTAATTGATATACGCCCCGCGCCACCTTCCTCAGCACGTCGTCTTTCATCAATGCTTGCAGAGTCACGGCGACTCCCGACATGATGGACTCGTGATCAGGGTGCAGGGTCTTTAGCCGCTTTTCATAGCGATTGAAGTCGGAAAATCGGAAGAACTTTCGCTCGTCGTCGGCGATGAGCTCACGAACGATCTCTAAAACATCGCGCTTCCACGACTTGGGCGTGTAGCGCTCGCACGCTTGGGCGAGCTTACCGGGATGCGAGCGCTCGGCACTCTGCGCCGAGGCGGGAGTGCTGGAATCGAGATATACGGCTCTGAACGTCGCGCGAAAAGCCTCCATGCTAGCGTTCAATGCCTTTTCAAGCCGCTCTTCTTGGTTCAACTGTTTTAACTCCTAATAAAAACTGAATATAATAATGTTATACATTGTTTAATACAAGATATCAAATAGTTAGTACATGACGCCATCCGCACAGAGGCCCGTGCAGCCAGCCCGGCCCCGGGAGCGGACGGGGGTAGGAGCGTGCCGAAAACACGGATATGGGCGAGCCCAATCTGCGATATCGCGCGATCCTTGAACCTGAAGAGGAAGGCGGCTACAACGTCGTTGTGCCTGCGTTCCCAAACGCTCACACTTGCGGCGATACGCGAGAGGAGGCGATCTCCAACGCCCGTGAAGTGATCGAACTGATGCTTGAGCACTTCCGTGCCCACGATCGCGACATTCCTCCGTCGGACGCGGAAGACGCGCCAATCGTCATGATCGACGTCCACCCGCCCGCCGCTTAGCTGCCAGCCTGAGCAGGCATCTCCCCGTCGTCTCGGGCGATGAACTCGTGCGCGCACTTATGCGCGCCGGATTCGAACGCGCCCGCAAGCGCGGATCCCATGTCATCATGGTGCGAGGTGTCGTCGAGGTTGCCGTGCCGGATCATCGGACTATCGCAAAGGGCACACTGGGGAGCATTTTACGCACAATCGATATGACACCAGATGACCTTAGAGCCCTATTGTAGGGGACTGGCTGGCGCGAAAAGTCAAGTCCCAAAAGTGCTGTAAATTCGGTTCGTAGATTGTGCCTGAGTTACGCCGCTTTTCGGGGTTTGGGTGCGGCGATCGGCGCGGCGCCCGTCGTCGCTTTCCACTCGTGATATTCACCCA
>Ga0302324_100016300_pt1 | contig 14811 bp, 15 predicted proteins | sample Palsa_T0_1_FD_201949 | JGI IMG/M metagenome (GOLD analysis project Ga0302324, IMG submission 201949) | Peat permafrost microbial communities from Stordalen Mire near Abisko, Sweden - Palsa_T0_1 | ecosystem: Environmental > Terrestrial > Soil > Palsa > Peat permafrost | place: Sweden: Abisko...
ACTTCACCCCGGTCAGCACGACGCCCGCGAAGACGAAAATGGCGATGATGACAACGGCGGTTCTCATGACGTTCCCTCCCGGCCATGACCGATCTGCAGCGCCCGGACATGCGCCAGAAGCACCCGCCGTGCCGTGCCCGGCGACAACCCGACCTCGGCGCCGATCTGGTTGGCGATCCCGGACACCCGCCGCAGCGGCAGAACCGCCAGATCATGCCGCTGGCCCGCGAGCGCCAGCAGCCGCGCCTGCTTACCCGGCCCCCTGCCGCGCGGGGCGGGGGAGCGGCGGCCAACTCCCGGCTGCGGCGCCGAAACCTGGCCGGGGACAGCCAGGACCGGCCGCTGTGCCTTGCGGCCAGGCGCGACCGGGCACTCATCCAGCGCCCATCGGCGGAACCCTGTGATGGTCGACGGCGGCGCGAGAACGAGCCGGAGCAGCCACAGGAACAGCCCGCCGATGATCGCCATCGGAGTGGCCTCATCATCGGCCAGCGCCGGGCCGGTGAGGCGCCCCCTGGCGATCACCAAGGCGCGGACGACGCCTATCAAAGTGTCGGACGACACCGCGTACACGGCCGACGGCATCACCCAGATCGCCAGGTCCCGCCACCCTGGCGCAGACGCGAGCGCGTTCATCGCCAGGCTGATCCCCACGCACGCGACGTTCAGCACCCGCGCCCGGATAGCGCGCCTGCCGTGCAGCGCCAGGGCCACCCCCAGCGCCGCGAAGATCAGCGCACCGACATCCGGAATGCCAGCCTCCAGGCCAGCGACAACCATGTTGCGCTTGACCGAGGCGACCAGGACGTACTGCGCATCCCAGCTGACCGCCGCGGCCGCCGCGGCGAGCACGCCCAGCGCGATCACCGCGCCGCGCAACCACACCTGCGCCCGGTCCCTGGCGTGGCGCCCGGCGACCGCCGTGTCGATCACCCGCACCGGGCCAGGGCCGACGTGACGGTGCTCGTAATCGCGTGACGCGGGCCGATGCCAGGCCGCCGCCCTGCCCGGGTTGTCGGATGCCATAGAATCGCTCCTCGCTGTCACAAGGAAAAATCTACTAGGTACTTGTGACAACCGTCCAGCGATATTACCGGTAGGCGATGCCGGCCTGTATCCGGCATGGCGGCTGAGCAGCCAGTACGCTGTGACGCGAGGAGGGGCTGATGCTGGAGCGCGACGCGCCGTACGTGCAGATCATCGAGCACTACCGGCAGCAGATCCGGTCAGGACGGCTGAAAGACGGCGACATGCTGCCCTCAGGCCGGGAGATCGCCGCGCAGTTCGGCGTGTCGCTCGCCACCGCCTCCAAGGTCGCCGGCGGCCTCCAGGCCCTCGGCCTGGTCACCCCCCGCCCCGGCGCGGGAACCGTGGTCACCGCCGCCCGCCCGCCTGCCGACCGCGCCCGCGGCGGCCCCATCCTGATCACCCTGGCGTCCCGCGGCCCGATCCGGCCCGGCGACCAGGCCCGCGTCCTGGACGCGGGGGTCGTGCCCGCCCCGCAGGACGTCGCCGTCCAGCTCGGTGCCGGGCCGCTTGTCCCGGTCATCCGCCGCCGGCAGGCCACCACCCGCGACGGCGCGACCGCCGCCCTGCTCACCTCCTGGTTCCCCGCTTCCCTGGGCGAGGCATTTCCGGACTTGCTGCACAAGAAGCGGCTGGACGGCGAGATCAGCGGCTACCACCCCGCCTGGGGCGAGGACTGGGTATCAGCCCGCCCCCCGACCTCCGCCGAGGCCCGCGAGTTCGGCATCAAGCGCGGCTCACCCGTCGTCGTCGTCCACAGCCGCCGCTTCACCGCCGACGACACCGCCATCGAATACGCCGAGCTCATCTCCCGCGCCGACACCCGAGTCACCTACCGTTACGAATACCTCCCCGCCGGCACTGCGTGAGCTCACCGCCGCTGCCCGCCTGACCCGACACGGTTCCGGCGCTAGCCAGGCAGATATCTGTCTCGCGTGCGCTCCATGATCGCGCGAGCCTCGTCCTCGCTGACCTCCGCAAGGTCGTAACTGCTACCGTCCCTGGCCTCCTCGACCAGGACCGAGGTGAACTCCCAGACATCGCCGCCCTGGCTCAGGTGCGGCCGGTACATCTCATCCCGGCCACCGAGATCTCCGGCGACCGCGCGCGGGCGGATGACCGTGAACGGCAGCCGATCCTCCGGCGTCTTGCGCAAGTAGCGCGCCGCGCTCACCGACCAGTACGACACCACCACCGGGATCCCCGGATGAAGATCCTCATAGCAGCGCTCACACACCGGCGCCGCCCAGTCGCCATCCACCGTCGCGACCTGCCACACGTACCCGTGCCACCCGCACCGAGGACAGAAATACGTCACCGGCGGATCAGCCAGCTCATGCAACTGCAGCCCGCCCACGGCCGGCTCAGACCGCTCAAACCCGATCACGTAACCAGGACATAAAGCACACGCTAGCGACCCGTGATCGCTGAGAACCAGGATGGGCTTGCCGGCACGAGGGTTTGCTAGGGCGTCATCGCAGGATTTGCTATAGCCCGGTTACCATCAGCACGCCGTCTTCGTACCCTCCGGCTGCCGCGCACCAGGTGGTGGACGGGCAGGCGATACGTTGCAAGTCGGCGGGCGGCGCGGCGCTGGCGGGCAGCGGCGCCTCGGTTGGGGTCCACGACGTTCCTGACCCGGTCAGCAGCAGCCCCTGGTAGTTGCCGGAGGAGTCGCGGTAGTCGCCGACGGCGCCACATGAGGTTTTGGCGTGGCAGGCCACGGCATTCAGCTGAGCATTGGGGGTCGTGGCGGCACCGGCGGGCAGCGGCGCCTCGAACGGGGTCCATTTCGTGCCTGATCCGGTCAGCAGCAGGCCGTGGTAGTTACCGGATGAGTCGACGTACCAGCTGGCGGCGACACAGGCAGTCGCGGAGGGGCAAGCCACAGAAGCCAGCGTGGCCTCGGGGTTGGCTGCGGCGTCGGCGGGCAGCGGCGCCTCGGTTGCCTTCCATGAGGTCACCGATCCGGTCACCAGCAGCCCCTGGGTGTTGCCCGATGAGTCTTCGTAGGAACCGGTGGCGACGCATGCGGATGCAGAGGAGCACGCCACGGCATACAACTGAACTGCGGGCCCTGCTGCTGCGTTGGCGGGCAGGGAGAACCCGGCCGGTGTCCATGCTTTCCCCGACCCGGTCAGGAGCAGCCCCTGGATCACGCCGGAGCCTGGTTCGGTGTACTGGCCCGCGGCGACGCATGCGGAGCCAGAGGGGCAGGTCACTGAGGTAAGCGAGACCGCCACGTCAGGGAGGTCGGCGGGCAGGGGCGCCTCGAACGGGGTCCAGTTCTGGCCTGATCCGGTCAGCAGCAGCCCCTGGGTATTGTCGGAGGAGTCGACGTATGAGCCGACCGCGACGCAGAACGTTGCCGAGCGGCAGGCCACGGCAGACAGCTGAGCATCCGGGGGTGTCTGGGAGTTGCCGGGCAGCGGCGCGTAGGCTTCCTGCCACGATTTCCCGGACCCGGTCACCAGTAGCCCTTGGTCTTCTCCGGAGACGTCATCCTCGCCGACAGCGACGCAAGCGGAGGCAGACGGGCAGGCCACTGAGTCCAGCTCGCCTCCGAGGCTGCCGGAGCCGGGCAGCGGCACTGCGATGGCCTGCCATGCGGTGCCTGACCCCGTCACCAGCATCGGCTCTAGGACACCGCCGTCGGTGGTATATCCGGCCGCGACGCACGAGGCTGTCGAGGCGCAGGCCTCCGAGGAGAGATATGGGCCGGTGCCGCCACTGGGCAGCGGCACACCGGTCACCGTTGGCGGAAGCGGCGGAGGCGGGGGCAGCCACTGGACATAAGGGGTGTTCACGGGCACGCCGTTCTCGTTGTCGGTCGTGATGGCCTGGACGGACCAGTCGCTGACCGTGAGCGGCGTGAATGCGGCGGTGTGGACGACCTTGCCCTTCGCTGTGGTGACCGTCCAGTTCTGGCTCAAGATCGTGATGGAGCCATCACCAGTGGTGGCGTTGACGTCCGAGGCAGAGACGATGGCAGCATGCCCGGGGTCGAGGCCACCATTGTCGGTGAAGCCGGAAACCACCGAGAAGCTGATCACATCCCCCACCTGGGGAGCCTGGCCTGTCGTCCCGTTGGGCACCGGCGTGATTGAGTGCTGGCTGCCGTAGATCCGCGCCATGTCGGCGCCGTCCCCAGCGAGCGCTCCCCAGTGCTCGGCCACGTACAGGTAGCGCTGCACCAGCTCCACGCACTGGAAGCCGTCCGTGGGTATCTCCCCCGTGGTCGTATACGGGTAGCTGGTAGGGACGTCGATGTCGGTGCTGCCGGTAGGGCCGCAGGCTGGCACCGGGATGCCGGGCACGGACTTAGTGACCGTCCCTCCCGCCCCGGCGCAGAATGGCGCCCAGGTAGCGGTGTCCTGGGGATTGGCATAGTAGGCCGCCCAGCTCGAGCTGCCAGGGCCGTAAACGGCGTACGCGACGGCGGCCGGGCTGCCCGCCGCAACACAGGCAGCGGCCACGGCCAGTGTCGTCATCAGTAACGCGAGCCGCCGGAGATGCATGTGCGCCATCCCCCTCTTAGCCACCCACCGCAACACATGCCGATGTCACGCGCCGCCGGGGACCGCCCGGTCAGGGCGCCTGGCATCCACCAAAGTCCGCTGCGGCGAAAATGTCAAGACAAACCGGCGGGACCCGGCTCCGGCTTGGCCACGCAACCCTCCTTGCCGTCTGTAACGCCGACACAGCACAGCATGGCCAACCGGGCGTTGTGCCCCACAACAGCGACGGCTTCAACCTCGTCATCGACGCACTTCAGGCGCCGTCGGGGGGGTCGGGCGAAGCTGGACCGAGAAGATTAACACCCGCCGGATCGGCCAGCGGTACCGTACGCATGGCGGAGGATCCCGCTCGGCCCATGCTTATCAATCCTTTCGGTAAGCCCAGACAGCAATCGAGTTCACAGTCCCTAGCGGATCTCAAGAACGCTAAGCCAACGACCCCGAGCTGCGTGGATCACCGTCCCAATGAGGATTTGGGCACGTATTTGGCACGGGAGTCCCGATGATGATGACGCCCGCCGACACGCCGGTGGCCGGAGCCGTCACGGCAAATGCGGTCGCGTCATCGTGGGCATCGTCCCGGGATCTGCTCATCCGAGGGGAGCGGCGCGTCTGGACCAGGATGGCTGCGGTCCTGCACTCGCGGCTAGGTCGGCCTTACCAGGTGAGTCGGGACTGGGCAGGTCCGGCCAGATTTCCTGAGTGCAGCAGCGCGGCTAATCGCCAGCTCTGCGCGGTGGCCAAGAGCAGCTGAGCGGAAGCGGGCTATCGCGGATGGATGCCCTCGCGGACATCTCGACGTGGTGCCAAGTTAATAGTAACTTAGTATTTGTGACGTCAGGCTACCTCGCTTGCGCTGCCCCGCTGGCTGCGGCCGGGCTGCGGTCTTGCCCCGGCGCTGTCGCGGGAGCGGCGGCGTGAGCAGTCGGGAAAGCCGAAGGGTACGGGCGGAGCAGGCGCTGCTGGGTGCGGTGTTGTCGGACCCGGCTGGGCAGGCGCACTTGCTGGATTTGGTGGATCCGGAGGACATGGCCAGGCCTTACCACGGCCAGGTTCTGGTCGCGATGCAGCGGCTGCGGGGGAGGGGAGTGGTTCCCGGGCCGCTGGCCGTCTACGAGGAGGTCAAGAAGAACCCGGACCTGCCGCGCATCGTCTCGCATGACGGTGTCCTGCTGGTCAGCTTGATGGAGGCAGCTCCGCGTTCGGACCATGGTCCGGCGTACGCCGCGATCGTGGTTGGCAGCGGTATCCAGCAGCGAATCGCCCTGGTTGGCTCGCGGATGGCCCAGGCAGCCGACGGCCAGGACATGGACGGCGCGCTTGCCATGGCCGCCCAGGCGGGTCAGGAACTCGACCGGTGCCCGGCCCGATGGGAAGCACTGCCCGAGCCAATGCGATGGGAACTGCCGGTGCCCGCACGGGATCTCCATGAGAACACTGAGCTGCGCCGCTCAGTGACCGCCGCTCGCGGTGAGATCCGTCGGCTGCGAGAGGAGATGCTGGCCGGGACACGGCAGGGGCTTGAGGACAGGCTGGCGGCGATTGCACAGCGGATCGCGGATGTGGCGACGGCCACCACGGACCTGCGCGCGCGGCAAGAACAAGCGCTGGCAGCATCGACGGCCCGGCCGAGCGGGGCCGACGCGGAGGAGGCAGGCGCACGGGCGCTGCGGGATCTGGCGGCCGATCCTTCGAAGATCAGCGCTGTCCGGGTTTGGCTGCGGCCGGCGCATTTCGCCCGGGTGGAGCATGCCGAGTTGTACGCGGTCATGCGCGACATGGCCGACGCGGGGCAGCCGGTCGATCCGGTCACCGTGAGCTGGGAGGCAGCGCGCAGAGGCGTCGAGACCGACGCCGATGGTCTGGTGGGAGGGATGGGGCCGCTGGCGGTAGCCAGCGCCCGGGAGGTGCATCGGCGCGGGCTCCTCGCCCAGATCGGCTGGGCGGGTCAGGACATTCAGGCCAGCGCCGATGACGAGAGATCAGCTCCCGGGCAGTTCCTGCGCTCGGCCGGTGATCGCCTTCGCCGTTTGGATCGCGACCTGTACCCGCGCGAGTGCCGCACTGGCGACCGGCGGTTGCATGGCTGGCAGCCCGCGGCGGAACCAGCGGCTGAGGCCGAGGCGGGAGCCGCGTGATGGCTTCGCCGGGTTCGGGTGCGCATCGGGAGTACTCAAGGCGGCGTGCGCGTCAGATTGCCTACGGTCGGTGGGAGCCGTGGGCGGACGCAGCGCCGGTCCGTGAGCATGTGCAATTGCTGAGGCAGGCCGGGGCCAGCTATGAGGCGATCGCTCAGGCGGCCGGGGTCGCCACGATGACCGTGTTCCGGCTGCTGCATGGTGAGCCTGCGGTCGGCCGGGATGCCCCCGGGCGCGTCCGCGCCGCGCACGCGCGGCAGTTGCTCGCTGTCACTACCGCCGAGTTGCGGGAGGCTGCCGCTCGCCGGGATACCGCCGGGGCGAGGCTGCGTTTGCGGGCGCTGATCGCGGTGGGTCACCCGGCGGCGAGCCTGGCGCGCGCTTCGGGCCTGCCGCCGCGCGTGGTCTGGGGCATCGTCCGCGGTTCCACAGTCACGGTGAGCCGCGACATGCACGCCAGGGTCTGCGTTCTATATGAAAGGACGTGGGACCTGCGGCCGCCGGAGCGGACCGCGACCGAGCGCCGGGCAGCTGCGGCGGCGCGGCGGCGGGCGGCGTCGCAGGGGTGGCCGGCGCCGATGGGCCTGGACGACGACAAGATCGATGATCCCGCCTACCGGCCACGGGCGCGCTGGCGGGCCGCTGCCTGCACCAGGGCCGGGCGGTCCCCGGATCAGGCTGCACGCGCGGCGAAACGGGGCGGTGGCGGGCAACGGCGCTGCGACGCGGGCCGGGACCCGGGACTGGAGGCGGTGCCGTGATCTCGGTAACGGCCCGGGGATCCGACCGTCAGCCGGTTCTGGCCCTGGCTGCTGGCGGGACGGGTGCGGGCTGCTGGGGACGGAACGCGCGGGTTGTCCACAGATCCTGGCCGCGGTGCGATGGACGGGGTGGTCCGTTGCCAGGCTCGCCGTGTCGGCTGGTGACGGGAGGGATCTGAGATGAGCGACATCGCGGCGGTGCGGGCCCGGCTGGAGCGGGCTAGTGACCTGCCCGGCGTATTGGACGCCGCGTACGACGCGTTCGAGGCCATGCTGCCGGTGATCGGCGGGCAGGAAGACCGGGTTGGGGGAGGGTTCGCCGCGTTCGTGATGGCCGGGGCGTCGGCGGCGAACGGCCGGGACGCGGTCGCGTCCGCGCCGTCCCTGCCGCCGGCCGCTCCCGGCAGTACCGCGCAGGCTGCCGGTGACCCGCTGGTTGACGTCGGCGAGGAGGAGGCCGCGGCGGTTCTCGCCGGGCTGAGCGGGCTGCTGGCCAGTCGGCTCTTGGACGCCGCCTCCTGGACTGTGGACGCCGCTGACCGGGCGGCGTGCGCGGACGCGGCCCGGCACGCCCGCGCGGTCTGGTCGCTGCTGGCGGGAGCGCCGGGGCCGTGACCGGCCGGGCGACCTTCGGGGACTTCGCGGCCGCGGCCCGCGCGTACCTGGAGGACGCGGTACCGCCGGCCGAGCCGGTCGCCCGGCGGTGGGAGGCAGCCGTCAGGACCTGGCAGACGGAGGCGTTCACCGCGAGCCTTCGCGGCGTCATCGAGGTGATGACCCGCTACCTGGCCGACATCACCGCCCCCGTCGCCGGGGTTTCCCTGCGGGACCGGGGCATGCTGAATTCCTGGGCGAGGGCTGGCATGGAGGCTCAGGACGCGCTGGGCTATGCGGCGGCGTTCCTGCCATCCGGCGGCGCGGGAACCGGCCAGCCCGGCCAGCCCGGCCAGGGTGCCGCGATCGGTTCGGTCTCCGGCGGGCTGGACGCGGCGGCGGTGTCGATGCGGACGGGGCGGGATCTGCTGCACACCCACTTCCGGATCGGGCCTGATGGCGCTCGCCGGGACCATTCCGAATGGGCGCAGGTCATCGCCTCCGGGCCGGTCACCCGGGCGCTGCTGCTCGAAGTCGCGTCCTGGGCGCGGCAGATCGCGCCGCAGGGCGCCGCGCTGGCGCTGTCGCGGGCACCGGCGCAACGCGACACGGCGGAGGCCCGGCGCCGGCTGAACGCCGCCTGCCAGTGGCTGTGGGTCCTCGACTCCGCCGTTCAGGCCGCCCACCGCAACGACCCGGTGTCCGCGGAGGATGTCCGGCTGCTGTACGCGGTCCCGGTCAACGCGGTCCCGGACCGCCGGGTCCCGGACGGCACCGAGACGGTCCAGGAGTTGTGCCACGGTGCCCTGGGCAGTGCCGAGCGGGTTCGTCACGTCGCCTGGCTGCTGCCTCCGCAGGCGGCCTGGTCCCCGGGCCTGACTTCGGACTCGCTGCGCCAGTCGGCCAGGTGCGCAACGGTCATCAGCCACCACTGCGAGATCCTGCTCCGCTCCCTGGCCGCCCGCGCTGCCGGGCACGGCGACGCCCCGCTCAGCACCGGGCTGCTGGCGTCAGCGGACGCTGCCGGGCATGCCCGCGAGGCGTGGCTGCGGGCCGCCCGCGGATGGAACCTGATGACCACCGACACCCGCGGCATCATCTCACCAGCCGCGGCCGAGGCAGCCGACCTGGCCCTGTGGACTGGGCGGATGGCTTACGCCGACCCCGGATGGACCCTTGATCTCGGCCCGGCCCAGGCGACCCGGCCACCCGAGGCCCTCGCTCCCGAGCCCGGTGAGGTGCGCGGAGTCGTTGCAGCTGTTCATCACGCGTGCCATACCCTGACGCAGATCGCCGCCGCTGACCAGGAGCAGATACGGACTGCAGCGAGTGCCGGGCGGCTGCTCGTTCCTACTCGCAGCCTGCCCGATTCCTTCGACATTCCGCGTGCTTTCGCGCACGCTCCCGGCGATCGGATTGACCAGGTCCTCGCCGACTATCGCGGTGCCGGTGTCGCGAGTTCTCGGGCCAATGCTGCGGTCGCCGACGTCGCCTATGCCATCCGCTCGCCCAGCCAGATGCTTACCGCCGCGCGGGCTGCCGTCCGGGCCGGCGGCGGCCTGGCTTCTGGGGACCGGTCGCCCGTGGCCGAGCCGGCCGCGGTGCGGCACTGGTCCCCGAGGGCCGCTGGTCCCGTCGAGCGGCCCTCTATCGACGAGCCGGCCGGGGTGGTGCGCTGGTCCCGGAATGCCGCCGGGCCTGTCGAGCGCACCTTGCGGGACCTCGGAGTCACCAGCCAGTCCGTGCTCCTGCGCGCGGCCGCGATCGACCAGGCCGGCGAGCAGATCATCCTCGACAACGCCCCAGCAGCAGGACCGAGGAGGCGGCACGCTGATACCGCTGACCTGAGCAGATCCACCGGAACCGCGGAGCTGATCAACCACATGCTCGCGTCCGGCGACCCCCGCGCCGCCGCCGTCCTCGGGCCGGCAGCTCCCGCCAAGGCAGGAGAAGCCGAAGCCGAGCCGTAAACGACCGCCTGCACCCGCGAATCCACTGGCGCTTCCTTGCGCTGCATCCCGCACCGTGGCCGATGCGATCGGGCATAGCCGAGTATCCCGCAGTTCAGTGATTTGCTGATATCACCTCGTCTTAGTGATGATCGAGGCGGCTTCGCTCCACGCTGCCGCTGGCCCGGCGGCCGCACCTGGCACCCGGTAGTGCACAGCCGTCTTCCTCGCTCAGGACTGTCCAGCTTGCAGCCCGCCGCGTCAATGGGCTACATGAACCTACGACGCTTGAAGGCTTTCACGTCCGCAGCGGCCAGCTCGAACCACTCGCCGTTCTTACGGCGATCAGCGAAGCGCTGGTGCCAGTAGCGTTCAATGCCAACAGGGTCGTCGGTCTCTATCACGTGCACCTGCTCGGCCCGGTCCGGCAGCTGGATTGCCAGCTCGCGCTCACGGCGCCCAGACGAGTTCGTGCGGCCGATCTTAAAATAGCGACCGGACTTCAACAGGTAGACGAAACCGAAATCACCGGTGTTGTCACGGGTGCCTGCATCGTCCGGCGAACGCTCAATGGGCTGCTCAGCATAGTCAAGAAGAACTTGCTCAACGTCACCGCAATCTGGACGTTCGCGGCAGTAGGTCAGCAGGCGGGCTCTCAGCTGAGCTTTGCTTCCCAGCCTGCCGAACACGTTGTGGCTCGGGAAACCATCATCATCTTGAAGCCTTCGCATCCGTAGCTCGGCTCCTGTGGGCATGCGGCCCAGTCGGCGTATCTCGGGGATCAGCGCCGCCAGCAGGTCTCCCTCATCGAAGCGCTCCTGCATCCGGTTGGGCTCAAGCCCGGCTTCGCGGATGGCATCACCCCAGCGCGCCCAGTACCTGCCGTGCCAGTCCGCAGGTTGGATGCCCGTTTCCTGGCCAAACCGATCCCGGCCGAGAGGCCTGCCGCCGTTAGCGGCGGCTGTGCGCTGGATTGCGGCCACAATGACGTCTCTGTCAACCACGGCCCAAAGTTACCGCCTCCGGCGAACGGGGGGCCCGCGGGCACGGACAGCACCGATTACGCGCTTGCGCGACTGGTACGTGAGGCCGCCGAGACAGCGAGCGGCTCCATGCACGGTCGGCGTAGGCTCCGTCCATGGGACAGCGGCGACGCTTGCCAAGCCGGACGGTAATCGATATCGGCAACCGTGACGACTGGCTCTGCGGTATTTGTCGTGACCCTGGGCAGCCTATGACGCGGCCAGCCGCAGCCTGTGCCGGTGCCGGTGCCGGTGCCGCCGGACTCTCCTCCTTTAGTCCTGACGAGCTGGTCGCGGAGGACGTACCGCCAGGGGAGTGGCTGCCAGCAAGTTACGACCTGCTCGCGGCTTCGATTGACCACATCGTTCCTGTGTCCGCTGGCGGCAGCGACGATCCATCCAATTTGCAGATCGCTCACCTGTGCTGCAACCTGATGGTAACTAGATAGGTCTCGCTCTGGAATTCTGTGCTGGCCGCCGGGGCCGGGGTTGTTATGGTCTGGCTGGCCGGCTTAGCGTGTTCTTGTGGTGACCAGCCGCCGGCTGTGGCAGCCTGCAGCGTGTGCCCGATACGCCCGGTGTGCCTGGTGATACTGCCGGGCTGCGCGCGGCGAACGTGCGGCTGCGGGAGCTGCTCGGGGAGCGGGATGCGGAAATCGCGGAGCTGCGGAAGCAGGTGGCGGACCTTCGGGCGCAGGTTGCTGATCTTGCCGCCAGGGCGCGGCAGAACTCGCGGAATTCCTCGAAGCCGCCGTCCTCGGACGGGCTGGGCAAGCCGGCTCCGAAGTCGCTGCGCAAGAAGACCGGGCGCGGGCCGGGCAGGCCGAAGGGGCAGCCGGGCGTGACCATGGGGCTGGCTGACCATCCGGATCACCTGGTCCGGCACGTGCCGGGATGCTGCGGCGCGTGCGGCGGGAGCCTGGACGGGGCGCAGGAGACCGGGGCGGAGCGCCGGCAGGTGACCGAGATTCCCCCGGTGAGGGCCGAGGTCACCGAGCACCAGATGGTGGAGCTGGAGTGCGGCAGGTGCGGGGCGCGGACCAGGGGGAAGGCGCCGGGCGGGGTGCGCGCCCCGGTCCAGTACGGGCCGCGGGCCGCCGCTTTGGGCACGTACCTGTGGCACGGGCAGTTCCTGTCCAGGGACCGCGCCTGCGCCGCGATGGCGGAGATGTTCGGCTGCGCTCCGTCGCCGGGCGCCCTGGCCGCGATGACCAGGAAGGCCGCCGGCGTCATCGCCCCGGCCCTTGACGCCATCGCCAGGGCGCTGGTGGCCTCGGAGGTCGCGCACTTCGACGAGACCGGGTTCCGGGTGGCGGGGAAGCTCGCCTGGGTGCACTCGGCCTCGTCCGGCAAGTTCGTGCTGGTCACCGTCCACGAAAAGCGCGGCACCGAGGCGATGGACGCCGCCGGGATCTTGCCCGCCTTCGCCGGCGTCGCCTGCCACGACGCCTGGAAGCCCTACGACTCCTACGCCAGCGCCGCCGGTCATGCCCTGTGCAACGCGCACCTGCTGCGGGAGCTGATCGCGGTCACCGAGACCGGAACCGACGACGACGTGATCTGGGCGCAGCAGGCCATCGACGCCCTGCTCGCCCTCAAGGAAGCCCGCGACGCCGGGGATGATGGCGCGGACCCGCACGTCATCGAAAAACAGTCCCGCTATTTCCGCGAGGCAGCCGGCGCCGGGATCGTCATCAACGCCGCCCGCAGCGGGAAACTCCAGAAGAAACGGCACGCCCTGGCCAGCCGGATGCACCGCCGGGAGGGCGACTACCTCAGATTCGCCAGTGACCTGCGGGTTCCGTTCGACAACAACGCCGCCGAGCAGGTCATCAGGATGAGCAAACTGCGGATCAAGGTCTCCGGGTGCATGCGGTCCATGGCCGGCGCCGAGACCTTCTGCGCCATCCGCTCCTACCTCGCCACCGCCACCTGCCACGGAATCGGATGGCTCGACGCCCTCACCCAGGCCGCCGAAGGCAAACCCTGGATCCCCGGCACCACGTAAACCAGCCCGGCACAAACGCGGCCGCCACCCGGGCATAACCAGAGACCTATCCAGTTACACCTGATGAAGCATGACGAAGACAATCCCGCGCCCGCGTACGCGGCGGCCCGGCTCCGTTATCGGCTCCAGGGGATACCTGTCCCAGCGCGGCTCTGGCAACGCGAGCGGGGAGCCAAACTTCGCCCCGGCTCTCCAGCCTGGCGCGGCCGCTATCGCATGCTGGCCTGGCACTGCGAACGAGGCGAGGTAGCAGTGGAGCCGTGGCGCCTAGTGCTCCGGTACCGCCTATGGCTGGCCCACCGCCGAGTGGCTCGGAGAGTGCACACCCGCTACGTTAGATCTTAGCGCGTTGGCCGGACGATCAGATTGTGCAGGCGGCGGTCTACTGCCTCATCCAAGTGCTTGTCCAGCAGGTCGTAGCTTTGGGGGCGACGCCTTTTGCTATCTCTTCACGCATCCGTGGCAAGTTCTCAATCGGTAGTACCAGTAGCAGCGCGCGTAGTTACGAGAGCCAGCCTGGCAGACTGGCCGCACACGTTTCTGTCCGCTACGATCCCGAATTACCGCAGATTCGCCCGCTGTACTCCGGATGATTCGAACAGCCCGGCATGCCCGGCATGAGGCTACGATTCTTTCGTAAACGTCGCTGCCGGAAAGCCGCCGGCGGACTTGCGTCGGACCTGCCGGGCGCTGACTCCGCCCGGGCTCCACGGCCGTTTCAAGATCATGACATGAGTCCGAGGATGGTGAAGGGCCGGTCGATGTAGCGGCCGGCCCAGCGGGTGGCTTCGGTGGTGTCGTGGCGTCCGGCCTGGTGCAGTGCCCCGACGGCGAGGTTCCTGAGCGTGGCCATGGTCCTGGGTCCTGACCGGGTGCGGACGGTGGAGTCGTCTTCGCGGTAAAGAGTGTCGCGGATCTTCTCCAGGGGCGGAGCCCCGGCTAGCTGAGCTTGATCTCCGCGTTTCCGCAGGTCAGCAGCTGGTGGTGATGAAGTTACCGGATGCAACAGGTGTGGTGCAACGACCATGCGGCGTGTTGTGTCAGCGTGTTGCCGCGGCCTGGTTGAGCCGGGTCATCAGCTCGCGGTTGGCGGCGCGGGCGGCGGCGAGTTCGTCGTCGCGGTCTTCGAGTTGCAGCCGCAGGTCGGCGGCTTGCTGCTCATAGTGGGTGATTTTCTGGTTGAGCGCGTCGATGTCGGCGGGGGCACCGAGACCGGATTCTCGCCACGTCTGCTGGCCGAGCTCATCGGACAGCCGTTGTTCGAGCTGGCGGATGCGGGCGGCGAGGCGGATGGCGCGTTCGTGGGCGGCAAGCAGGTCGGCCTGCAGTGATGCCCGGCTCACGGCGGGTCCTGCGGTGCCGCCGGCGGGGGGCGGGGCTGCTTCGGCAGCGTGGATTTTCTCGAGCAGGTCGCGGTGCCGGTAGAGGAAGGTGCGGTCGACGCCGGCGGCGCGGGCGATGCCTGAGGCGCTGATCTCGGTCCCGCTGGCGGTCGCGCGGTCGAGGGCGGTCAGCACGCGCTGCCGGCGCCGGGCGGAGTCGGCCTGGCGGCCTTTGCGCATCGTATCGGTGCGCGCGCCGGTGCCGGTGCCTGCTGCTGGCTTGCGGCTGGTCATGAGGCCTGGCCTTTCGCTTGTTCGGGGAGGGCTTGGGCGGCGGGGCGCAGGCGGGGCATGCCGATGCTGACCGCGCGGTGCTTGCGGACGACGGCGACGGCCTCGTCGATGCGGGCCCGGTCAGCCGGGGTGAGGCCGGCGATGTCGCCTTTGATGCGGTTGATGAGCTGCCGGATGAC
>Ga0302324_100016302_pt1 | contig 14810 bp, 9 predicted proteins | sample Palsa_T0_1_FD_201949 | JGI IMG/M metagenome (GOLD analysis project Ga0302324, IMG submission 201949) | Peat permafrost microbial communities from Stordalen Mire near Abisko, Sweden - Palsa_T0_1 | ecosystem: Environmental > Terrestrial > Soil > Palsa > Peat permafrost | place: Sweden: Abisko...
TTCTTCGACTTACAGAACGTGCAGGTTCTGAAGGGCCCGCAAGGCACGTTGTTCGGCCGCAATACCACAGGGGGTGCGATCCTGCTCGTGCCCCAGAAACCGACAAGTGAATTCGGAGGTTATGTCGAGGGCAGCTACGGTAATTACAACATGAACCGCGAGCAGGGCGCCGTCAACATTCCGCTGTCGGACACAGTCCGGATTCGTCTTGCCTTCGACCGCGAGAACCGAGACGGCTATGTTCAAAACGTCTCGGGTATCGGCCCCAGCCGTTTCGATGGCATAGACTACGACGCGGTCCGCGCCAGCATCGTAGTCGATGTTACTCCCAATTTAGAGAACTACACGATCTTGTCTTACTCGCGCTCGGATACCGCGGGTTACATTGGAGCGATTTCCGCCTGTAATCCGGCGTCCTTTCTTGGTGCGTTCGCTTGCCAGGAACGTGCGAGTGTTGCCGCCAAAGGCGACGGCTATTACTCCGCCGCAAATGATCTGGCCAATCCGCTCGATAAACTGGAACAGTGGCAGGTCGTAAACACGACCACGTGGAAAACAACCGATAATTTTGGCATCAAGAATATATTTAGCTATGCCCAACTTAGGGATGACTATCAGACCGACGCAATCGGCACTGCTTTTTCGCTGGGGCCTATATATCCGTTACCTTTCGCGGATATTCTGTCGTTCCCCGGCTATCATAATGCCGATCAGTCGACCATCACGGAAGAGTTGCGATTTTACGGCGACAGCGCCGCTGAGCGGCTGGTCTGGCAAGCCGGCGTCTATTATGAGGACAGCCAGCCCCTCTCCATCTCGAACACATTTGCCCAGTCCTTTCTCACCTGCTCGAATCCTTACAGTTTTCAGTGCACCAACCCTTTGGGATTCGGTTCTCTTTCAGTCACTAACGGTGAGACGTCGTATAGCAATTTGGGCATCTATGGTCAGGGTACGTACGCCCTCACCGATCAGCTCAAGCTGACGGGTGGAGTCCGCTATTCCAATGACCTCACGAAAACCTGGGTGTCGCAATACGGTTATCTATTTCCTGCCCCGAACACTCCGTTTGCGTATTGCTCCGATCCGCAAGCCCAACAGGCGGGTGAGACGCCGACTGGTCTCGAAGGTTGCCGCCTGAACTTCCGTCAGCGATCATCCGCACCGACTTGGCTGTTGGATCTTGACTACCAACCGGTGGACGATCTGCTGCTCTATGCGAAATATGCCAGGGGATATCGACAGGGTTCCACGGATGGCCAAGCGGCGGAAGGCTATAACACGTTTGAGCCGGAGAAAGTGGATTCTTATGAGACGGGACTGAAAACAACCGTTGCGAGCGGCCCGGTCAAAGGGACGTTTGACCTTGCCGCATTTTACAACAACTTGACCAATCAGCAGCTGCAGGCCCAGTTCAATGAGCCGAGCGGCGTCGCTGCGGCTGGTATCGTCAATGCCGGCAAATCGCGCGTATACGGTCTTGAATTCGATACTGGGCTTAACTTTTTCGATTACTTCAATCTAGCTGCCAGCTACGCTTATTTGGATAGCAAGCTGATATCGATCAAGCCCGTGACTCTTATTCCGGGCGGCCTCTACAGCTCTGCCTCGTCTGGCGCGAATGCGGGTGATCCTTTGCCGTTTACTCCCACCAACAAGCTCTCGGTTACGGGCACCGTCAAACTGCCCGTCCCGGAGAGCGTCGGTCGAGTATCGATGGGCGCCACCTACACCTACACCGGCCGAGAGTTTGTGAGCAGAGCCAGTCCTTTCGGCTACATTCAGCCCACTGGCCTGGTTGACCTGAACCTGGATTGGAAACAGATTGCTGGTTCACGTTTCGATCTGGAGGGGTTCGTAACCAATGCGGCCGACAAGAAGTATTACTCCTATGTAAATACGGTCTACCTTACGGCTGGTTTCGATTCATGGATGCTTGCGCCGCCCAGAATGTATGGCGCGCGCATTCGCTACAGTTTCGGAAAGTAGGACCAGCCAGCAATCGTGAAATCAAGAGAAGCTATGCAGTCGCTTAGAGCCATATACCCATTTCTGGCTTTGGCTTTTGCGAGCACCGCGGCGGCCGAGGAGAGCCATTGCGCCCGCGCATGCCTTGAAGGATTGATGACAGGCTATCTTGATGCCGTCATCAAACATGATCCTTCAGCGGCCCGCCTGGCTGAAGGGTATCGCCAGACCGAGAACGCCAAAGCGGTCCCAGTGGGCCGGGGCGTTTGGCAATCCGTTACCGGGTTCGGCAAACTGCATCGTCACTTCATCGATCCTATGAATGGGAGCGCGGGTTTTTACGGCACCATGCTAGAGGGCGACAAGGGCATGATTGTCACGCTTCGGCTTCTGACCGAAAAAGGTCAAATCACCGAGGCGGAGTGGTACATCGCTCGCAGCGACGATCCCACCGCGCCGCCACCGGGACCGGGAATGTCGAACTTTGTCAGTGTTGAGGGGGCCGAGACTACTGCGCCGCCCATGCCGATCCATGAGACAACTCGCACTGCACGCCGGGTGATGGTTGCCGCCGCCAATTCCTATTTCGATGCGTTGCAGACCAACGATGAAACCCTTTTCGCGGCCCGGTCGAATTGGTTGCGGCTGGAGAATGGCTTCGGAACCGGGCGCGCCCCGGGTGGCGCATTGATTGGTAAGCCCGGCGTGTATCCCGGCAAGAAACCTGAAGATCCTGCCATTAGCATGCCCGCTCTTTCCAATGTGGCAGCCCGGCGCTACCCCATCGTCGATGAAGAAGCGGGCGTCGTGCTCGCCTTGGTCGTGTTCCAACGGCCTCCGGGATTTCCAATGGCGCGTAACCTGCTTTCGGAGTGGTTTACTCTGGAGAATGGTAAAATCACCGGGATCTATGCGGTGATGCACTTCCTCGCCCCCACGACCCCCGCCCCCAACTGGCCTCCTTATAACGGAAATTTTCCGCTGTCCTTCGACGGGGGGTCTGGCACGGGCAAATAGAATCATCCCGTTATTGGGGCGCGGCAATCAGCGGCTTCGCGCCTCGGGAGATCGCGATAAGCAGCGTTGCGAATACGAGGAACCCAATCAAACCCACCATTGCGCCGGAATACGAGCCCGTGCGCATGTATATGCGCGCGGCGGCGGGCACGCTTAATAGACAAAATGGCAGGCTCACAACGTAGCCTAAGCCAAAGGCGCGCCCAAAACTCGCCTGCCCGAAAGACCGTGTGAGCGCCACGCCAAAAACTGGAATCGCGGCGCCCCCATGGAAGCCAACCAGGCCGGCCAATAAGAGTAAAAGGGCGTAAGGCGGATGCAACATCATTGCGGCCCACACTACCGCCGAATCGACACATAGGAGTACAAATGCCTTTTTGTAACCAAGGCGATCCGCGAGCCAACCAAAAGCCAGGGTTCCCACTGCGCCCATGGCGGAAAACGCCGTGAGCAGGCTGGCCGCCTGCATGGCATTTAGACCCCATTCCCGGCTCATCGGCACGAGATGTGCCGAGGCAATCGAGGCAGACATCATGACCGCTGCCCACCCCATCGCTAGTGTCCAGAAGTGCGGACGACCTACCAACTGGCTGATTGTCAATCCAGGACCGACAGCGCCACCGGCGACGTCATTGTCCGTGCGGTCCGTTGTTGATTGCGGCGGAAAATCGACTACCAGTAACAGAGGCAGCACCAATAACGCCATCAGCGCAGCCAATAGGCCGTAGGTGGCAGTCAGGCCGAAGGCGCGCAACGCCATTGCCGTAGCCAGCGGCAAGATTGCCGGCGCGAGTGGCATATTCATGAGCCCTAAAGCTCGCCCCTGATTCACCCGGTACCAGCGCGTGATCAGTGTCATGGGCAGCACACTTCCGGCAAGCCCAATGCCTGGCCCAATCAGTAGTGCGTAAGCGACTAGGTCGATCGTGATGCTCGAGGAAAGCGCGAGCACTGCGTAGGCAATGACATTCATCACCGCCCCCGCGATCATCAACAAGCGAATCGAAAACTTAGCGGCGAGCGCACCTGCGAGCGGCGACATGACGCCGAGACCGAGACTGGCTAGTGGTATCCCGAGGGAACTCAGATCACGAGTAATCCCCATTTTTGCCTCGACGGCTGCGACTAGCACTCCGAACGAGCCGAACATGCAACCCATGCTGACGTTGCCGGAAAGGAATGCAAGCAGGCACATGCGCGGCGCCAGAACGTCATTGCCCCGTAATTCCGGACTCTGACTCATGGGCACGTTGTCAAGCAAAGGACTCTTCCCCCCGCAATTTGGTCCTGTGCATCATGCGTCCGCTGTCCAACGGATACTCAAGTGCCCGGTGCATCGTTCCTGTGTTATCCCAAATCACGAGGTCACCGACTTTCCAATGATGTCGGTACACGAATTGCGATTGCGTGGCCCATTCGCGCACGCGACACAGAAGGACGGCGCTGGCACGGCGGTCCAACCCGACGACATGCGAGGCGGTCGACCCGATCAGCAGCGACTTGCGACCAGAGCGGTGCTTCCATACCAATGGTAGCTCTTTATCTTCATAGCGATGCCATCCCTGCAGCATCTGGTAAGAGGGTTCCGGATAAACGTAGCGCTGTATTGCTTCCTGAGTGTGCACCACTCGGACATTCTCAAAAGCTGCCTTGTCCTCCGGGGGCAGGTCGTCATAGGCGGCATAGACGTTGCAAAATTCCGTCTCGCCGCCGACTGGAGACAGTCGGCGCGCGCTCATGATTGACGCTAGTACCGGTACGCGCTGCATCGTGCCGTCGATATGCCAAAAAAAAGCGCCTCGTAGATATCCGGCCTTATCATTTTCCGTCGGATCCATTGTGATCTTCGTGATCGTTCCTTGACTTTCTTCGACAATGGTTCCCAGAGTCCTGGTGAAACTCACCTGCTGCTCGTCGCTCAGGTTAATTTCGCGGAACGCGATGACACCGCGTTGCTCAAGCAACGCCCGGATTCCGCCGCTCATCTTCCCGCTGAGCAGAGTCGCGACATCCGTCTGAATTTCTGTGCCGATTCGAGGAGTGAGATCGACTGTTTTCATGGCTGAAGATTCGCTCGTCATAGGTACTTCCTCTATGTCATCGAGTGCCGAAGGGCTTAAAGACTAGGCGAAGCCAGATTTCCCGACCCGGATCCGCGAAACCGGTTAATTGATCGACGCCGGCAGGACCTGAGACCGTCCCGCCCGTGACCTGGCCGCCGAAAATGATGCCATTCGCGTTATTTCCATTGATGGCCACCGGGGCGATGATCTTGTTATTGATGTTCTTCCCGATAAGGGCAACTTCCCAGAGATCGTCAGGAGACTGCAGCGACAAGCCCAGATCGACTTTGGCATATGAGGACTGGTAGTTAGCATTGTTCGGATATCCCACCGCCAACAGGGTGGGGTATGAAGACGAATATGACGTGTTGTTGGTGAGGGTCAGTTTGTAGTTGCTTCTGATCGGAAGCGCGTATTCGAAGCCAAGATTGGACGTCCATTTGGGAGCGCGGACCATCTGTGTCCCGGAAAGATTCTGCCCCGTGTAAAGTCCGGTCGTCGCATCATAGAGCTGGTTGCACCCCATGGCGATGGTCTGCCCCCCGAAGCACGGCGCATTGTCCAATGTCTGGTATTTCGCGGCATTCCAGGTCGCCGCCCCGCGCAACGTCAGGCCGTCGACGTTCCGAACAAGGTAGGCGGCATCAAGGTCCATGCCAATGGTGCGCGCAGACCCGGCGTTCAACGTGCTCAGGACTTCGCCGAAGGGACTGGGCGTATAAGTCGCGACCTGAAGCTGAGTGTATTCGTAATGATAGGCGGCGACGTCCAAGGCCAGGTGGCGGTCAAGCCAACGGGTCTTTAAGCCTACTTCCTCACCAGCCGCTTTCTCGGGGCCGAATGAGTTGTTAGTCGACCCGGGTAACGGCAGGCTTCCAAGATTGTATGATCCAGCCTTATAGGCCTGTTTGTACGCTGCAAACCATGTCACGTCGTCCGTCGGCCTAAAGGTCAAAGTGACTTCCGGCGCAACGTTGTCCTGATGCAGGTACGGATCGGCGGTGGGAACAAACGTCGTAGGCGATGTTGCTGCATTGATCGGAATTTCGTGCCTCTGGTCGTCCGTCCACCGCAACCCCGCTGCAAGTTCCAGCCCGGGCACAATGGTCCAGCGCAGTTGGCCAAAGGCCGAATAAGCTTGGACGTTAATCGTAATGTCAGCGAACGCGAGGGTCGCAGGAAGCATATAGGCGGAATTTCCAAGCGCGTGAGAGAGGTCATAGAACTGGCTGTCCTCATAGAGCGCTCCGACCGTGAAATTTACGGGCGACGTAAAGTCGCTATTCAGCCTGATTTCCTGCGTCAATTCGCGCCGACGGAAGTGATCATCAAGACCGATCGTCGGGCCGGCGCCTGAAGATCCGCTCGCGTTCGTCAGGCTATTATCACGCAGGAGGTAGAACCCCGTGACGGAACTCAAGGTCAGGGACTGCAGCGGTTGTATCGGATGGTACTCCAGGTCTAGAGTTCCGTACGTCTGATAGTCTTCGTTGAATGGCATGCCGTTATTCGTTATGCCCGGGAAGTTCGTCGGATCCATGCCAACATAGCTGAGGTTTCTACCCAGCCTGCAGTCACTCCCAGCGATGAAGGGGATGCCGAAAGGCGCGAAGCCGGGCCCTTCCGGGCAGGCTGTTAGCTCGTAAGTAACATCATAAATGGATCGATTGTCCATGAAGTTGACCTTGAGGCGCGCTTCGAACTGATCCGTGGGATCCCATAATGCTGTCCCGCGGAGCATATATTCGTCGGAGTGCGGGGCACGGTTAACGGATGGGTCCAATGCGCCGGTTCCCGGAACAGCCACGCCCGTTTCATAGAAATATCCCTCGCTGCTGGAGTACAGGCCCGCCAAGCGAAGCTTGAGCGTGTCGGTCACGGGCCCGGACACGATCAACTCTTCGCGCGGAGTTATGGATTCGAACTCATAGGAGGAACGGGCAATCACTTCAAACTGATCTGTCGGATCGGCCGATCGCAGCGCGAGCACCCCTGCAGTGGTGCTTTTTCCAAAGAAAAGCGACTGTGGCCCCTTCAACACTTCGATCTGGTCCAGATCGAAGAAGCCGCTCTCAAAGGCGACGCCAGTCCCAATGGACATACCATCAAGGTTAAGCAATACCGATGTATCAACCCCGTTATTCTGCTGAAGCGTGCCGACTCCACGAATGGAGAACTGTGGGCCAACCGATCCGATGCCGTGCCCAACATTCACCCCGGTCACAAGGTTCACCAGATCGGTGACGTCGGTGGTCTGCAACGCCTCCATCTGGGCCTGCGGAATGGCCGTCTCAATGACCGGAACGTTGAGAGATGACTCGCGCCTCTTACGGGCGGTAACGATCACTTCAGCCAATTCCGAATCTGCGTTCCTTCTTTCCGCAACAGCGGTCACTGCAGCTGTGGGAGAAGAGTTCGCAACCCCTGCGCGATCCGCCTGAGCCATCCGGATCGAACCGCCTCCCTGAACCATATTACCCCGGCCCACAGCGTCATCCGGACCGCTGCTGCCTGTGTTCCCTTCTTGTTCCGGGGTCACCAGCGGTCGTTGCGATGCGCCTCGAGCCGGCTCAATCAGCATCGCTCCGGTGCTCGCGTCGGTACGAAGCTGAAGTTTCGTGCCCTTGAGGAGCTTGCTCACAGCCTCTTGAGGTGTGAGGTTCCCATGTGCTCCGTCGGTATGGGTGCCGGCGATCTGCTTGGCTTGATAGACCAGGCTGATGTCGACTTGCCGTGCGAGAGTTTCGAGCGCCTTCACGAGATCGCCGGCAGGCACATCGATTGGCTTTGGCGTGTCGGCAATTGCGTGTGCGCTCAAGGATATGGCGCAAATTGTCGCGGCTACCGTCGTCCGCAACGTTAAAGCCCTTAGCATTTCCGCCCCCGCCCTTTTTCTGGTATCCCCCGACGCCGCTTTTTTTAAGTACTGGGATCCCTTGAGAGACCCAATATGAATAGACGACGGAAGCAGCGAAATTACCTACGGTGATCAATTTTTTGTCAGTATGATGCGATCGCTCGATTGTCGGACGTGTATTGGGAAGCCATCCGAGATCAGGCGAACGAAAGCCTCAAAATCGGTGGTGCGGAATTTGCCGCTCAGCTTGATGCCTGCGACGTCCGGATCCTCTATAACGATTTTACGTACATTATAGCGATTGAGTTCGGCCACGGCGTCGGCGAGCGTGCTCTCATGAAAGACCATGTAACCCGTGCGCCAGCTCAGCGCCTCCTCGACTTCGGCAAGCGGCTTCTCTTGTACCAAAACTCCATCGCCATCCGTGCGCGCGATGCCACCGGCGGCAAGATAAATCTCGCCGCTCGACTCTTCCGCCAGTTCCTTCCCCACCATCGCTCCCCGCAAGCGCAAAGGAGAATTGGCAACATGCGCGGAGGCCGCGTCGCGCACTGCGTTCTTCCAGTGCGGCGGCGCATCGCCTTCTTCCAAGCGGACCTTGCCCTCAGTTACAAACACGCGAATGTCGTTGCCGATGCGCCGCACTGAAAATTTGGTTCCTACCGCAACAATTCGTTTGCTACCGGCACGCACAACAAAGGGCCGATTGGGATCGTGCGCGACTTCGAAGAATGCCTCGCCCTGATCGAGGGTGACGTCGCGCTCTTTTTCGGCAAGGACAACTCGGATGGCGCTATTCGTGTTCAACGTTACACTGGAGCCATCTGCCATCGGAACCGAGGCAGTTCCACCGATCGGCGTTTTGTAATCGGGCCCAGGTGACCAATAAAACCAGCCGGCCGTTCCAATGAGGGCAAAAGCGACACTGGCGGCGAGCGCGCGTCGAACGCTCAGCAGCTTAAAGTCCCGAGCACCAGCTTTAGCAGTGTCGTCGTTGGTTTGCGGGTTCTGGGAACGATCTTCTTGTCTTCCGTTGCTATGGCCAACCAAGAAAGGAGGCAGATTGAATTCTTCCGGCGCGGGAATCTTGCCTCGGGGAAAGCCCGCACCGAGGGCTTGCAGCCGGTCCGCACGGCTCCAGGCGGATTCCAAACGCACGAACGCGACAACGTTAGCCGTCGATTCATTGAGCCACTCATCAAGCGCCGTCTGATCGTCAGGCGACCAGCTGCCGCTGTCACGCCGCGCCAGCCATTGCGCGGCTCTTTGCTCGATCTCTTTAGCGCCTTGCATCGTCGGGTGCCCTGTTAACAATATTCCTCAACGCGGTCCCTTTGAGGCCCTGTCCTCGCCGAACAGAGCCTGCGCGAGCAAGCGCACGCCCTTTTGTACTTGAAATTCGACCGTCCGTACGCTGATCTGAAGTCGCGCCGCGACCTCGTTCCGTGAAAGGCCCTCGACCTTCCTAAGCCACACCACATCACCGCATCGCGGAGGTAACAACTTAAAGGCCAGCGCTAGCAGTCTCAGCTCGTGCCGCGCGCGTCGGCGTCGAACAGGCGATAACTCATCTACCAAGACGTTTGAATCACCCAAATTGCCTACAAACTCAATGGAAATGACGCGCGTGTGTCTCGCCGGTCGATCATGAGATGGCGAGGGTTTCATCCACGGCCCTAACAGTAGCGCGAATCTACGACCGAATACAGAAGGTTCGAGCGACAACCGAATACAGAAGGTTCGAGCGACAACGGGCTTACGCACTTAGGTTACCCCAACATGCGGCGTTCCCGACGGCCTGTAGGTGATTTGCCCCCATTATTCGTCTTTGTATAAAGGCGCCCTCTCACCCCAGCTTGGCGATTACTTGCGGTAGATCGATCACCGTCCGGAAACCAGGCGGCGCTTTACAAACTGCGCTGACCACATTCACCGGGCGATTAGCCGTCAGCCCTGGCGTCATCTCGGCGAAATGTTCGGGAGCCACCGGAAACGTGATGTTGATATCCATCGGACAGTCGCCCTCCACCAGAACGCGCCATCCGGACTCACGAAAATGCCACTCTTCACCATCCGACGTATCCACGTCGGCAGAGACGTACCAGGTCGCGATGAGCTGGAATATCGGCTTGCCACCTCGAAGCGCCGAAATCCGGGTGCGCGTCGCTGCGACCGTCCCCGCAGGCACGACGCCGGCCGCGATGTGCACGTCCTTACGCGCAATGCCCAGAGCGCCCACGACCTCCACATTATCGGCTGACAAACCAAACGCATCGGCCATCAATGTGAGGGAACCCGCGAACGATTCGCGCATGTGCCGCAGATTATGCTCCTTCGGGCCGGCCTCCGGCTTCGCGCCAAAGCCCATCATCTCGAACAGCATCTCGGGCGAATTGCGCGGAGAGGTATCCGCATACTCGAACACCGTCAGACAATCCAGGCGGCGTTGGATCGACGCGAGCGCAATGGGCATCACCTCGGTAATGAAGCCCGGACTGGCACCTGTCGCGTGAATCGATGTATTCCCACGAATGCAAGCCTGCTCTATTCGCGCGCGGACCACCGGATCCAGGGTGGCGGGATTGTGCAATTCCATCCGCGTCGAGACTATATTGGCGCCAGCCGCCAACAGACGGCATACCTCGTCGATATCCAGTACATGCGGCATATATAGAACACAGTCAGGCTTAAGGGCGATGATGTCGTCGATACTATTGGTGGCAGCAATGCCAACCGGAGCAAGCCCGCAGAGCTCGCCAGCGTCGCGCCCGACTTTGTTTGCACTATGTACATAGACGCCAACCAACTCCAGGTCGGGATGGTGGATGGTCTGCCGCAGTGCGCGAGAACCGACATTACCGGTGGCCCATTGGACGACGCGATACTTCCTCTGGATATCAGACTCATTTGGGGTGGCGCTGGTCATTGTGCGATTACTCATGTGTGTATTCGATACGGGATCGGTGTGACTCGGAATATTGTCAGAGCAATTTATCTCGATCAAAAACGATAGCCGCTGAGGAAGTCATAGTCATAGGAGATTCAAACGATGAAGACGAAAATTGCCGAAGGCCGAGACTTCTTTACCGACCACTCGGTGCTGCTCGAACCTTATGAATACCTAGACGCGATCCGCGAGCAAAGCCCGGTCGGAGAGTTGACAAACCGGGACGTCGTCATGGTCACTGGGTTCCCAGAGGCGGTTAGCGCCCTCCTGAACACGAAGGATCTCTCGTCCGCGATAACCCCCGCGGGCCCGACTGCTCCGCTTCCGTTCAAGCCGGAAGGCGACGACCTTACCGCACAGATTGCAGCCCATCACCACGAGTTCGTCGGTTCTGAGCAATTCATTTCCTATGACGGAGCCAGGCACTCTGCCTCCCGCTCGCTGCTGAGCAGCCTGTTTACGCCATCGCGTCTGAAAGCAAACGAAGAATACATGTACGAGGTCGCCGACCGGATGGTTCGCGATGCAGTGTCAAAGGGCGGCTGCGAACTCTTAAGCGAAATCGCGACCCCTTATGTGACACTGATTATTGCCGATTTGTTGGGCGTACCTGTTGAGGATCGCTTGTATCTTCAGGAAGTCCTCGCCGTAGGACCAACCCCGGGTAGCGTGGATAACGCCGACGGCGGCTCATCGCTTGAGTACATGGGCGCGCACGCAGCCAAGCTGTTCGAAAGATATTTCGAGGAACGTACAGCGCAGCCGCGCGACGATGTACTTACGAGGCTGGTCACCGCAAAACATCCAGACGGTTCAACCCCTGATCGCAAAGAACTGATAACGCTCGCGATGTTCCTATTTGCCGCAGGTCAGGATACGAGTGCGAAACTGCTGGGCAATGCGCTGTTATATCTCGTGGAAAATCCGGACATGCAGCGCACACTGCGAACGGAGCGCAATTTGATCGCTCCCTTCTTGGAGGAAACGCTACGCCTTTATGGCTCAACCAAGGGCACCGCCCGCTTGGCGACAAGAAATACGCGCATCGGGGACATGGACATTCCGGCCGGAACGAAGGTGGCCATTTCGTTCGCCGGTGCGAATCGGGATCCACGTCGATGGGAGAATCCGAACGTCGTCGATTTGAATCGGCCGAAGATCAAGGAGCACATCGCATTCGGCCGCGGTGCTCACACCTGTATTGGCGCGCCGCTAGCCCGCGCAGAGATACGTGTAATTATCGATCGCTTTCTCGAACATACCTCAAGCATCATCTTGTCGGAACAGCATCACGGGCCGGCGGGCAATCGAAAACTCGCGTACGAGCCGAGTTACATCATCCGTGGACTGGAGAAGTTGTATATCGAGTTAGCGCCCGGTTGAGAGCGCGTTCATATAGGAAACACGTCCGCTTCTGACCCAGTCGGGAAAACTATCCGTGAGGCGCGTCAGCTCAGCGGCGTCGCTCTCGGTACGGCGCGACCAGAAGTTGCGTGCGATACGCTTGCGAACCCGCCATCCCATCGAGCGACATATCAACTCATCGTCGTACCAGGCGCCCCCCTCTGTCGTGGACAAACGGCCGGCATCAACGCCTGCCCGCAACACAATGAAGTGTCCGTAGGTTAGCGCGAAGGCCTGATCGTCCTTGATAATGATGTGGGGAGGCCCGAGCAAATGCTGGTGGCCCGCGGTCGACTCATGCATTGCCGCGAAGTCTTGTTTGAATGCGGGTAATCCCTGCCAGTGCAATCCTCCGGGGTAATCCACCTCGACGTCCGGCGCGAATATCTCATCGAACAGGTGCCAACTGTGGGAATCCAAGGCGATCGAATAGAGATTAAGAACGCTGGCAATTGAGTTCTGACTCATAAGTCCTTTCCTTGCTCGCTTTAAGTGCCTAAGCGCCTCTGTGATTACGGCGCCGCAGTTAGTGGCTTGGCGCCTCGTGAAAACAACACCAGCAGTGTCGCCAGTAAGATGAAAGCGATCAGACCCATCATAGCTTCAGAATAGGAGCCCGTGCGCATGTATACCCGCGCCGCGATGGGCACACTCAGTAGCGAGAACGGCATATCGATGACATAGCTCAATCCAAAAGCCCGCCCAAAGCTCGCGCGTCCAAAGGCCTGTGTGACCGCTACACCGAATACTGGGATCGAGGCGCCCGCATGAAAGCCAATCAGTCCCGCCACGAGCAGAAGCGCGTCATAAGTTGGATGCAACAGCATAATGGCCCACAAGATTGCCGAATCGATGCACAGAAGGGCAAGGGCCTTTTTGTAGCCGAGGCGGTCAGCGAGCCAGCCAAAGACCAGAGTTCCCGCCATACCCATCGCGGAAAACGCGGTAAGCAGGCTGGCCGCCTGCATGGCATCGAGACCCCAATCCCGGGTCATCGGCACCAGATGCACTGCTGCGCCTCCCGCGGACATCATGATCGCTGCTCGGCTCAGCGTCAGGGTCCAGAAATGGGGCCGGCCTAGTAACTGACGAATAGTCATTCCCGGATCGACCGCGGTGCCGCCTGGGGCAGCATCTTCTCGTGGATCTCTCGTTTTTTGCGGCGGGGCGTCGACCACGAACAACAACGGCACCAGCAAGAGTGCCATCAATGCAGCCATCAGCGTGTAGGTCGCGGAGAGGCCAAGGGCGCGCAACGCCATCGCAACCGCTAGCGGCATGAGGGCTGGCACGAGCGGCATCGTCACAAGTCCTAGGGCCCAGCCCTGATTGACCTGAAACCACCTCGCGACCAGTGTGAAGGGCAACACAGCGCCGGTGAGGCTCAGACCCGGCCCGATCAGGAGTCCATACGCAACAAGATCTATCACGATACTCGATGACAGTGCGAGCACCGCGTAGGCGATGACATTCATCATCACCCCCGCGATCATCAATAGTCGGATGGAAAGCTTTGTCGCAAGAGCGCCGACCATCGGGGACATGACGGAGAGACCGAGGCTCGCCAGCGGGACCCCAAGGGAGCTCAGATCACGGGTTACCCCCATTTTTGCTTCGACGGCTCCGAGTAGGACGCCGAAAGAGCTGAACCCGCAAGCCATGCTGACGTTGGCAGAAAGGAATGCAATCGCGCACATGCGCCATGCCAACGGATCATTCCGCAGCGACGAGTCTCGATCTGATTTCATGCGTTCGCTTTTCGCAGGCGCGCCCGCACTCGCGGTTTATTCGGCCGTCGTTACACGGGCAGCTTATAGAGGCGAATCGCGTTACCACTCAAGACTTTCGCGATTTCAGCTTCTTCCAAACCGGCAAAAGCACTTGCCACATCGTCCAATGGCCAAAGACACTGCGGATGGGGGAAATCGGTCTCAAACATGACGTTATCGACGCCCACAATTTTCACATCCCTGGCAACATTTTTTCGCTCGAACCAAAACGACGTATAAATGTTGCTCTTCATGTATTCGGAAGGTCGCCGCTCCATGTGGAAGTCCTTCTCGAACTTGCCCTCAGCGGCCATATAATCCCAGTACTCCATCGAGAAGGGCACCCATCCGAGGCCGCTTTCGACCGACACGAGCTTCAGTTTCGGATAGCGGTCGAAGAGCCCGCTGAATACCAGATTGGCGCAGGTTCTCGCATTGCCGAAATAGCTAGCGTATCCCATAACCTTGTACTGGGCGCGCTGAGGAAGCGATTGCCAAGCATGCCCAGTGGCCGAACCGATCGTGGTCGCGCCGATGTGAAAATTCACAGGTATATCGAGCGATTGAACCATCTCCCAGAACGGATTCCAATGTGCGTGGCCTAGATCCGGCAGGAACGCGCCACTGGCATCCTGGAAATCGAAAGGTTCGGGATTGATATTGACACCTCGCAATCCCATTTGGTGGGCGCGTAGCGCCTCCTCGACCATTGCCTTGCAATCCCACCACGGCAGCAGAGCCATGGGAAAGATTCGCTGCCCGGACTCCTCTTGTAATTCGGACAT
>Ga0302324_100016303_pt1 | contig 14809 bp, 11 predicted proteins | sample Palsa_T0_1_FD_201949 | JGI IMG/M metagenome (GOLD analysis project Ga0302324, IMG submission 201949) | Peat permafrost microbial communities from Stordalen Mire near Abisko, Sweden - Palsa_T0_1 | ecosystem: Environmental > Terrestrial > Soil > Palsa > Peat permafrost | place: Sweden: Abisko...
TCCGTCCGCTGGCCATCAGCCACGGCGCGAATTCGCCACGCAAGGATCGCTCGCGGTTTTTGCTCGAATTTGGCTGGATGGGCACGGGCGATTTTTCCGCGTGGTTGAGCGTGCCGGAATCCATCCGCGTGGTCGGCGCGCTGCTGCCCGGCGGCTGGCCGGCGGTGATGCGGCGCAACCGCGCGCTCGCGCTCGCTGCGCGGCGGTTGTTGTGCGATGCGTTAAACGTTTTACCGCCGTGCCCGGACGAAATGATCGGCTCGCTCGCGGTCGTGCCGCTGCCGGACATGGCAACCGATGCACGGGTCAGCAACATCGTCGGCCTTGATTCGCTGCGCGGCCAGCTTTTGCGCGAGCACGGCATCGAAGTGCCGGTCTTCCCGTGGCCCGCGCCGCCGAAAAGGTGGCTGCGCGTGTCGGCGCAGCTTTACAATTCGCTGCCGCAATATGAAAAACTGGCCGGCGTGCTGCAGAAAATTTTCCGCAGGCGGAAAACGAAATGAAGCACTTCAAGGCCATCGCCGCGATGTCGCTGAATCGCGTAATCGGCGTGGACGGGAAAATCCCGTGGCATCTGCCGGAGGATTTCAAGTGGTTCAAGCAAACGACAATGGGCAACGTCGTCGTCATGGGGCGCAAGACCTTCGAGGGCCTCGGCCACCCGCTGCCGAACCGCAAGAACCTGGTGCTGACAAAGCATCCGCAGCGGCTCATCAAGAAGCATCCGGAAATTTTCGGGCAGTATCACGAATGGCGCGGCGGAAGATATCTGAAACGGCCCTACCAGTTCCACTTCACCAAGCTGGGCGAAAAGCTGGAGACGGAGATTTTCATCTTCAGCTCGCTGGACCGGCTCGATCCGGCGGAATTTCCGAACGACATTTTCATCTGCGGCGGTGCCCAAATCTACGAACAGGCATTGCCGCGCTGTTCCGATTTTTATCTGACGCTGGTCAAACGCGAGGTCGAGGGCGGCGACGCTTTTTTACCGCCATTTGAGGACAAGTTTGAATTGTTTGAGGAACTACGCGATACGCCGGAGTTCAAGATTCTGCATTACCGGCACAAGTCGCTGGCGAAATAAAAACCGGCGGACTGCTTCCAGCCCGCCGGTTTGCGTGATTTGAATTCAGCGATTACTTGACCGCTTCGTCGGCGGCGTCGAAGGCGTGTTGCAACGCCACGAGGTCTTCGCCGGGCTTGAGCTGGTCGAGGATTTTCTGCTCTTCCTTGAGCTGCTCGTCGGTGTAGCTGGCGGCCTTGATGGACAGGCCGATCCGGCGTTCAGCCTTGTCAATCTTGACGACGCGCGCATTCACGTCCTGGCCGACCTTGAGCACGTTCTTGATCTTGTCAACGTGTTCCTCGGTGACCTGCGAGATGTGGACGAGGCCGTCAATGTCGTGCTGCAGGCCGACAAATGCGCCGAAGCTCGCGAGCTTGGTGACCTTGCCGCTGACGAGGTCGCCGACTTTGTAAAGTTTCTCGATGTTCGACCACGGATCGTCGCCGAGCTGTTTCATACCGAGCGCGATGCGCTGGTTCGGACGGTCCACTTCGAGCACGGTGGCCTCGACGATGTCGCCCTTCTTCATGACTTCGCTCGGATGATTGATCTTGCGCGTCCACGACATGTCGGACACGTGAATCATGCCATCAATGCCTTCTTCCAGTTCAACAAACGCGCCGTAACTGGTGAGGTTGCGCACCTGGCCCTTGACCCTGGTGCCGACTGTGTATTTCGCCGCCGCGCCATCCCACGGATTGGATTCCAACTGGCGGACGCCGAGGGAAATTTTCTGCTCCTCGCGGTTGATGCCAAGCACAACCGCCTCGACTTCCTGATCCTGCTTGAGCACGTCGCTCGGTTTGGCGATGCGCTTCGTCCAGGAAAGTTCGGTGACGTGGATGAGGCCCTCGACGCCAGGCTCAAGCTGCACAAACGCGCCGTAAGGCACGAGGCTGACGACCTTGCCCTTGACCTTCGCGCCGACGGGAAATTTTGTTTCAATGCTGTCCCACGGGTTCGCGAGCTTCTGTTTGAGGCCGAGGCTGACGCGTTCCTTTTCCTTGTTCACGTCCAGCACGACCACGTCAATTTCCTGGCCGACCTTCAACAACTCCGACGGATGGCCGATGCGACCCCAGCTCATGTCGGTGATGTGGAGCAAACCGTCAATGCCGTTCAAATCAATGAATGCACCGAAATCCGTGATGTTCTTGACCGTGCCCTTGCGGATGTCGCCGGGCGTCATCTCGCCCAAAATCTTCGCGCGCTTCGTGGTGCGCTCGGACTCGATCAATTCGCGGCGCGAAAGAACAATGTTCTGCCGTTCCTGGTTGATTTTGACGACCTTGAACTCGTAAGTGTTGCCGACGAAACCTGCCAAATTCTTCGGCGTGATGACATCAATTTGCGACGCGGGTAAAAACGCCTCGACGCCGACATTGACGACCAGTCCACCCTTGACGATGGACGTGACCTTGCCCTTGATGATGCCGCCTTCGTTGCAGATGGACAAAATATTGTCCCAATTTTTCTTGAACTCTGCCTTCTCGTGCGAGAGGACGACGGTGCCTTCCTTGTTTTCGAGTTTCTCGATCAGCACGTCAACCTGGTCGCCGACTTTCACGGACTTCAGATCCAAAAATTCATTGCCGGGAATGACGCCTTCGCTTTTGTAGCCGATGTCCACGAGGACTTCGTTTTTGCGGAGTTCGATGACGGTGCCTTTGACAATTTCGCCCTGGGCAAAACGCGTCGCGCTTTGCTTCATGGCTTCTTCCATTGTGAGCATACTTTTACTATGTGATGAACTACAGGAGGCTTTTGATTCCGCGAGGGCGGAACTTGAAGGCTCCATTGCCTAACGACCAGACGCTGCGAACTGGCAACGGAGGTTAAAGGTTAGGTTGTTGGTTAACTGCTTTTTCTCAGCCTTAATGAACATCCGCGCACGCGGCGTTCAGGCAGGATGAGAATAGGGGAAAGGCTGAAAATGGCAAGGACAAATTTGCGACTTCACTGTTTGAGACTTTCTCGACAAGGCTTCTTATGCTCATATAACGCAAGGCGTTTCTGCATCATCTGACGCTCCGGATCATTCACACTCGCCAAACTTAAAGCCTGATTCTGATATCTAATGGCTTGTTGAAAATCACCTGCTTCAGCAAAAGCCGCTGCTAAAGTATCATACGACTGGGTTTCGTCCGATTTGAGAACTCACAAGCCTTTGTTGCAGCTTCAACTGCTTCTTTTTCGTACCTCATTGAATCAACTGGGCAGGTAGCACGTACCTGCTCAAATTATTGGTTTCTCCGGCGATTGCAGAATTAACAATTACAGCAAACGCTAAAAACAATAGATAAATTTGCAGCCTAATTTTTCTCACAGACTAAACGCTATTTCGTGTCAGCCCACTTTGTCGAGAATAAAACCGGCTTTGCAATCGGCCGGTTTGGATTACCCTGCCGCCATGCGGAAACTGGGAAATTTTCTCTGGGCGCTCACGGCGGTGGTCGTGCTGACGCTCGCGGTTTATCTCACCTTCACCATCACGCGCTGGCTGGGACGCGGTGCGGGCCTGCATTTCGGCGACACCGCCAACGTCGTGCGCCAGATCCAGACACTTTCCGAACTGGTAACGGTCAAATATGTGGTGGAAAAAGTGGTCATCCTCGACGCGCCACCGGAAAGCGCGCTCGGCCAGTTTGTGCAGGGTGACAACCGCGTGCTGCTACTCGCACACGGCATCGTCAAGGCCGGCATCAACCTGAAAGACCTCGTGCCCGGCGATGTGACGATTTCCGGCAAAACCATCCGCATCAAGCTGCCGCCCGCCCAGATCACCGATGCGTATCTCGACGACAGCCAGACCCAGGTGATTGACTGGAAGCAGGGATTTCTGCGCGGCTTCGACAAGGACCTGGAGCAGAAGGCGCGGCAGATGGCGGTCGATGAAATCCGCCGCGCGGCGCGGACGGACGGAATTTTGAACGAAGCCACGGAGCGGGCGGAGTTGCAACTGGCGGTATTCTTCAACCAGGCGGGATTTGAGCGTGTGGAATTTCCGGGTCAAAATTCAAACCTGGCCAACCCCGCGCTTTTGGATCTGCCTAAAAATTAGCCAAGCTGTCTTATTTTCACCGGACACGGCAGGTCGGCCAAGACCAAGGGATCCACCAAAACGGGCAGCCGTTTTCTCGGCGGGGAAATTTTCAACCGGGGCAACCGGATCTGCATCAGATAAAGCGCGGCAGAATCCACCGACGGCCGGCGGTTCGTGATTTCCGCCTGCGCCCAGCTTACCTGTGAGAGTTTCAAAGCATTTACTTTTTTAGCCATGCGCCATACATTGCAACTCGTGTGCCAGAAATGGCCCCGGACTTTCATCATCTGGGCTGGAAGATTTCCCGGTGTTCAGCGCGAAAGTCATCGAACAGCTTCTGCTGTTCCGGCGTGAGAATGGCCGAGAGCCTTCCCTGTGTGTTGGTGACGATGCCGGCAAATTCCGGCTGAACTTGCTCGCGCAGGGCCTTGATCTGCGTGTGCGCGTCGAGGAGGATTTCGTGCGCCTGTCTTTGCTGCTCCGCGTCCAGCTGCAAACGGCGGTCGAGGCCGCGCTCGAGCCAGGCGCGGATGAGTTCGGGGTGCGCGATGGCGCGCTGGATGAAATGCCGCACAACCAGGCGCGTGGTCACGACGCCCGCCGCAAACCCCGCCACAAAAATGAGTGCGACCAACAGGACAAGTTTTAATGTTTTCATATCAATCCCTTTCAAAGTCCGTCTCCGGTCAGCAGCCATTGCTGGGAAAGTTGCGTCACGCCGTCGGTAAGGCTTGTCTGCGCGATCGCGTCGAACCAGTCGGCCGCCGCACACAGCGCGATGGCCGCGACGGCGGCAAAGGCCAGACGCGGGAAAAGCGCATTCAACTGGTCGGACACGGTTGCGGCGCGCGGCGCCGGTTCGTGTTTGATGGCCTGCATCACGAGAAAGTCAAAGCCCTCCGCCGGCGCGGGCGGATTTTCCTTCCGGACCGCCGAAAATAATTTTCCGAGTTTGTCGTCGTTCATGTTTTTTCCTTTTTAATTTTTCCCAGCGCGCTTTTCAATTTTGCCCGCGCGCGCAGCGCCCGCACGCGCACCGCCACGCCCGAAATGCCCATCAAGCCGGCGATCTCCTTCACGCTGCGACCTTCGATCTCCTGCCACGTTATGACCAGCCGGTCGGCGGGCGCAAGGTCGCGCATGGCCAGATCGAGCAGTTCGCGCGCGGTGCCGGCGGCCAGTTCGTCTTCGCCACCATCCGCTTGCAGCCAGTCGAGCGCGCCTTCGCCCAGTTCATCGAACCCGACTTCGTTCCGCACACGCTGACGTTTCCGCAGATGATCCAGCGCCACGCGCACCGCAATGCGCGAAAGCCAGTGCTCAAACGGCGCGCGGCCGTCGAACTGTTCCAGCGCCCGCCATGCCTTGACAAAAGTTTCCTGCGCGAGGTCTTCCAGCCGTTGCGCGTCGCGCTCGTAGCGGTGCAGCACGGCGAACACGCGCGACTGGTGCTGGCGGACGATCTCGGCGAAATCGTCCGTCGCGCCGCCACGGATCCGTTCCAGTAATTGAGTTTCATCGCTCACCGCTTGCGTTATATGCCCGAACCGTCCGGCGTGTCACCCATTTTAACATGGCCCCGGCCATGCCTCACCACTTCATACGCGCTGGCGACCGGAATTGTTACACCGGCAAAAAAAAAATTGGGCGGCTTGTAACATTTGTTGGAGCGCATCCGTATGACAAGGCCAAGGCGTGAAAGCCTGAACAACAAAACTGAAACAAAATTGATACTTATGAAAACAAAAAATCTTCTGACCAGCATCCTGCTTGTGGCCGCCTTGTGCGCCGCGACGCAAACCTCCAACGCCGGCCAGCGCGTGCGCTCCGGCTCATTCCAAAACAGCCGCGGCCATTCCGGCACGTTCGTACAGACGATTGACCGCCAGCCCGGACAGTATTCGCGCGTCACGACCGCCGATGGCAGAACCGCCACAGTTGACCAAACCGTCGGCCGCACCGGGGACACCGCGACCGTGGACGGCAGCCGCACCGGTTTCGACGGCAAAACTTCCAGTTGGAACGACACCATCACGGGCAACGGCAACGGCACGGTAACGGTGAACGGCCAATACACCCGCCAGAATGGCAACACCGTTGATACCAGCTCGACCGTGACGAAAACGGCGGATGGCCACACGACGGCAGGTACGTATTCCACCAGCACCGGTAAGAGCGGAATTTATTCGATTGATGTCGTGAATGCCGACGGCACGCACACGAAAACTGAAGTGGTCACCGGGGCCGACGGCAAACCCGTCACACGCGTCTTGACCATTGACAAAAACGGCAACACGATTGACCGCACTGTCGCCACCACCGGCCCGAATGGCCAGACCGACACCCATTCCGGCAGCGTGACGTTCAACCAATAATTGGCCGGAAATTCCAAACCAGCTCCGCCAGCTTCCGGCGGGGCTGGTTTGTCTTTTGAAAACTAAGGCCGCCCCAAACGCGCCAGCAATTTTTCGTGGATGCCGCCGAAGCCGCCGTTGCTGAAGACACAAATCACGTCGCCGCCCTGCGCGTGCTTCACCAAGTGCGCCACTATGGCGTTCACATCCGGTAGATAGGCTGCTTCCCTGCCGGAAGCTTTGATTTCCGCCATCAGCTTTTCCGGATTGAGCCGTTCCCCGACACTGATTTGTTCGAGCCGCGCGACTTCGGAAACCACCACCGCGCTGGCATCAGCAAACGACGCGGCCAGTTCCGTTTGAAAAACATTCCGACGCGTCGTATTGGAGCGCGGCTCGAAGACCGCCCAGATTTTTTCCTTCGCGTATTTGATCCGCAACGCGCGCAGCGTCTCGCGGATGGCCGTCGGATGATGACCGAAATCGTCAATCACCGTCACGCCGCCCGCGATGCCCTTGACTTCCATGCGCCGCTTGATGCCCTTGAACGTGTCGAACGCACTTTGGATTTGCTTGTTTGACAACCCACAATGCTTCGCCGCGCCGATGACTGCGAGTGCGTTGCGGACATTCAACTCGCCGACGAGATTTAGATGAAACTTGAAGCTCGGAATCTCAAACTCCGTCGCCGTCGGGCCGAAGCGAAGATTAAAACCTTGAATCGCATTATCCGCGCCCAGGCCAAATTTTTTTACCGGGCAATGCGTAACGTTCAACAATGATGCGAGATTTTCGTCGTCGCCGTTGCCTAGCAGCAGTCCGTTGCGCGGTACGAGCCGGATGAAATGGCTGAAAGTTTTCTTCACTGCGTCGAGATTGTCGAAGATGTCTGCGTGGTCGAATTCAAGATTGTTGATGATCGCGACTTCCGGCTGGTAATGGATGAACTTGCTGCGTTTGTCGAAGAACGCGGTGTCGTATTCGTCACCCTCGATGATGAACCATTCGCTGTCCGTGAACCGCGCGCCCTGCGAAAAATTATTCGGAATGCCGCCGATGAGATAGCTCGGATTCAGTCCGTTGTGCTCAAAAACCCATGTGAGCAGCGAAGTCGTCGTGGTCTTGCCATGCGTGCCGGCGACGACGATCGAGCGCTTGCCACGGATGAAAAATTCCGCCAGCAGTGCCGCCAGCGAGCAGTAACGCAATTTGTGGTCGAGGACAAGTTCCGCCTCCGGGTTGCCGCGGGAAATGGCGTTTCCAATCACCACCAGATCGGGACGATGGGATAAATTCCTTTCGTCGTAGCCGTTCATCACCGTGATTTTTTTGGCGGCGAGGAACGACGCCATCGGCTCGTAAACATTTCGATCCGAGCCGGTGACGGCAAAGCCCCTGTCCAGCATCGCGGCCGCGGCGGAAGCCATCGCCGTGCCGCCGATGCCGGTGAAGTGGACGGATTTGATTTCCGATGAAAACATTACGCCTTGAGTTTCCGCTCCAGAATTTCGCCGACGAGCGCGGGGTTGGCTTTGCCTTTGGAGAGTTTCATCACCTGGCCTTTGAGCGAATTGAGCGCGGCGACTTTGCCGGCCCTGTAATCAGTCACGGGATTCGGATTGGCCGCGATGGCTTCGTCACAGAATTTTTCAATCGCGGCGGTATCGCTGACTTGGGTATTTGCTTGAACAGTCGCTGTTGATAATTTGCCAGTCCTAACAATTTCGGGAAGCATCTCTTGTTGAGCTATTGAAATATTTATAGTGTTGTTCTGGATTAAGATTGCGAGATTTACAACTTCTCCGATAGGGTAAGGCGTTGCTATATTGAGTGGCTCACTGGCCGATGATTCGCTTTGTTTAACATTTTTTGAACGTGAACTGTTAATAAGCAAGTTCGCAACTAATTTGATCAACTTGGTTCTTTGCTCGCCTTGAATTCCTTCAGGGAAAGCTCTGATTCCTTCCTCAAAAGAATCTCCAAGTTTTGTGTTGTTCTTGAAAACTTCCGCATCGCTCGGAGGCAGTTGATAATTGCGCATGAAACGCTGCTTGCGCGCGAGCGGCAATTCCACCACGCACGATTTCACTTCGGCGAGCCACGCATCAGTCGGCGCGAGCGGCATCAAATCGGGATCGGGAAAATAGCGGTAATCGTGCGCGTGCTCCTTCGTGCGCATCTCGTCGGTGATGCCGGCTTCGTCGTCCCAGCGGCGCGTGGATTGAATGAGTTTTTCGCCGCGTTTCACGGCGGCGATCTGTCGCGCAATCTCATATTCCGCCGCGCGGCGCACGCCGGAAAAACTGTTCATGTTTTTGATTTCAATTTTTGCGCCGAGCTCCTTCGATCCGACGGGACGGACCGAAATGTTCACATCGCAGCGCACCATGCCCTTTTCCATGTCGCAATCGCTCACGTTGCCGTAAATCAAAATATCCTTGAGCGCGTTCAGATATTCGTAGGCCATGTCGGCGCCGGTGATGTCCGGCTCGGAAACAATTTCCATGAGCGGCACGCCGGCGCGGTTGAAATCCACACCGCTGTTGCGGTCGAAGTGGGTGAGCTTGCCGACATCTTCTTCCAAATGCGCGCGCGTGATGCGGACGCGGCCAAGGCCGTTCGTCGAACCCGCGCCGGCAAATTCAAATTCGACAAAACCATTCTGTGTCGAAGGCTGGTCGTATTGCGTAAGCTGGTAATTTTTTGGCGCGTCGGGATAAAAATAACTTTTGCGGTCGAACTTGGCGAAGCGCGGGATTTCGCAGTTCAGCAGATAACCGGTCAGCACCGTCAGGCGCAGCGCCTCATCATTCGGCACGGGCAGCACGCCGGGCATGCCGAGGCAGACGGGGCAGACGTTGGTGTTCGGTTCGGAACCATATTGGTTCGCGCAACCACACCACATCTTGGATCTGGTTTTGAGCTGGACGTGGGTTTCCAGCCCGATGACGGCTTCGTATTCCATTGCGCGAAAAATTTAACCATAGACGCGCGCGGCTTGCCACGCCGAAATCAAAATGCGCGGCGGCGCATTGATTTAGTACATTGACAAAGCGACCGGCGTGAAGAATGGTGCCCACGTCAATACCCTCCTCATCAAATTGGATTTTCGTCAATTCAGGCATCGGCGCAGGTTTTTCCATTCACCCCGTTCATTTTCCGCTGGCAGCCAAATTGCTGACAGGGCTTTGTTTTAATTTTTTTGCCCTGACATCCTGTGCGACATCCTTTTGAAAAAAAACCCCGCTGCGGCTGGCTGCTGGTATCATTGTGTCTGACCATGCTGGGAGCGGATCGCAGCCGCGCGATGGTTGACCAGAACGGCAACGGCATGAGCGACGTCTGGGAATGGGTTTATAACGCGGTGGGCATTAGTCCAAATGCGGACGCGGACGGCGACGGTTTTTCTAACTTGCAGGAGGCTTTGGCTGGAACCAATCCGTTCGATTCAAATTCCTACCCAAAAATTTCCGTCACAACCTACTCCAACGCCAGCTTCAGCGTGGGCATTCCAAGCGCGCCGGGAAAGGTGTATCAACTGCAAAGCGTCCAGTTTCTGGGCAGCACCAACTGGGTCAACGAGACAAACTTGGAGGCGACATCGGGCAACACGCTGACGCTCGCCGTGCCCGCCGAGGTGAATACGAAATATTTCCGGATCGCCATCTCCGACACGAACACGGACGGCAGCAGCCTGAACGACTGGGAGAAATACCAGCTCGGCCTTGATCCCTCCAATCCCTACAGCAACGGCCAGCAGGATGCCAACGGCCATGCGATCAGCGACTATGCCTACGTCACCAACATGCTGGCCTCGCAAAATGTCATCACCATTGCGGCGACTGATGTGGCAGCGACGCAGCCTGACCCCGGGCAAAAGACGACGGCGACTGGGGTGTTCACCGTCACGCGCGGCGGTTTTCCGCTCGACACCATCACTGTGAACCTTGGATCCGGCGGGCCGGGAATTGCCGTGGCGACGGCGGGTTTGGATTATAGCAACCTGCCGGCTTCGGTCAGTTTGCCGGCGGGCATCAGTTCAGCGACCGTCACGCTCGTGCCCATGGCCGACACCAATTTGCAGACGCCAGTCATCGCGCAACTAAATTTGCTGCCGGGCGCAAACTATACGGTCGGATCGCCCAGCAATGCGAGCGTTGTCATTTATCCGTCGCCCACGCCCAGCGGCACGGGATTGCTCGGCCAGTATTTCACGAATTCCAGCACGACCTACACGAACAGCAAAAATTTCAATCCCACAAACCTGTTTCTGACGCGCATTGACCCGGTGATTGATTTCAACTGGACGAACGGCACGTCGCCAAACTTGAGCAACGGGCTTTACACCGTGCGCTGGACGGGACAGGTTCAGCCGCAATTTTCGGAAACCTATTTTTTTGATGTGAACAGCGACGATGGTTGCCGGCTGTGGGTCAACGACCAGCTGCTGATTGACAAATGGCAGGCGCAGGGCGCGACGGACTGGACGAACGCCATCGCTTTGCAGGCGGGTGCGCGCTACGACCTCAAACTGGAATACCTTCAGGCCGGCGGCGCGGCGCAGGCTCATCTCTATTGGTATAGTGCAAGCCAGTCGAAACAAGTCATACCGAATAATTGCCTGTATCCGACGAACAGCACCGGCAACGGCGGTTCCAACGCGCCATCGGTCGTGACGAGCGCGATGAGCGCGGTGGCGTTCCTTGGCCAGCCGTTCAGTTTCACCGTGACGGGAGCGAACACGCCGCTCGGTTTCACGGCGAACGGCCTGCCGCCGGGACTGGGATTCAGCAATTCAAATGGCATCATCGCCGGCGTGCCGACACTTGCCGGCGATTTTCAAGTCATGCTGACCGCGAGCAATCTGGTTGGCATGGGCGCGTCGGTCGTGGACATCCTGGTTTTGAACACCGGCAGCTCGGTCGTTCAGGAAATCTGGACGAATGTTCCCGGCGCCAATGTCACTAACATCCCGGCCGGCACGGCGGCCAACATCACGAACACGCTCGGCACCCTCGAAGGCGTCTTAAATTACGGCAACAATTACGGTGAACGTGTCCGCGGCTACTTCACCGCGCCGGTCACGGGGAACTATTATTTCTGGATTGCGGGCAGCGACTCGGCGCAGCTTTCGATTTCCGACGACAACAACCAAGTCAACCAGGTTCTGCGGGCTTGGGTCACGCCAACCAACAACCCGACCGCGTCGGGACAAAACGGAACCTCATCGCGCCAGTGGAATTTGCAGTCGAGCCAGCAGTCCGGCTGGCTTTCGCTCTCCGCCGGGCAGCAATATTACATCGAAATTTTGCACAAGGCGGGTGTCGGCACGAATGATAACTGGTCGGTGGGGTGGTTGCAAGACCCAACCGGCACCAACAACACGCCCGCCGGCGTTGTTCCGGGTTATCTTTTGTCGCGCTATTACCCGCCGTTGCCGGCAAACAATCCGGGCACACTTTACTCGGCCAACCTGCTGGCGCTGCCCGGCGTCGTCAGCGACGGTGTCGGCTCGGCGACATTGCGCGTCAACGCGGCGGGCACACAGGCGACCTTGAATTTTACGATCACCAACCTGATGGGAACCCCAACCGGCCAGTCCATTAATTCCGATCCTTATTTGAATGATCCTGGCGAACTGATTTTTGACATTTCCGCCGCGAAGCCGCAGGCCAATGGCAGCTATCTGTGGAACATCAAAGGGACCGGCCCGCTGGCGGCCTCGGACATTTTGGAAATCATCAATGAAGGCAAGGCGGCCATCGTCATCGAAAGCACAGCTTTTGCCGGCGGCGAAATCGGCGGACATTTCACACTGGCCGATGGTTCACAGACATTCGCGCCTCCGCCCGCGCCGCCCGCGTGGACCGACGACCATACGAGCACGAACGCCATCGTGCGCTTCCTGACGCAGGCGACTTTCGGCGCGAGTTCCAACGACATCGCGTCCGTGAAATCGCTCGGTTACACCAACTGGATCAACAATCAATTTTCAATTCCCGCGACCCATGGTTTACCGAACGTGCTGGCCAATCCGTATTCAGATCCAACCGATCTGTATCAAAGTCCGCTGTGGTTCAATACCTGGTGGCAGAATTCCATCACGGCACCGGACGAATTGCGCCAGCGCGTCGCCTTCGCGTTGAGCGAAATTTTTGTCGTCTCGGAAAACGGCACGCTCCAGAATCATGCGGATGCACTTTCATCCTATTACGACATGCTGCTCGACAATGCCTTCGGCAATTTTCGTTCACTGCTTGAAGCCGTCACGCTCCATCCCGCGATGGGTTTGTATTTGAACGTGCAGGGCAACAACGCGGGCAGCATGATTACGGGTCTCCACGCCGATGAAAATTACGCGCGGGAAGCTCAGCAGTTGTTTTCCATCGGCCTGAACCGGTTGTGGCCGGACGGCACGCTAATCCTGAACTCGCAGGACAATCTCGTGCCGACCTACGGACAGAATGAAATCATGGGCTTCGCGAGCGTGTTCACCGGCTGGAATTATTATCAGACGAATCAGGCCAACGGACGGCTGCCATCGAACTGGTATCCGGCCTATAATGGCACTAACCCGATGGTGCTGGTGCCAACGCACCACGAGCTTGGCACGAAGCTCGTGCTCGACAACGTGATGCTGCCACCGGCCTGGGGCAACCAAACGGTGCCATCCACTTCCACCAACGACGCTTATTGCTCGCAGGATCTGGAATCCGCGCTGAATTCCATTTTCAACAACCAGAATGTCGGTCCATTCATCTGCCGCGAACTCATCCAGCGGCTCGTGACCAGCAATCCGAGCAGCGATTATGTCTATCGTGTCGCACAGGTATTCGACAACGACGGCACCGGTGCCCGTGGCAACCTGCAGGCGGTCGTGAAGGCCATCCTGCTGGATTACGAGGCACGCAGCCCGGACATGATTTCACAGCCGGGTTATGGCAAACAACGTGAGCCGTTGCTGCGCGTCACCGAACTGGCCCGCGCGTTCTCCGCGCCGCCAACCGTCAGCGGAACTTACAGCCAGACCACGAATCAGGTAATCACCATCACCACGAGCAGCCCGCATCTGCTCGATACCTATGACACGGCGTTCCTGATATTCACTGACACTTCAGGACACGCTGCGCCGACTTCGCAGGGTTACACCGTGACAGTTTCCAATGCGACGACCTTCACCGTCAACGCGCCGCAACTTTCTGCCGGCAGTTACGGCCAGACCAACGGCGTCATCACCGCCAACATCCCAGGCAATAACCTGACAGTTGGTAATCCGGTTTACCTGGTGTTCACGACCGGCGGCACCTCGAACAAGCTGTTTCAAGTCGCCAGCGTGATTGATACGTCGCAGTTCACGGTCGCGACCACCGACCTGGTCCAGCGCGCGGGCAGTTGCCTGCTGTCGAAATTGTCCGCCGGTGGCTACACGCAGACCGGGACGAACATCCTCATCAGCACAGCTGGTCCGCATGGCTTGGTGGTCGGCAACAGCGTTTACATCAATTTCACCTCCGGCACGGCAACGGACGGAACCTATCCCGTGGCGGCAGTGCCGGACGCGACGCATTTCACCGTCACGACGACCAATTCCGTGAACCAAAATGAAAACAGCCTCACGGTTTATGACTTGAGCCCGCCGACACTGAAGCGTTCCGGCACGGTCGTGGTCCGTGAAAACACCTGGAATATGGGCTACACCGACACCGGGACGACTTCAAGCCTGTCGCAGTCGCCACTGCGTTCGCCGACCGTGTTCAATTATTTTTATCCCGGCTATGAATTTCCGGGCGCGCTGGCGTCCGCCGGTTTGACCACGCCGGAATTTCAACTGACCACCGCCAGCGGCGTCGCGGCGCAGATGAATTTCATTGAGGGCGGCATCTTGAACAACACCGGAAACACAAATGGCTTGAGCAGCTTCAACGGCGGCAACGGTTCCATCGTCCTCAACCTCGCGCCATGGATGACGACGAATTATACGGCCGATACCGGCATTCCCATGCTCGTGAGCAACCTGAACACGCTGCTGGCGGCGGGCCAGCTTTCCACCTTCACGCAGACGAACATCATCGGCTACGTCGCCAACTCGAATAATTTCAGTTACGGCCTGCCGCCGACACAAACGCAGATGCGCGACCGCGTCCGCGCCGTCGTCCACTTGATTGTCAGTTCGCCCGAATACATCATCCAAAAATAATTTTATGCACGACAAACAATTTTCCGTCCTGACGCGGCGCGATTTCATCCGCCGGGCCGCCTGCGCCGCTGTCGGCACCATCGCCATGACTTCCGCCATCCGCGATTTGCGGCTCATGAATGCGGCTGTCGCGCAGTCGAACATTACCG
>Ga0302324_100016305_pt1 | contig 14809 bp, 14 predicted proteins | sample Palsa_T0_1_FD_201949 | JGI IMG/M metagenome (GOLD analysis project Ga0302324, IMG submission 201949) | Peat permafrost microbial communities from Stordalen Mire near Abisko, Sweden - Palsa_T0_1 | ecosystem: Environmental > Terrestrial > Soil > Palsa > Peat permafrost | place: Sweden: Abisko...
GAGTCAGAAGATGCTCATCATTCAACGTCCGACCGTCGAAGCAATCGACGAGGAGCAGAACAACCGCCAGCGCTTTGCTGTCGGTCCGCTTGATCCCGGCTTTGGGACCACGCTGGGCAACTCCTTGCGCCGCACACTGCTTTCCTCCATTCCCGGCGGAGCGGTGACCCAGCTGCGCTTCGACGAGGCTCTGCATGAGTTCACCACGCTGCCCGGGGTGAAAGAGGATGTCACTGACATCATCTTGAACCTGAAGGACCTTCTGGTCCGGATCCAGACCGACGAGCCGGTGACGCTCCGTCTCGACGTGCGGGGCCCGGCGGATGCCACGGCGGCCGACCTCCAGACCACTTCGGACGTGGAGATCCTCAATCCGGACCTGCACATCGCCTCCATCAACGCCAAGGGCCGACTGGCCGTTGACGTCACGGTGGAACGGGGACGGGGCTATGTCTCGGCCGACAAGAACAAGCGGTCATCGACCATCGGTGTCATCCCGATCGACTCCATCTTCTCGCCGGTGCACCGGGTGACCTTCGATATTGAGCCGGTCCGGGTGGAGCAGTCAACCAACTTCGACCGCCTGGTCCTCGACATCGAGACCGACGGCACCATTTCCCCCCGGGAGGCGCTGGCCTCGGCTGGTGACACGCTGCGCAACCTGGTGGCCCTGGTGGCCGACCTGGAAGACGCACCCCAGGGCCTGGAGTTGGGCGACACGGGCACCACGACCAGCGGTTCTCCCGACCTGGACCTTCGCATTGAGGAGCTCGATCTGTCCGAGCGTCCCCGCAACTGCCTGAAGAGGGCCCAGATCAACACAATCGGCGAACTGGTCGAGCGCACTATGGAAGACCTGCTGGCCATCACCAACTTCGGTCAGAAGTCGGCCGACGAAGTGGTGCAGCGGCTGGACGAGCGCGGGCTTTCGCTCCGCACCCGGGACTGACCGGTCATGCAGGGAACCCCTAAGCGCGGCCGCCGTATGGGCGGCACCGCCGCACACCAAAAGGCCATGCTGGGCAACCTGGTGGCCTCACTCATCGCCGCCGAATCGCTCGTCACGACCGAGGCCAAGGCCAAGGCGCTGCGCCCGGTGGCCGAGAAATGCATCACCGCAGCCCGTAAGGGTGGCATTCACCAGCACCGCCGGGTGGTGGCGCTGATCCGGGACAAGGACATGGCCCACAAGCTCTTCGACGAGATCGGGCCCCGCTACGCGGAGCGTCCCGGTGGGTACCTGAGGATTTTGAAGCTAGGCCCTCGTCCGGGTGACAATGCGCCGATGGCGCGCATCGAATTCGTCTGAGAGCCCCCGCCTCCCGGCTGGTTGGTTCCTTCGTGCACCCGCCTGAGGCTGTCTCCCCAGAGGATCCTGCCCCGGCTCATCTGCAGCGTTGGAGACTGGTGATCGCCTACGACGGTGCCGCATTCAGGGGCTTCGCCGACCAACCGGAGGTCCCGACCGTGGCTGGTGCATTGCGCCTGGCCCTCGCCCGATCGTCACGGATGTCCGAGTTACCCGGCCTGACCTGTGCCGGCCGTACCGATGCGGGGGTGCACGCCCGGGGCCAGGTGATCCATGTGGACCTGGCTCCAGTTCCATTCGATGGGGTCGGGTTGGCCCGGGCCATCAATCGGCAGCTCGCCCCTTCCATTGTGGTCATCAGTGCCGAGGAGGTTCCCGGCGACTTTGACGCTCGGCGTTCGGCCACGGCCCGCTCCTACCGGTATCTGGTCTGGAACGCGCCCGCGCCCGACCCTCTTTTCAACCCGCTGTCCTGGCACATCCGCGACCCCCTGGACCTGCGGGCCATGTCCGCCGCCACCGATGTCCTGCTCGGCACGCACGACTTCCGCTCCTTTTGTCGGCGCAAGCCCGGGACCGACCCGGCTGAACCGATTGTGCGCCGGGTGACGCGGGCCAAATGGAGCGTTGATCAGGGGCCTGAAGTGTCTGACATAGGCCAGGGACGGCTCCTGCGCTTCGATATCGAGGCATCCGCCTTCTGCCACCAGATGGTGCGATCGCTGGTCGGAAGCTTGGTTGAAGTGGGTCGGGGGCAGGGAAACGCCGCCACCCTGCTGGACCGCTTACGGGCCAACACCCGCCACCGAGCGGCCGATCCGGCCCCGGCCCGGGGCCTCTGCCTCATTGCGGTGAAGTACGCCTGAATTGGGCGGCTTGCTCGGCTCGCCCAGGGGCCCTATCCTGGTATGTCGGCCCGCGGGACCCCCGAGGGCCTGAGCCCACCCTTGCGGGTGAGCGCTCTCTCACCACACAGCAGCGAAAGACCGTTCCCTTGCGCACATTTTCACCGAAGGTCCCTGAGATCCAACGAGCGTGGTACGTCGTCGACGCCGACGGCCTCGTGCTGGGTCGACTGGCCTCCCAAGTCGCCCACATCCTGCGCGGGAAGCACCGCCCCTATTTCGCTCCCCACGTTGACACCGGCGATCACGTCATTGTCATCAATGCCGAGAAGATCGTCCTGACATCGGGCAAAGCCGACGACAAGCTGGCCTACCGCCACAGTGGTTACCCCGGTGGCCTCCGTTCGACCAGCTACGCCGAGTTGCTGGAGAAGTCACCGGATGAACTGATCCGTCGCTCCATCCGCGGCATGTTGCCGAAGAACACCCTGGGCCGCCAAATGTTGAGCAAGCTCAACGTCTACGCCGGTCCCGATCATCCCCACGCAGCCCAGCAGCCCGAGCCGCTTGAGCTGCCCGAGGCCCGTCGGGCCAGCTGAACAGACAGAAGGAATTCATGCCCGTACCTCTCAGTCAGACCACTGGACGCCGCAAGCAAGCGGTGGCCCGTGTCCGCTTCCGTCCCGGTCAAGGGGCGATCACCGTCAACAAGCACCCCATTGAGGCGTACTTCACCTCGGCCACCCACCGCATGTTGCTGACCGAGCCGCTGCGGGTGACCAACACCACGGAGTCCTACGACATTGACGCCACCATTGACGGTGGTGGCATATCGGGTCAGGCCGGCGCAATGCGTCTGGGAATCGCCCGCAGCCTGTGTGAGATGGATCCCGAACACCGCGCCGCACTCAAGCGCGCCGGGCTCCTCACCCGTGATGCTCGTGAGAAGGAATCGAAGAAGTACGGCCTGAAAAAGGCTCGCAAGGCCCCGCAGTACTCCAAGCGTTAGAGCGGTAGCCAAAACGGTGGCGCCAGCGCGCTTCGGCACCGATGGTGTCCGGGGTGTCGCAAACGAAGAACTGACTGCAGAGCTGGCTCTGGCCATCGGACGAGCCGCGGCCCGGGTCCTGCCCGCGCCGTCGTTTGTGGTCGGGCGCGATACCCGGAGGTCGGGACCTCTCCTCCAAGCAGCGTTGTCAGCCGGGTTGGCGACCGAAGGGGCCGATGTCATCGACCTTGGCGTCATTCCCACGCCAGGTGTTGCTTCAGTGGCCGAGCGACGCAAAATGCCCGGCGCCATGGTCTCGGCGTCCCACAATCCCTTCGGGGACAACGGGATCAAACTTTTCAGTCTGTTGGGCACCAAGTTGCCGGTCGAGGTCGAAGCCGATGTCCAACGCGAGCTGGACTCGGTACTGGCCGATCCTGACCGACCACCGCGCCGGCCGACCGGGCATGGCGTGGGCCGGATTCTGCTCGATCATGAAGGTGCTGATCACTATCGCCAGCAGCTCGTGACCGCCATTGAGGGCCGGCGTCTGGAGGGACTGCGCATCGTGGTCGACTGTGCCAACGGTGCGGCCAGTGAGTTCGCCCCCGACGTGCTGACCGAATTGGGAGCAACCGTCACAGCGTTGCATCACAAGCCCGACGGCACCAACATCAATGAGAAATGCGGTTCCACCGATCCGGCCCGCCTGTGTCTTTCGGTCATTGAGCATCAAGCCGACCTTGGACTGGCACTCGACGGCGATGCCGATCGCGTCATCGCGGTCGACCAGTCCGGTTCCGTGGTCGACGGCGATGTCCTCCTGGCGCTGTTTGCCCTGGACCTCTCCGCCCGCGGTCGCCTGGCCGGCAACACCGTGGTAGTCACCGTGATGACCAACCTTGGGTTTCGCCTGGCCATGGAGTCCCACGGGATCGGGGTGCGGGAGACGGACGTCGGTGACCGTCACGTGCTGGCCGCACTCGATGCTGACGGCCTGGCACTCGGAGGCGAACAATCGGGTCACATTATTTTCCGGACGCAGTCCACCACGGGTGACGGGATCTTGACGGGGATCGCCCTGGCCGACCTGATGCAGCGTTCTGAACGGTCCCTGGCCGACCTTTCCACCGGACTGGTGGAGCGGGTGCCCCAAGTACTGGTCAATGTGCCCATACCCCAACCCGAACGGCTGGCTGAATGCACCGAGGTGTGGGACGCCGTGGTGCAAGCCGAGGCCGAACTGGGGCACGAAGGTCGGGTGTTGTTGCGGCCGAGTGGGACCGAACCACTGGTCCGGGTCATGGTCGAAGCCCGGCTGGAGGCCCAGGCCAACGCCGTGGCGGCGCAACTCGCCGGCATTGTCGAAGCAGCACTGGGGCAAGTCGGGGGCTGATCGCAGTGATCGGCGGCCTCCCAGGTAGCCTGAAGGGTCATGTGCGGCATTATTGGCGTCACCGGTGAGCCTGATGCCCTTCCATTGATTCTGGGCGCATTGCGGCAATTGGAGTACCGGGGATACGACTCCGCCGGAGTGGCCCTGGTGGTCGATGGCACCATCTGGAGGAAGCGGTCGGCTGACGGGACGCAGTCGGTCGCCGATCTCTCGACGCTGACAGCGGAGGCACCCGCCGGTCACGCGGCCGCCATCGGGCACACCCGATGGGCTACCCACGGGCACCCCACCCCCGAAAATGCCCATCCGCACCTCGACTGCACCGGACGCCTGGCCCTCATCCACAACGGGATCATTGAGAACCACGCCGAGCTGCGGGCCGACCTGGAGGCCGACGGCCACGTCATGACGTCGGCCACCGACACCGAAGTGGTGGCCCATCTCATTGAGCGGAACATGGCCAACGGCGATGACCTGACGGAAGCGACGAGGGGGGCCATGCGGACAGTCCGCGGTGCGTTCTCCATCGCCGTGGTCCACGCCGACGAGCCCGACACGATTGTGGCCGCTCGACGCTCGACCCCCCTGGTGCTCGGACTGAGCGAGGGGGTGGCTTATCTGGCTTCCGATATTCCTGCGTTGATCGGCCACACCCGCCAGCTGTTCGCGCTGGCCGACGACGAACTGGCGGTCCTCACGCCGGGAGCCATCGTCGTCACCACGCTCGACGGCGATCCGGTGCAGCCCGAGCAGCTCAGCATCACCTGGGATCTCGAGGCGGCCCAAAAGGGTGGCTACGAGGATTTCATGAGCAAAGAGATGCACGAGCAACCGCAAGCCGTCGCCAATACGTTGCTCGACCGCCGGAGTTTGAGCGGGGATCTGATGCTGGACGAAATGCGCCTCACCTCCGACGATCTCCGTCAGATCGACAAGGTCTTCATTGTGGCCTGCGGGAGCAGCTATCACTCGGCCCTGGTGGCCAAATACGCCATAGAGCACTGGGTCAAGCTCCCGACCGAAGTCGATATCGCCAGCGAGTTCCGCTACCGCGACCCTGTCTTGAACGAGCGCACGCTCTGTGTGGGCGTTTCCCAGTCCGGGGAGACGCTCGATACTTCCGAAGCCATGCGGGAAGCCGCCCGCCTCGGTGCCAAAGTGCTGGTGGTCTCCAATGTGGTGGATTCCTCCATGGCCCGGGCCGCCGACGGCGTGCTCTACACCCGGGCCGGTCCCGAGGTCGGTGTGGCGTCCACCAAGTGCCACCTGGCCCAGATCGTCGCCCTGGAGATCCTCGGTCTCACACTGGCCCAACTTCATCAGACCCTTTCGCCTGCCGCCATCACCGACGTCCTCAACGAGATGGATCGGCTGCCGGGCCTCATAGAGCAGGCCCTGGCCCGGGGCTCCGAGGTTGACGACGTGGCCGGGAAACTGATCGATGCCCGTGACTTCTTCTTCCTGGGTCGCCATGTGGGTTTCCCGATGGCTCTTGAAGGTGCCCTCAAGCTGAAGGAGTTGGCGTATCTGCGAGCCGAGGGGTACCCCGCCGGCGAGCTCAAGCACGGGCCCATCGCCCTTATCGAACCGGGCACCGTGGTGGTCGGCATCGCTACTCGCAACCGGTTGTGGGAAAAGCTCCTGTCCAATGTGGCCGAGGTGCACAGTCGCGGCGCCACCGTGGTGCTGGTGGCCGACGACGGTGACGAGGAAGCAGCTGCTCTGGCCGATCATGTGCTCTGGGTCCCTGAGACCGCACCACTCCTGTCGCCGGTCGTGGGTGTCGTGCCGTTACAACAGCTGGCCTACCGACTGGCCCGCCTCCACGGCCATGACGTGGATCGTCCCCGCAACCTGGCCAAGACGGTGACGGTTGAATGAGCGTCACCACTCCGTTGGCCGGCCTGACCGGTGCCTCCATTGTCGGTGTCGGCGTGGATGCGGTCGATGTGACGCGATTCCGGCGCATTCTGGCCCGGCGTCCAGGTTTCGCCTCCCGATTCTTCACTGTTTCTGAACAAGCCGACGCCGCACGCGCTCCCGACCCGACTGAAAGCCTGGCGGCCCGCTTTGCGGCCAAGGAGGCGGTCATGAAGGCTCTGGGTACCGGGATCGGTGGGTTCGCCCTGACCGACGTCGAGGTTTGCCGCTCGTCTGCTGTCGGAGCGACGGGTGGCGCGCCCACACTCGTGCTCCACGGGGCAGCGGCGGCGTTGGCCGATCGGCACTCGGCGGCGCGCTTTCATCTTTCACTCACCCACACGACCGACGTGGCCATCGCGTTCGTCGTGGCCGAACGGTCTCCTTCGTGCTCCCCGTCCTGACGCGGGACGAGATGCGGGTGGCCGACGCGGCGGCCCTGGTGAGCGTGTCCCATGCGACACTCGTCAATCGGGCGGGCACGGCGGTGGCCCACGTGGCGCTGCAAATGCTCGGTGGTGCGTACGGGAAGCATGTGGTCGTGGTGGCTGGCAAGGGCAGCAACGGCGCTGATGCCGGAGTGGCCGCCGCTCTGTTGGCCCGACGGGGCGCCCGGATCACCATGATCGGAGCCACCGACGCCCCGGCGACGCTCCCCGAATGTGACCTCCTGATCGATGGTGCCTACGGGACGGGATTCCATGGTGTCTATGACGCACCGCACATGGTCCCCGGCACCCCTGTTCTGGCGGTCGACATCCCGTCAGGTGTCGACGCCGACACCGGCGTCGCCGAAGGATCAGCCTGTCGTGCGACGCACACGGTGACATTCGCCGCCCTCAAGCCAGGGCTTCTCCAAGGCGCCGGTCCCCGCCACAGCGGTCAGGTAGAGGTAATTGACATCGGAATCGGCTTGGGAACGGTGACGGTGGCCCTGGTCGAAGACGCCGATGTCGCCGCCTGGCTACCCAAGCGGACTCGTCAGTCGAACAAGTGGACCACGGCCGTCGGCATTGCTGCCGGTTCGGTGGGCATGGAGGGATCTGCCGTTCTTTGCACGCGTGGCGCCATGGCGGCGGGGGCGGGAATGATCCGTTTGGGTTCGCCGGGAGACCCCTACGCCGCGTGGCCGACTGAAGCTGTGCGGATGAGCCTGCCCGAGCGTGGATGGGCTCCTGCGTTTCTTGCGGCAACCGCCAAGTGCAAGGCCCTGGTGATCGGGCCGGGACTCGGCACCGATCCGGCCACCAGCCAGGAGATCCGCTCCGTCATTGTGGGTTCATCCCAACCGATGGTGATCGACGCCGATGCCATTACTGCCTTGGGCGACGTCGACTCGGCGGGCGAGCTGCTCCGCCGGCGCACCGGAGTCACCGTGCTCACTCCCCATGACGGTGAGTTCGCCCGGATGAGCGGCTCGGGTCCCGACGAGGACAGGGTGGCTTCGGTTCGAAGCCTGATGCACCAGATCCCAGCCATTGTGTTGCTGAAAGGTCCGCTGACTGCCGTCGGTCACGCTGACGGTCCCTTGCCCGATGTGCTGCTGGTGTCGGCTGGTGTCACGGCATTGGCGACGGCGGGGACCGGCGACGTTCTCTCCGGGATGATCGGCGCCTTCATGGCCCGCGGTGTGCCGGCCCATCAGGCGGCGGCCTTGGCCGCTCACGTGCATGGCAGGGCTGCGGCTGCGGGTCAGGCCGAGGGTCTGGTGGCCGGCGATCTTCCGAAACTTGTCTCCGAGGTGCTGAGTGCGGGACTGACCGGTGGCTGAGACGCGGGCCGACTTGGATCTGCAGGGAGCGATGGCACAAGGCCGCTCGCGCCCGGCGTGGGCGGAAATAGACATTGACGCCATTGCGCACAACGCCCGGGTGCTGTCGCGCCTGGTGCAGCCGGCTTCATTCTGGGCCGTGGTCAAGGCGCATGGCTATGGGCACGGGGGCCCGACAGTGGCCAAGGCGGCGCAAGCCGGCGGGGCGGCCGGATTGGCCGTCGCTCTGGTCGATGAAGGAGTCGAGCTGCGCCAGCATGACGTCCAAGGATCCATCCTGTTGCTCAGCGAGTGCGGGTCCGATGCCGTGGACACCGTTCTGGCCCATGGCATCACGCCCACGCTCTACACGGCGGAGGGGATCGCGCAGTTTGCCCGGGCCGCTCGCATGCTCGGGCGGGAAACCCCGGTCCACATAAAGGTCGATACGGGGATGCACCGCGTCGGGGCCGCGCCGGCTGACGTGCCGGCGCTGGTGCGTGCCGTGGTGGAGGATCCGCTCCTGCGTTTCGAGGGGTTGTGGACCCACTTTCCCGTGGCCGATGGAGAGAGCGACGTCGATCACTCGTTCACGCTCGGACAGTTGGAAGAGTTCGACCGCCTGGTGGCCGAGTTGCGACAGAGTGGTTTTGAAGCGGACGTGCTCCATGCCGCCAACACGGCCGGCGCCATCTCGTTTCCAAAGGCGCGCTACGACATGGTCCGCTGCGGGCTCGGGCTCTACGGTCATCTGCCGGGTCCGGCGGTGACTGCAGCGTTCGCGGCCTCGGCCGGTGCGGACGCGCTCCGGCCAGCCATGTCCTTGAAGGCCGAGGTGGTGGCTGTCCGCACGCTCACGGCCGGTGAGCGAGTCTCCTACGGCCGGTTGCGCCCACTTCCGGCACATTCCCTCGTGGCCACCGTCCCGATCGGGTACGCCGACGGGGTGCCGAGGACACTGTTCGACGCCGGTCACCATGTGCTCATTGGAGGACGGCGCCGCCCGTTGGCCGGCATGGTCACCATGGACCAGATAATGGTCGATTGCGGTGATGACACGTCGGTTCGTCCGGGTGATGAAGTGGTCCTGCTTGGTCGCCAAGGCGTCGAGGAGATCACGGCGGAGGAATGGGCTGAGCATCTGGGCACCATCAATTACGAAGTGCTCTGTGGCATTGGTCCGCGGGTGCCTCGCCTGGTGGTCAAGCGCACGTCCGCATCGGCCTGACACGTGTCCATGCCGCAGACAACGACACTGGAGCAGCTGCGCGCGACAACCTTGCATTGCACCAAATGCCCATTGGCCGAAGGCCGGACGCAGGTCGTCTTCGGTGTCGGGGACCCCAACGCTGACCTGTTGCTGGTCGGGGAGGGACCGGGACATGAGGAGGACCTGGCCGGTGAGCCATTTGTGGGGCGGTCGGGAAAACTGCTCGATCGCCTCATGTGGGAGGAGATCGGCCTCAGCCGTGACCGTTGCTACATCGCCAATGTCGTGAAATGTCGACCGCCGAACAACCGGAATCCGGCCCCAAATGAAATCGCGTCATGCCGTCCGTACCTGGAAGAGCAGATAACCCTCATCAACCCTTCGGTGATCATCACGCTCGGCAACTTCGCCACCCGGCTCTTGCTCGACAGCACCGACGGTATCCGTCATCTTCGGGGTTCTGTCTTTCCCTTCCGAACTGGACATCTGGTGCCGACGTATCACCCGGCTTACGTGTTGCGAGCCGGTGGTGAGGCAATGGCCGAAATGCGAGCCGACCTGGTGCGAGCCAAGAGGCTGATGATCCGGGCCGACCCATGAGCTGGCCGCTCGAGGTGACATCAGACTCACCCGAAATGACCCGGTGGGTGGCGGCTCAGTTAGCCCAGGCCTGCAGTCCCGGGGACGTTCTGCTCCTCATTGGGGAGCTCGGGGCGGGCAAGACGGCGTTTGCCCAAGGTTTTGCCGCAGCTCTGGGTGTCGAGGGTCCAGTTACCAGTCCCACGTTCACGCTGGTGCGCCAGTACCACTGCGGCGCCAATTGCCCAGTGGCGTTCCTGATCCATGCCGATCTGTACCGTACGACGTCACTTGGAGAGGTCGAAGATCTGGCCCTGTTGGAGTTGGTGGAGGATCAAGCGATCGCTCTCATTGAATGGGGCGATATGGGCAGCCCCGTCCTGGGCCAAAACACAATCTCAATCACGATCGTGCAACCGGACGATGCGCAAGCCGGTCCTGACGAGCGTCGGATCAGCATCACCGGCCAGGGAACCTGGTCCCAGCGCGGCGACGAGTTGGCTCGACTGCTCGTCATCGGATCGGAACCGGTGGCACCGTGAACATTGTGGCGATAGAGACGGCCACCGAGACGGTCGGTGTGGCCGTGCGCACCGAGCAGGGACTCCAAGCGGAGCTGACCTTGACCGGCCGTCGCCGTCACACAGAAACGCTGACCCCGGCCCTGGAACACCTTCTGGGACAAGTCGGACTCCCGGTGGGCAAGCTCGACGTCGTGGTCGTCGACGTCGGACCTGGCCTTTTCACCGGCCTCCGTGTCGGTGTAGCTGCCGCCAAGGGGCTGGCCCAAGCTCTCGGGATCGGCGTCATCGGACTATCCAGCCTGGAGATCCTCCTGCGGGCGGCGGCAGGCGCGGGCCACCGTGATCGTGTGCTGGCTGCGGTGGACGCCCGCCGGGGCGAGGTGTTCGCCGCCGTGCGCGCCATTGAGTCGGCCCGAGCGGAGGGTCCTGAGCTGGTAGGGGCATCTCTATTCCAGCCCGAAATGCTGGCATCCACGTTGACGGGACTCGCCGGTCATCCGATTCTGGCTGTCGGCGACGGCGCACAGCGTTACGCCGCCGTGCTGGAGACGGTGCCCGGATTGTCCTGCGTCACCGAATGGCTGGGTTTCCCCCCACCGTCCACCATGTTGGATATGGCGGCCGATGACGAACTTGCGCCGGTTGAACCTCAGCTCATCGTTCCCCATTACATGCGTGAGGCTGATGCCACCAGTAATTTCGCCCAGGCCAATCGGGGCTGAGACCATGGCTGTCAATGATCTTCGGATTGAGAAACTCAAGCGGCGGGACCTGCGCTATGTCCTTCCCATTGAAGCCGCCGTGTTCCCCGAGCCTTGGAGCGCCGCGGTCTTCAATTCTGAACTGGCTCTGCGACACGGGCGCATCTACCGCGCCGCCTGGGATGTCAACGAGATGGCGGGATACATCGGCTTCATGATCGTTGACGATGAGGCACACATCACGTCCATTGCCACTGCACCCATCTATCAACGAGCCGGGGTGGCGACGTCACTCATCATTGACGGGATTACTCAGCTCCTGACGCTAGGGGTCAAGCACCTCTCGCTTGAAGTGGCAGTCGGCAACGAACCGGCGCAAGCGTTGTACCGACGATTCGGCTTCGCTCCGGTGGGCGTTCGTAAGAACTACTACCGGGCCACCGGCGAGGATGCACTCGTGATGTGGGTGTACGACATCGACTCTGACGAGTACGCCGCGCGATTGCGGGAGCTGGCGGAGCCACTTCGACCAGGGAACGGCTCGCTCGCACACTAGGGAGGTCATCCTCCCGTCACTAAGAAACCAGGTGAGCAGATGCATCGGCAGTCTCTCTGTCTGCCGGTTGGTGTGACAGCAAAACGGCTCCCACAATGACCGTAGCGAACGCAGCGATACGGGCCACACCGGGTAGCCCGCCAGGCACCAATTCATGAAAGATCAGTACCCCGCCGAGAATCGGGACGCTGTTGTTGATGAGATTGGACAACCCGGCCGTGGCCATCACAGGTCCGTGCTGGAAAGAGAATTGGAGGGCAACGAAACCCAGGACGGCGCAGCCGACCACGAACGGCAAGAAAGCAGCAACCTGACCGTCTACGCATGCCTTGGCTGCCAAGTCGCTCACGGCATAGGCCAATCCGGCACTGGCGGCGAGCGGCCACGCGGCATGCCCCCACCGCACGCCGCAGAGAGCACTCCCGCCGGCGACGACGGTTCCGACCACCACAACGCCCAGCAGTTCGGCCGGGTGGATTGCGTGAGGAGACCCCGCCTGCCTCCGGAGTGACACGCACAGCAGCACCAATCCGGTCACCGCCAGGCCGGCACCCCATCTTTCGCGTTCTCCCAGTGGTTTGCCCAAGCGGTGCGCCAGGAGGGCGAGAATTCCCACTCCGCCGGCCGCCACTGATTGCACCCACGAAAGCGGAGCGCACCAAAGGGCCGCTACGTACAACCCCCAACCCAGCCAACCGGCGGCATAACCGAGAAGCCATTGCCCATTCGAAAAGAGGGCGATGAGCCCGTGTATCGGGTGGCGTAGAGAGAATCCCACCATCTCGTTTGCCGCGTTGTGCTGGACATAGAACCCGATATTGAGCGCTCCGGCTGATGCCAGAGCCAAGAGCATTCCGATACACAGCTTCATTGCTGGGGCGTGCCCGTTCCGGTGCTCACCAGTTCGCGCTCGGGTGCGGGAAGGAGTTCCTCTGACCGTTCATTCCACTCCGAACCTCGCATCCAATCAGCAAAAGGGAGGTAATGTTCTGCCGCCATGGCGGCCAGCATCACTCTGGGGAGCCCACTGCGATGCCAGAAGGCGACGAAGCGGGGCTCCCATTGCGGATCGAACTGCTGGTTGAAGAGCAGCAAATTGTCCAGTTGCAGCGAGAGCACCTGTTTTACCCGGCGCAGGAGTTCCCGTTCGATTCTCTGAGCCGGGCTCAGGTCGACCGAAAGTCCGAGCAGTCCAGCAAAGGGCGAGAAGTTGAGCGAGAGAGCGCCGAAGTTCTCGTTGCGGGCCCACGCGACTGTCTCGGTGATCAGCCAGGCATTGAAGCCGTTGGGCGTATCGGGTTGTCGGGGCATGGAGGAGAGGGAGAGCATGCGACTTGATGGGCACACGGCAATATGCAAGAAGCCCTTGACCTCACCAGAAGCGTTTCGCCCGATCACAAAAAGTGCTTCCTTGCCGTCAAGGCGAAAGAGTGTGTCGAGTTCCATGACGAAGCCCTTGCGGGCCCGCTGCCGCAACCAGACGCGTTCGACCTCAATCAGTTCCGACCTGATGGCAGGACTCATGTCGCCGGCCCAGCCGATATCCACTGCGTACCCCTGGCGTGAGAGGCGGTGTGCAGCTTGGCGTACCGACTTCATTTTGCCGCCATTGAGGGTGAAGGTGCCGACGTCAATGATCGCCTCATCACCGTGATACATGGTCCGGAATCCCAATTGACCGTACAAAGCGAGAAAACGGCGTGAGGCACCGAGAACCGCCACCTGCCACCCGCGTGACCCTGCATAGTCAATGAAGCTGAGCAGTGCACCCGGGACCAGGGCGGTAGGGCCGATGGCATCACCAGATATGAGAGCAACGCCGCGGACGACCCGGTAGGCAATCAACACTTCAGAACCCAGGGCGACGGACTCCGGGTGTTCAGAATAGAAGAACCGAGATTTGTCAGCCCGCAAGGCAAACGGCGCCAGAGTGTCGGTTCCATGCCGGGCCACAATTTGACGAGCCCTCTCATCGCTGGTGGCGTTCTCCAAGTGGCGGTGCCGCCAGGGGGCCAGCCAGCCCGCTGCGGCCCAGGCAACGCCGAACGTGAAGAGCAGCACCTCTGACCACGGAAACCAACTGGCAAAGTCGCCGCGCAACAGGAGGTCGTCCGACAGGGGAAGTCCGACCAGCGATCGGAACGCCGACCACAGATCCATGACGGGTTGCATGGAAAGGTCGGATGCTGTCCGATTGATCGCCAAGGCGATGGCCCCATAGGAGACGGTGAGCAGGGTGACACCGACGAAGCGGAGCATGGCGCGTGGATGTGCGTGAGGATCTCCGGGGACGGAGAATTCACGTCTACCAGCGACAATGATCAGGATGAGTAGGGACGCGTATGCCGTATTGATTGAGTCGGGCCCGGCGAGGAGGTGCACCACCACGTCACACCCGGCCAAGCTCAGGGCGATCCACCAGGCGCGATGATTTCGGCGTAAGAGTCCCCGTGCACTGAGCAGCAGCGCTACCCCGAGAGGAATGGCGAAGGCGTGGGCCGCTCGCGGGACAAAGGTGGGCGCGACTTGCGCGAGCAGGCCACCTGCCGGGATGGAGCGGGGTTCGATGGCGGCAACCAGGTCGATGATCCCTGCTGCGGCAACGCCGGCCACCGCAACGCTGGCCCATCGGTGGTACCGACGAGAGGGGGAGCACAGGACGGCCCCGGCGAGTCCACTCAGGGTCGCCGCGAGGTAAATGGTCTCATTTGTCGCGGCGGAACGGAAAGCCTCACTGAAACCAACTTGGCGAACCAAGTAAAGCGACGTGGCATTCATGATGAAAAGCCAGCAACCGGTCCCGACGAACAGCGTGAGCGCGCCTCCGATCCGATCGAGCGAGACCGCTCGAGCGACGTATCCGAGGAGCAGGGCCGCCACTCCGAAGGTCGGGACCACGACAAGGAGAGGAAGTGCGGCGTGCAATGGCAACTCGTCGAGCGGAAGGGCGTCTTGTACTCGCGGTCCGGGCACCCAAGCGACATTGCTCCTGAACCAGTAGAGCCAACCGACAGCGGTCGACGTGGCCATC
>Ga0302324_100016307_pt1 | contig 14807 bp, 11 predicted proteins | sample Palsa_T0_1_FD_201949 | JGI IMG/M metagenome (GOLD analysis project Ga0302324, IMG submission 201949) | Peat permafrost microbial communities from Stordalen Mire near Abisko, Sweden - Palsa_T0_1 | ecosystem: Environmental > Terrestrial > Soil > Palsa > Peat permafrost | place: Sweden: Abisko...
ATCACCCACTTTCCTTCGGCATCGATCGCGTCCGCCCGATCCGGCAGGCTGGCATCGGCGCCGACGTGCGTGATGATCCCCTCCTCAGCGACCAGACCGCCGCGAATCACCCCAGCCGGCGTTACCACCAGGCCATTCTTGATTACCAATTCCGTGCGCACGCCGATCAGGAGCGCCCGGGGTCGGCTGGACAGGGGGACGCCGGCCGGCCCACCTGGGCCGCTGCCGAAAGCAGCGGCCCTGTCCGCCTCAGATCGATCGGCCACTCCGTGACGCCCTGGCCGTCGAACAGCAGCAACCGCTCGTGGAGGTTCATGGTTGGATCGAGGTGAGCAGGTAATACGAGGACGACATCCCCGATCGTGAACTGACCAGGCTCCGTGGCGGTGCAGATAAGGTGCTCATCGCCGAATGCCACCGCCTCCAATCCTGGCGGCAGGAGTGGGAATCCGAACTCGCCACTGAGAGCTTTCCAGCCGCAGTCGAGCACTACGTGTGTCGGGCGGCTACTGGAGATGACCGTTGCGGCGCAAAACAAGGCGGGCACGAAGGGCAGGCCGACGCCCGAGTACCGGCCCTCCATCAGGATGTAGCTACCCAGTTGAATCTCCGTAAGGCCCTGGTCGAGATCGAACAGTCCCGTGCTGCCGCCCGAGATCGTGCGCGGGACCATTCCATGCGCCTCGAGTCCACGCCGAGCGATCGTCAGTGTCGTCTTGACCTCAGCCGCCACTGCGAGGCGCTCGGCACGCGACGCGAAGTAATTTGCTCGGCCCGTATACCCCATGATCCCCTGAAATCGCAGCCCGTCGTGCCTCGAGGCGCGCTGCGCCAGCTGCCAGATGGCGTCGCTGTCAGCGGCAACGCCGCACCGGCCGCTGCCGACGTCGATGTCGACCAGCACGCCGACCTCACGACCAGCCGCTAGCGCGACCGCCGAGGCAGCCGCCATCGCGCGCGGACTGTCGACCGCGACAACCAGGTTCTCGGCGAGTCCGGCCGCGCCGATGAGTGCCTCGATACCCGCACGCGAGACAACCTCGTTGGCGACGAGGATGTCCTCGAAGCCGAGCGCGGCGAGCGTCTCAGCCTCGTAGGCCGTCGCACACGTGACCCCCGTCGTGCCGCCGGCCTCGAGCTGCTCGCGCAGGATCGCCGAACACTTGTGGGCCTTTACGTGCGGGCGAATCGCCACACCGGCGATCTGCGCTTGCGAGGCGGCGATGCGGCAGTTCGCCCGCAGCGCGTCGCCGTCGACGACGAGGCAGGGGGTCCGGACACGCTCGAGGAGCTCCTGCTGCTCGGCCGCGACGTGGGCGAGCTGCTCACGAATCTCGGTCTCGCCGACGGCGATGTTCCCGATCGGCTTCATCTCGAGTCCGATCGCGCCGCCGCCCGGTGCGGTTGGCTGCGGTCGGCGGACCGCGGTACTAGTTCGGACCGCAGGCCGGCCAGAGCCTGCTCGACGTCCTCATCTGTGACGTCCAGGTGGGTAACCACTCGCACTACATTGGGCGGAAGTAATCCCAGGCGCATCCCTCGTTCCTCCATTCGGTGGACCAGCTCCTCGGCTGGAACGTTCGTCCCGTCGACACGAAACTGGACGATGTTGCTGTCCACGCGCGGCTGTGCCAAAGCGACTCCGGGAAGCGCCTCGATGCCCTCCGCGAACCGACGGGCCAGCGCATGGTCGTCAGCCAACCGAGACACGTGATGCGCAAGCGCGTAGATCCCCGCCGCAGCAGCTATTCCGGCCTGGCGGAGCGCTCCACCGAACAGGTGCTTTGCCCACCGCGCCTCCTCGGCGAAGCTTGCCGACCCGCAGAGCACGGCGCCCATGGGGCATCCCAGCCCTTTGGACAGGTCAACACACACCGACGAAAAGCCTGCACTGAGCGAGGCAACCGATGCGCCGGTCCCGATGGCCGCATTGAACAGCCGTGCGCCGTCGAGATGCGCATGCAGTCCGTTGCGCCGGGCCGCGCCGAGGACGTCGTCGATCTGCTGACGTGACCAGATCGTCCCGCCTCGGCGGTTACTGGTGTTCTCGACACTGATCATGCTCGTCCGGGCCGTGTTGTGTCCACGCGGCTGCAGCCCCCGCTCGACCTGGGCGCCGGTGAACACGCCGTCGGGTGCGTCGAGGCGCATCAGCGACACGCGACTGTGGACGGCGGGTCCAGCGTTCTCGGACACCGCCGGATGCGCGAGCCGATCCAAGATCACCTCGTCTCCCGGACGGCAGAGGAGGAAGAAAGCGATGATGTTGCACATCGTTCCCGAGGGAAGAAACACCGCGGCCTCCTGCCCGCAGAGCTCGGCGACTTGCTCTTCGAGGGCAGTCACCGTCGGATCCTCCCGCCGCTGCTCATCGCCAACCTCTGCGGCCGCGATGCAGCGCCGCATGGCCGGTGTCGGCCTGGTTGCGGTATCGCTCGACAGATCGACGCGCACGCGACCGCGCGCCGGTACAGCCATCGGAGACTCGAAAGCCTGCATCACGGGCGCACCCACACCAGTACCATCGTCGGTCTCCGCACGCGTACCCCGCCGTAGATCAGCGCGCGGGCGTCCGCTCACGCTCGGGCGACGCCGGCGTGCCCTGGCTTCGTAGCCTCCTCGCCGTCTCCGCCGCCGTCCAGACCCGTCCCCACCGCACGGCAAACTGGCGCAGCGCGGCCTCGTGGGACGGTTGATCGTGCTCCGCGGTCGCATCCTCGACGATCACGGTCTGAAATCCGCGATCGGCGGCGTCACGTGCCGTCGTGTCAATGCACGAGCTCGTGGTAACGCCGGCGACGATAAGGGTCTCGATGCCAAGGTTGCGCAGCACCCGCTCGATCGCCGTGGAATTGAACGCGCTTCGCGACGTCTTGTTGATAACGAGCTCGCCCGGAATCGGGGCCAACTCCGGAATGATCCCGTGCTCAAACGTGCCCACATAGTGGAGCAGCGACTGCAGGCCATCGGCTGCCGGCGCGGGGCGGCGTAACGGGACCATGTCCATGCCGTCTTCCAGCACCGGGCCGATCGTGACGTGCACCACTCTCATATCCTGAGCGCGAAACAACTTCAGCAGCTCCTGGCAGTTCGGGACGACCACGTCTCGCATGCGATCGAAGAAGTACTGCCAGACTTCCGGGAACTCCCGCTTCAGGTAGGCACCGAGACCGTAGTCGGGATGCGCGTCCAGGTATTGCATGTCGATGAGCAGCAGCGCTGTTGTCGCGGGCTCCACGGTAAACCGCACCGGAGCGAAATTCGGCAAGGCCTCGGCCTCCTCTCGCCACGTCACGAGGCTCCCGCCCTCGCGGTTCATGCGTTCCTCGGCGCGTAGTTGGCCGCGCCTACGTAGGTGCCGTGGCCCGAGGTGCCGACGATGGCACCACGGTCGACGACGACCTCGCCGCGCACCACGATCGTCTCCGGCATGCCGCGGAACTCCCATCCCTCGTAGATGCTCCAGTCGGTTGAGCCGCGGTGATAGTCCTCATCCACCGTGGCACGCTTGTCCGGATCCACGATGACCAAATCCGCGTCGGAGCCCACGGCGAGGACGCCCTTACGGGGATAGAGGCCGAAGCGCCGCGCCGGATTGCTGCTGCAGATACGCGCCACGTCCTCCATCGAGAGCAGGCCCGGTCGCACACCGAAGGTCATGAGCGCCGGTAGCAGGTACTCCATGCCGGGCATTCCGGGCAGGGAGTCCCAGATGTTGCCGAACTGCCGCCCGCTGGGCCCAAGCTTCTCCTCCTTGGTGTAGGCACAGTGATCGGTGCCCACGGTCGTCAGCGTGCCGTCGATCAGGCCCCGCCAGAGCGCCTGCCGATCGGCTTCGCTCTTGATCGACGGAATCACCTTGGGATAGCACCCGTGCCGCTCCTCCATATCCATGGTGTGCGTCAAGTAATGAACGACCGTCTCACCATAGATCGACACGCCTTCGGCGCGCAGCCGCCGGACGAGCTCGACCTCTTCGGCCGTCGTGATATGCACGATGTAGAGCGGACAGCCAAGGACCCGCGCGATCTCTCCCGCCGCCTGAGACCGAATCAGGCATGCGACATTCGGACGTCCTTCGGCCCATGCCGCGAGGTCGGTGCGACCGTCCTCTTTGAGCTTGGCCTCGAGCACGGCGCAGATGTCGGCGTCCTCGGCGTGGATCATGCCCATCACGTTCGCGCCTTCTCGCCGCAGCGCCGCGATGTTCGCAAAGCTTTCGTACAGCATGCCGTCATCGGTGTATCCGATAGAGATCTGATCGGCCGTGGCGTCCCGCCCCGGCTTGTACGCCGTGTAGAAGTGCTTGAAGCCGACGACGCCGCGCTCGGCCAGCGCCCGCTGCTCGGCAAGGTGCTCAGCGGTCTCCATGAAGACGTGGAAGGCGAAGTCGGTGTACGACGCCTCCTCTGCCCACGTGATCTGTTGTTCGAGGGCCGGTACGTTCGGTTCCCGCAGCGGCCACGGAGAGCCACCGTGGAAGCTGATGATCGTCGTGATCCCCTTGTGCGCCGCACCCCGGCTCTCAGTAGCCCAGGAGCTCCGCACTCTGTCCATCGTCGCCGTGTTCGGACCAACACCGATGTGCGTGTGGGGGTCGATGATACCCGGGATCACCCACTTTCCCTCGGCGTCGATCGCGTCCGCCCGATCCGGCATCGTGGCGTCGGCGCCGACGTGCGTGATGATCCCTTCCTCAGCGACCAGACCGCCGCGAATCACTCCGGCCGGCGTTACCACCAGCCCGTTCTTGACTACCAATTCCATGTCAACACTCCGAAACGAGATTAGATGACGGGACGGTGGGCGAGCTCCGCTGGAGTCTCAGCGTGCTCGTGGACCGCTTTGCCTGCTTCCAGCAGCCATTGCTCTTTGCCCCTCAACCGCATCACGACGAGAACGCCCAGACCGAGCACCAGCCACACGACCACGATGATGGGCGCGTACTTCACAGGGGCGGCCGGAAGCGGGACGAGCGACTTGTACACAACCCAGGCGATGGCGACCGTGCCGATGATCGGACACACGAGATGAAGGAACCAGTTGAATTCCGATCGCCGCTCGCGGTAGAAGTAGCGGAAGTTCCCGATGTTTGCCATCACATAAGCCCACGTCGTAGCCAACACGAATACCGTGCCCATCATGAAGTACTCGTTCTGAGTGCCGGTCCGCCACCCGAGGAAGAGGCCGACGGCGACCGACACCAAGAGCAACAAAACGACGGCGTTGACCGGCGTCTTGTGCTTTCGATCGAGCACGCCCAACCTTGCCGGCAATGCGCCGGCCCGTGCCATCGCATAGATCATCCTGGTCGCCACCGTAGCGGAGGACAGACAGATTGCGAACGTCGAATTGATGATCGCCAGCAGCACGATTATCCAGGCGCCTCCCCAGAACTCCTTACCGAGGACGAACGCCGGCAGCTGAGTAGAGGTCGCGAACGTCGAGACATGGTTGGTGCCCCAGCCCACCAGGAGCCCCCATGAGCAGAAGACGAAGAAGACGCCCATGATCACCACGGAGTACAGCAGTGCACGCGGTACGTTCCGCCGAGGGTTCTCGGTTTCCTCGGCCACGGGCGCCGACGCCTCCCATCCCGTGAGTGACAGCAGGCCAAACGTGACGCCGAGATAGAGGCCGTGGAAGCCACCCGCGTTCCCCGGGTCGAACGACGAAAGGTTGATCCCGCCGGCTCCGGGACTCACGAGCCCCGAGACGCTGAGCGCGATGACGATAAGGATCTCCAGGAGGCCGAGCGTGAAGAGCACTCGCGCCGACATCTTGATGCCACGGTAGGAGATGAACAAGACGCTGACGACAACGATGAGGAAGGCGAGCCACCACGGGAACGTGAATCCGTAGTTGCTCTTCAATTCGGTCTCCACGACACCGCCCATGAAGACGGCAGGTACGCAGATGGCCATCGGCATATATAGGGCGAAGAGCCAACTCGTGATGAATCCTGCCCGAGGGCCAATAGCGTGGCTGACGTAGGTGAAGAATCCGCCCGCCGACGGAAGGTGCTTAGCGAGTTGTGCCACCGAGACGGCAACCGTCAACATGATGAAAAGGACGACGAAGAAGGCAAACGGCACCGCGACACCCGACAGCGATGCGAGGTACTGGACCGAGAAGAACAACCCCACGGCAGGACCGACGCACGTGATGGACTGCATCAACGCACCCGGGAGTCCGATCGCGCCGCTCTGGAGCTGCGTGTCAGCAGCCGTGACGATCGGTCTGTCGCCAAGCGTGGCCGCCGTGCTCCCCGGTGTTTGCGCGGTCGTCTCCATGGGCTGCCTCCTGGATTGCAGAATATGGTCCGCGGAGGTCTAGGGCCCGCGGACCGGGGCAAAGTTATACTGCCGCCATGCGGGGAACAAACGAAATATGCCGATCTGATTCATCGAGCTAGCCGATAGATGGAGTTTCGCCAGCTCGAGCATTTCATCGCCGCCGCGGACGAGTTGCAGTTCACCCGCGCCGCCCGACGCGTCCACATCACCCAGTCGACCCTTTCGGCGTCGATCCGGGCGCTCGAGCGCGACCTCGGCGTACGCCTGTTTCGGCGAACGACGAGGCACGTCGAGCTGACCGACGCCGGCCGGGTCTTTGCCGAGGACGCACGCCGAGTGTTAGCCGTCGCGGTCGAGGCGCGTACCACCGTGCAAAAGCAACAGGAGGTCCTGGGCGGCCGCCTCTCGATCGGTACAGGGCAATACGTGGGTGGTGTCGACGTCGCCGAGCTATTGGCGAGCTTCTGCGCGCAGCACCCCGGAGTCGAAATCAGGCTACGCCAGGACGCCGCTAGCGTCCTCGCGGAAGAGGTGCACGAGGGGAGGCTCGATCTGGTGCTTGCCGCCATGCCGAGCAGCCTTCCGCCCACCCTGGCCGCGGCGCCGCTAGGGTCCGTGCCCATGATCTTGGCTTGTGCGCGGAGTCACCGTTTGGGTCAGCGACGCCGAGTCAGGCTCGACGACCTGCTTGACGAGACCTTCATCGACTTTCCACACGGCTGGGCCGCCCGGGTAACGCTTGACGGCCTGTTCAGCGCGCGTGGCATTTATCGCCGGGTCGCGTTCGAGGTCGACGACATCATTGGTCTCCTCAACCTCGTGGCGCACGACCTTGGCATTGCGATCGTCCCGGGGGGATTTGCTTCCATAACCGCTGACGTCGCCTACGTACGGATCGTCAATCCTCCCGTCATGCGCTACGCGGCGATCACGCGAAAGGGCCAACAGATGAGCGCCGCGAGCATGAGCTTTGTCGCCATGGTGCTGAACTCCCGTGCGCTCAAAAGCAACGCGGACCGTGATCGGACTCGACCGGCGGGGACCGAGGCAACCGGGCGAAGCTCCCGCTAGCGCCCGCAGCGGATTCGCCGCCTGTGGACACGCCGGCGTTCCTGCCCGGACGCGTTCCCGCCCGGCGGGCTCGCCCGAAGGTGCCGTCGACCTTCGGGCGACGAGCGCGGTGAGGAGACAGGCGGTGCCGCTGAGGATCACCGACGTCCTCAAGTGACTTCTTGATAAAGTAGCCACTTGATGAGCCCGACTGCCGATGAGCTGAGCGTCGTGTTCGCTGCGCTCGCTGATCCGACCCGCCGCGCGATGCTTGACCGTTTGCGTTCCGGGGAGGCGACGCTGAACGAGCTTGCGCTCCCATTCGAGATAAGCGTGCAGGGCGTCTCGCAGCACCTGAAGGTTCTTGAGCGCGCTGGCTTGGTGACACGAGGTCGTCTGGCGCAGACGCGCCCGGCCCGGCTCTCCTCGGGCGGCCTTGAGGCGGCTAGCGGCTGGCTCGAGCGCTACCGGGAGTTCTGGGAGGAGAGCTTCGAACGGCTCGATCAGTACTTGGAGGATCTCCAAGGCCGCGAGGATGGTTCGTGACCAACAGGCGGCTGGAGATCGAGGTCCCGCCGGGCGAGCCGGCGGTCGTCTTCCGACGGCTCGTCGATGCGCCACCGGAGCTCGTGTTCGCAGTGTGGACCGAGCCCGAGCACCTCCGCAACTGGTGGGGCCCGCGCCAGTTTCCTTCCTTCGCGGCCCGCTACTTCTACGCACAAGCCGGGATGGAAGCTGGGCTGCGTGAGTCCCACCAGCGCCTCGACGAATGGCTCGAGGCGATCCACAACGAAAACTAAACGGAGGCGATAATGGGCAAGCTTGTCGAGGCAACCCACGTCACGCTCGGCGGCGAGGTCGGCTCAAACGATTGGGCGTTCCCCTACCTCGACGAACAACACTCGCAGTACGCTACGGCGCTCCTGTCGGAAGCGGACGCCCTCCTCCTCGGACGACTGACGTACGAGGGCCTGTCGGACGCCTACACCCGGATGGCCGACGAAGCACCCGTCGGCGTTCCGTCTGACTTCATCGGCCGGATGAACAGCATCCCGAAATTCGTCGCGTCGACCACACTCCGGGAGCTGAGCTGGAACGCCACGGCGATCGACGGCGACGTCGCCTCGTTCGTCGACGATCTCAAGCGCAACGCCGGGCAGAAACTCTTGAAATACGGGAACGGGCCGCTCGACGCCACCCTGATGGAGCACGAGCTGATCGACGAATTCCATCTCTTCCTCACCCCGGTCGCCATCGGCAAGGGTAAGCACCTATTCGAGAGCATCGACACCGCACCCCACCTCCGCCTCGTCGACGTCAGGCGATTCGATAGCGGCGTGGTCATCCTCGTCTACGCACCCAAGTAGCCCGTCTGTCAGCGTTCGGGCCGTGGTGGGTCGGTGAGCACGAGGCCTGCAACGAAGATTTTGGCTTGTCGGCGTGCGAGTCGGTCCCAGTCGGCTGTGTTCGCGAGTGGTTGGGCGAGCATCGCTCCGGTGATGATGATGTCGATCGGGGTGGCGTCTGGTCGGATGGTCCGGTTGTGGCGTCCGCGGGCGAGGACCTGCTCGAGTAGGTTCCTGATCTCCGTGCGAAGCGCGACGATCTTCCTGTCATGGATGACGGGGCCGCCGTGGAGGGGGAGGATCAGCTCATTGCGTGCCGCGATGGTCCGTTCGAAGAATTGCTCGAGTGCCGCAGGGGCTGGCTCGTCGCTCAGCGCGGCGGCGCGGGCGTGTTCAAGGACGAGTCGGAAGGAGCGCAGCGTCAGAGCCGCCAGGAGGGCGGGGCGTGTCGGGTAGTGGCGGTAGAGGGTTCCGATCCCGACGCCCGCCTCTTCGGCGATCGTCGCCATCGGCACCTTCTCGCCGTCGCGCCTGACCGCGATCGTGGCGGCGGCGAGGATGCGTTCACGATTTGCTGCGGCGTCGCTGCGCAGTCGCCGCGTGACGGCTTGCGCCTCTATCGGTGCTTCGGGCATCCCGCAGGGATCGTGTCACGTAGCGGCGACGGGGCCTCGCGTTCGGTAGGCTCCAGGGTCATAAGCGGACGATTTCCACCGTTTAGCCCACGACCGAGGAGCACCGATGAACGACACCTCGCCCGCCGAGTCACAGTCGCCCGGGCCGGTCCCAGCCGATGACCCCGGGCGCGTTCTGACGCACGTGAGCCCGGATACCGATGAGTCGCTGCCTCACCTCGGCGTGGTGGGCGATACCTACACCATCCTTGTGTCCGGGGCTGACACCGCTGGGCGCTACACGCTGATCGACATGCACGTCCCGCCGGGCGGCGGGCCGCCGCCGCACCGTCACGACTTCGAGGAGATGTTCACCATTCTCGACGGCGAGGTCGAGCTCACGTTCCGCGGCGTCAGCGTGGTTGCCACGGCCGGGGAGACGATCAATGTGCCGGCCAACGCACCGCACGTCTTCCGGAACGTCTCCAAAAGCCCCGCGCGCTTGCTCTGTCTCTGCGCGCCGGCGGGCCAGGAGGAGTTCTTCAAGGAGGTCGGCGTTCCGGTCGCGCACCGAACCGAGGCTCCACCGCCGCTCGACGACGCTGCTACCGCCGCGTTCATCGCCAAGGCGATCGCACTCGCCCCGAAATACCGGACCGAGTTGCTGCTCGGCGAGCCGGAGCCCTGATCCGCGATCCGGGGAGTGGGTCGACGGCAAGGAGCCGGCGTTCGTAGCGACCGCGGCGGTCGCGGAGCTCAACCCGAGCGCGCGGCTGTTCCCTGACCTTGACGCCGGGCCGCGCGAAGACCGTCCGGACCAGGACCACCACTGCGATGGAGCTGGGATCGACGCGGTCCTCCAAGACGTTTCTGCGCCTTGCGTGCTGCGATATGGTTCCGCCCCAAAATCAGGCACGGGAAATCGATGGAGGGCGCCGCGCAGTGTCGGTGGGGGCTATCGAGGTTGACGATCTTGATCCGCTGGTCGCGCAGATCGGCATCCTGCTCGGGATTCTCGAGCAGGCGCAGCCCGGCGATCTGTACACGCTCAACACCGGCTGGTTCACGCATCCCGCGTATTACCTGAGCCAGGTCCCCACGAAGAATGCCGGGCTGCTCCTTGACGTCCTGGGGCAGCTGCTGGACGCCGCGGCGGGAAGCGCTGTCGGCACGCCGCATCAGGCGCTCGGTCGTACCTGGTACCCGATCGCCGTCCCCGACTCGTCGGGGCAGGCCGAGGCGTCGCCGTTCTACCTCGTTGCGCCGACCGCCAGCACGAACGGCAGCGGCACGAACAGCGGCGATGCGCCGGTCCTCGGCGTCGGGTTCCGGCATGATTTCGATGCCGGCGAGGGGGCGACGGTCACGGCGTACGGCTATCTGCCGCTGCTCAGCCTGGCGCCAAGCGGCGTGAGCTTCGTGCTCGAGCAGGCGGGCGGCGGCGGCCTTCCCCCGCAGCTCGGCATCGAGCTCACCGGGATCGAGTTCGGCAGCGGGGATGTGTCGTTCGACGGGCTGCAGGTGGCGGCGGACATCAGCTTCAGCGAGGCGCCGGCGGTCACGGTCGTGTTCCTCAACCTGGCGCTGCCGGGCCGGGCGCCGGCGGACACGAGCCTTCAGGATCTGATTGTGCTTGGGCCGGCCGAGTGGCTGGCGAGCGCGCTGTCGCTCGTGTTCGGGCAGCTGGCGAGGCTGCTGCCGGACGCCGACCGCCAGGCGGCCGAGAACGTGTTCGGTGACCTGCTCGAGCTGCTCGGCCTCACGCCTGGGCTGCCGTCGCTCGACTGGACCGCGCTGGCGGCGGCGCTCGTGAAGGACGGGAAGCCGGGTGCCGGGGCGCTCGTCGGCGGCTGGCTCGCAACGCTCGGCGGAACACCGGCGACCATGCGCCAATGGCTGAACGCGCTCGCATGCCTGTTCAACGGCACGACGACGGCTGTTGACGGCAGCGACATCGCTGGCAACGTGCCGGGCGCCGGCACACAGGCGGACCCGTTCCGCGTCACGGTCGCGAGCGGTGAGGGTCTGGAGCTCGATCTGCTTGTCGGCCTCGGGCAGGTGAACGGCGTTGTGCACATCTATCCCGGCGTGCGCGCGGCCGGTGCGCCGCTCACCCTGCCGGACGGTCTGGCGGCCGCGGCGACGATCGGGCTCTCCGCGCAGGTCGCCGACCTTCAGGTCTCGCCGACCTCGCTGACCGCCGCAGCGGCGCAATCGCTCGACGCGTTCGTCACCCTCGGCGCCACGACGGCGGGCGCGGCCCTGTTTGGCTTCGAGATCACCGACGTTGAGCCGAACGGCGCGCTGTCCCTGGGATCGGTGAGCGGGGGGCTGTCGTACTCCGGCGGGACGCTCACGCCGAGCTTTGCGCTGCTCGACGTGAGCACCCCGATCGGGTCGTGGCCGGTGATCGATCTGGCGAACTACGGCCAGTCGGTCGCGGCGCTGGAGAAGGCCGCCGGCGGGGTGGTGCAGAGCGCGATCGAGACATTCCTGGGGGCGGTCGGCAGTGAGGAGCCGACCGGCGCGGCGGCGGCGATCTGTGCGGTGCTGGGCGTCCTTGCGCCCGCCGCCGATGCGGAGAACTGGCCGGTCAGCCAGCTCCTGTTCTCCGACCTCGACGCGCTGGTCGCCAACCCGCTGACGGCCGTGGGGGCGTACTGGGAGCGGGTGATCGAGGCTGCGGACCTTCCGAGCGGTGCGGCCCCGGTTACCGTGTTGCTGAGCTCGCTGGCGACGGTGTTGGGAGCGAGCGACAGCTCGCTCTCCGGGTCCGGGTCGGCGCTCAATCCGTGGCTGGCGACGCTCGCGACCGTGGACGACACCGTGTCGGTGATCCTGTCCGCGTGGCTCGAGGGGAGCGCGTCGGCGGGGTACGACCTGCACCTGGGGCTGCGGTTCGGCGTCCCGTTCACGCTCCAGGGCGGCCAGGTGGCGCTGGCGCTCGACGCGGGCGTGATCGCCTTCTCGCTCCCGGCGGCCGGCGCCGGGAGCTACTACGCGAGCTGGTTTGAGCTTGCCGGGGTGAGCGCGGCCCTGTCGGGATCCGCACTGACCACGCCGGCCGTCGGTGGCGTCTCGCTCACTGCGACGGCGGTGGTGGTCGAGGGTGGGTACGGCCGGCAGGGACTGTACGGGGGCGTCGGCGCGACCGGCGTGCAGCTCACCGCGGGCACCGTCGAGACGCCGCTCGGCGACATCGATGTGACCGTGACCGAGGCCGGCTGGAGCTCGGGCCAGCTGGAGCTGCTGATGGGCGCGGTGCTCCAGCTCGCGGGGCTGTGGCTGCTCGAGAACGGCGGTCGCCCCGGGGTCGCCGCCGCGACCGTGCTAGGGCTGCTGCCGGACATCGCTGCCGTCTACGCGCTTGCCGGCAGCGCGAACGCGCCGTGCCCGTTGCCGGCGGGGTTCACGCTGCCGGCGGACTGGCCGGCGGTGACGATCTCCGACGGCACGACGTTCCTCGGCGATCCGTGGCAGCCGTTCGCCGCCCAGCTTCAGGCGCTGCTCGGAACGCACGCACGGGCTCAGGCGGCGATCGGGCTGTGCGCGTGGGCGCTCACCGGGACGGTGACGATCCCACAGCAGGCCGGGACGCGGGCCGCCCCGATGACGGTCACACTCCCAGGGCCGCTCGGGCTGGACGTGCTCGTCTGGAGCGAGGGGGAGGCGAACCTGCCCACTCGCGCCGGGCTGGGGGTCAGCTGGACGACGACGGCGACGATCGCCGACACGCTCACGGCCGCCACCACGCTGCGCTGCGACATCGCGACGCTCCCGCTGGCCGCGCCGGCGCCCACGCCGGCCGGCCCCGTCCCGCAGCTGGCGGCGTCCGTCGAGCTGGCAGGCCTCGACGCCGCGCCGCTCAGCAGCGACTCCGACAGCGGGCTCACGATCGGCACCGCCCTGGTCGGCGTTGCCTGGCAGCGCGACGGCCTCACGCCGCTGCTGGAGTTCGACGGCGTCGTCGTCGGTCAGTCCGCGTCGGCTGCGTACACGATCGCCGATCTCCTCGGCCGTGGCGCAGCGGGCGGCTCGTCGAACCCCAGCGCCTCGACGGAGATGCAGGTGGTGGCGCAGCTCACGGGCACGGTGATGCAGATGCTCGCCGACGACGTCCCGGAGATCGGGATTCCGGATCCGCCGACGGATCGCCTGCTGGCGATCCTGGGGATCCTGGATGCCGTTGGCCTAGCCGCGCCCTCCGGTGGGTACTACGCGATCGACCCGACGTCCTGGCTGGCGTTCCTCGCCGATCCTGCGGGGTTCCTCGCTGCGGGCCTTGCCGCCACGCTCGGTGACGCGGACGGTGCCGGGCGGCTCGGCCGGGCGGTGGGGGCGCTGGCGGGGGCGACGCCGCCGCCGCTGAGCGCGGACCTGGCGCCGATCTGGGCCGTGCTGGAGTCGCTCGGTCTGGCTACGGGTACCCCCGGCGGCCCGGTGCCGAAGCCCGAGGCGTGGACGGCGGTGCTGCAGAACCCGGCCGGGTACCTGACCGGCGCGGCGGGAGCCGTGTTCGGTGATCCGGCCGCGCTGATCGGCGAGCTCGGCACGCTCGTCCCCGCTGGCGCCGCCCAGCCGGTGCAGCTCGGCGGCGGGGTGACGCTGGCGGTGGACAAGGCCACGCGCGTCACGCTCACCGTGCCGGCGGTAAAGCCGGGGTCGTGGCTGGAGCTCGGCGGCTCGTTCATCCTCGACCTCAAGGCGATGTCGCTGACGACGGGCGCGACGCTCGCCGTGCCGCCGCTCGCGCTCGCGCTCGCCGGGTCGGTCAGCGTGAACGGCTCGGTCGAGAGCTCCTGGGCGGTCGACGTCGTCGACGCCACCCCGAGTCCGGTGCCGGCGGCGTTCGATCCGATCCCGATCCTCGGCGCCGATGCCGGCTCGCTGCCGGTAGCGCTCCAGGTCGCAGTCCCGATTTTCGCCCTCGGCGCGGTGGCGGGCGAGCTGATCGAGCGCTCGCTGCTGGCCGACAGCGCGCTGGCGCGCGCCGCGTTCACGGCCGTCGGCCTCGTCGACCCGGCCGATCCCGCGCGGGTGCGTGGCCTCGTCCGGGCTGCTCGCGCGCCGCTGGCGTGGCTTCAGCTGGCGCTCGGCGTCACGACCGACGGGACGCTCAATCTCGACGTCGTCGGGACCCGGCTGGCGGCGATCGGTGCGGCGGCCGGCGGCACCGGCCCCGGCGGCGTTGCGCTGGCGGCGAGCGGGACGACGGGTCTGACCGTCGGCGGGCTCCCGTACGAGAGCTCGGTGTCGCTCACGTCCTCGAGCGCGGGGGGCGTCGCGTGCGCGGTGGAGGTGAGCGCCGACGTGAGTCCGTGCACGCTGACGCTCTCACCGTCGCTGGGCTACCTGCCGGCGAGCGGCCTGACGCTCGGCGGCTCCGTCGCCGGGGCCGTCGCGCTCTCCGCCACAACGGTCACGCTCGACGGTGGCTACGCGGCCGGCGACTGGTCCCTCACTCTGTCGGCCGCGAGCGGCAGCCCGGCAAAGACGACGTT
>Ga0302324_100016309_pt1 | contig 14807 bp, 16 predicted proteins | sample Palsa_T0_1_FD_201949 | JGI IMG/M metagenome (GOLD analysis project Ga0302324, IMG submission 201949) | Peat permafrost microbial communities from Stordalen Mire near Abisko, Sweden - Palsa_T0_1 | ecosystem: Environmental > Terrestrial > Soil > Palsa > Peat permafrost | place: Sweden: Abisko...
TGCCCCGCGGACTCTCACCCGCATGCGTTGCGGGCATTTGTCGCGCGCATCGCCCCGCGCGCCGGCGCCCGCGCGGGCGACACGGTGGCATCGCGCATATCGATTGGTGCCGGTGCTTATGTGGCGGCGCTGTGCAGTTGTTTTCTTGCCGTCCGCGGTCTACGGATGTTGGGCCGGCGCGCTGGCGGCGGCGAGAGCGGCGCGGAGCTAGCGACGCGCCGGCAGCGCGATGCCAGCGCGCGGCAGATAGAACCGTAGAGCCGGGGTGGTGATTACAGTGCTCACGAGAGCCATCAACACCAGAATCGTGAACATCTGCTGCGAAATGACGCCAAGATCAAGGCCCACGTTGATGACCACGAGCTCCATGAGTCCGCGGGTGTTCATCATGAAGCCGAGTAGCGTCGCGGAATTGCGGTCAAAAGAGCGGCGCGCGCCAATATAGGCGCCGCCGAACTTTCCCAACGTCGCCAATACTATGGTGATCCCGCACCAGGCCCACAGCTGCCGACTCGTGAGGCCGTCTATCGAAGTGCGCAGTCCCGTGTAGGTGAAGTATATCGGCAGGAAGAACACCGTCACAAAGTCGCCGACCCGGCCTTGCCACGCACGCACGAGGCGCGGTTCATCAAAGAGAATGACGCCCACCATGAAGGCCCCGAAGACCGCAAAGATGCCCAGCCTGTAGGTCATCATGGCGGAGAGGAAGATCGTCACCAGCAATATGCCGAGCAGGGTGCCCGGCATCGCGTCGTCGGCGAGTTCGAAGCGGCGCACGATTTTCTTCAACAGCGGTCGCAGCCCCACCACGCACAACAGGATGTAGCCTGCGAGCAGCAGGATGCGCAATCCATAATCCACACCGTCGAAGGACGCCATGCTGAGTGCCGTGACGAGTGCAAGCAGGAGCCAGCCTACGACGTCGTTCAGCGCCGCCGCACTGATCGCGATCACTGCAAGGCTCGTGCGTGTGATCTCCAGGTCCAGCATGATCCGGCCGAGCACCGGAAGCGCCGTGATCGAGAAAGCGGTGGCGACAAAGAGCGCAGAGTCGAGTCGATTCGACTGCGGAGACAGGACCGGTGCGGCGCAGTAGCCCAGCGCAAGGCCGAGCATGAAGGGCAGCACGAGGCACGCGGTGCCTACACGCAGCGCAACCGCGCGATTCGCGCGTGCCGCGAGGTGCGAAAAGTCGAACTCGAGCCCGATCTGAAACATCAGCAGCACGAGCGCGAGCCCAGAAAGGGTCCGCAGGGCTTCAGGTGGCGCGGAGCCGAATACAAGACTAAACGCTTGCGGCGCGACCCAGCCGAAGAGCGATGGCCCGAGGAGGATTCCGACGATGATCTCGCCCACCACGGCCGACTGGCCGAGGCGCCGCGCCAGAACGGCGGCGACACGCGCGGCACCCACGATGATGGCAAGTTCGAGAAGGGTAAAGAAGAGCAGCGTCTCGCTCTTGTGCACCGCCAGGGCCGGCGCCGCGCTCGTCACCCCCATCAGGTCATGCCACCGTTGATCGAGATTACCTGCGCCGTCATGTAGGCAGCCTCCTCCGAGACGAGGAACGCGATCAGGCTTGCGACCTCTGCGGGCTGACCGACGCGATTCATCGGCACCAGGCGCGCGATAGTTTTGGCATCAAACATGCTATCGGTCGTGCCCGTGGAAATGATGCCGGGCGCGACCGCATTGACGGTGATTCCGCGGGTGGCCACCTCCAACGCCAAGGCGCGGGTGGCCGAGTTGAGCGCGCCCTTGGCCGCCGCATAGTTGACCTGACCGCGGTTGCCCATGAGCGCGGCAACCGAGGAGGTGGTCACGACGCGGCCCCAGCGCGTTCGGATCATCGGCAGCATGAGCGGTTGTGTGACGTTGAAAAAGCCGTTGACGGAGACATCAATGACCCGTTCCCATTGCTGCTCGCTCATTCCGGGAAACGCGGCGTCATCGTGAATTCCGGCGTTGTTCACCAGAACCTGTATCGCGCCGTCGGCGAGCACCGCCTCAAGAGCTGCGCGTGTCGCCGCGCCATCGGTGATGTCAAAGGCAATTGCCCGGGCATTTCCGCCCGCCCCGGTGATTTCAGCCACCAGAGTCTGCGCGGCAGCTATGCCGCGATACGCCTGCGCATATACAAAATGACCGTCGAGCGCCAATCGCCGGCAGATTGCGGCACCGATCGGGCCGCTGCTGCCGGTGACAAGTGCGCGCCTGGCAACGGCCGTCATGGGGCGGGGCGTGCGGCAGCGGCCCGCGTCAGCGCTGCGGCGTCGAGCGCAACGGTGGCGCGCCCGCTTAAAAAGGTGCGCAGCGCGTTGTGGACGGAAAACTGATAGAGCACGATCGCATCATCGCCGGTCATGCGCTCACCGCTGATCAAGAGGTCAGTCTCGATATCATCCAGTCGCGTGACGTGCAGTTGGACGCGGCGCAGGCCTACCAGGTAGCCTGCCGCGGGTGCGTCGGCGCGGCCGGCGACGAGTGCGCCATGCACGGCCATCGCTTGCGCCGCGTATTCAACGCCGCAGGCGCAGCCGAGGCGTCCGTGCGAGCGCAGCGGATTATCTGCATCGCGATGCGTCGAAGTGCGGCACTCGATGCGCGTGCCATCCCAACTCAACACGCTATCGAGCAGGCACATCTTGCCGGCGTGCGGAATGTGGGCTTCGATCCAGTGACGATCTAGCTGCACGGCTCAACCTCGAGCGCGAGACGCGTGTGGCGCAGGTAGTCAAGGACGACACGGCCGCGCTCGCGGCGCGCGAGCTGACGCAGTAACGGCAGACTGCGGGCGGCTGGAATCGACGCGCGCATCGCCTCCAGGTGCGGCTCGCTCATGCGCTCTGCGGTGCCGTCGGTGAACATGGCGGTGAGCTTCGCAAGCGTTGCGTCGCGCGCGTCGGGAGTAAGAACAAGAGCAACTCCGAAGGCATCGGCAATGGGGCGCTTGGCATTCAATGGTTCCGGATACTGCGTATCGTAAGCCAACAGGAGGAGCGGCGTGCGCTCGACGGCAACCTGAGTCAAGGCCTCAACGAGTCCCGCGCCGAAGCTTGCGTCGTATGCGCACAGGACGCTTGCAGCCGCCGTGGCGCCGGCGGCGATACTCCAGTACCCGGCCGCGACATTGTGCACCGAGTTGTGAAATCGCGTCGGCGAGAGTTGCCGGTCGGAACTGGCCAGAACCTGGCAGATCTCGTGGCAATTGAAGCCATCGCCTCCGGAGGAGGAAAACACCGTCGCCAGTGAGCTGCGCTCGATGCCCGCGCGTGTCGTGGCTTCGAACCCCACGGCGAGCGCGAGTTTGACAACGGCTCCGGTGCGCCGTCTTTCCGGCGGCGGCAAGGAAAGCGGGGGCGGCAGGACAGTCGTGGCCGCGACGTAGCGCGCGTGTCCGGAGAGAATCGCCGCCGCGCTCGGCCAGTCGGCAAATCCAGGACCCAGCAGGCCGATCCCGTCGATATAGGCCGTCAGCGGGATCATGGCCGGCATCACCTCAGACGGGGCGGCCAAAGATCAAACTGCAGTTGGCGCCGCCGAACCCGAAGGAGTTGCTTAACACGCGGTCGATGCCGCCGCGGCGGTTCTCACGCAGATAGTGCAAGTGTAACTTCGGGTCGACCTCGGTGTCCCTGAGGCCGCCTGGCATGAATCCTTGTTGGATGGCAAGGGCGCAGATGACCGCTTCAAGCGCGCCCGCAGCACCCAGGGCATGTCCGGTCGCACCCTTGGTCGAGCTGCAGGGGGTAGCAGTGCCAAATACCGATGTGATGGCCAGATCCTCGGCGCTATCGTTGCTGACCGTGGCGGTGCCGTGCAGATTGATGTAGTCGATGTCGCCGGGCGCTAGGTTTGCCGCCGTGAGCGCTTGCTGGATTGACGCGCGTGCGCCGCGACCTTCCGGATGAGGACTCGACATGTGATAAGCGTCGCTCGATTCCCCCGTGCCCAGAAGCATGATCGCCTCGGCATCGGGCCTTGGCGGCGCCCGCTCGAGCAAGACAAAGGCCGCGGCTTCGCCGATGGAGATGCCGTCGCGCGCTGCGTCAAAGGGGCGGCACGGCAGGCGCGAAGTAAGCTGCAGGGACTGAAAGCCATAGAGCGTCGTGAGACACAACGTATCCACGCCGCCCACGACGGCAGCGTCAATCATGCCGGCGCTGATCATGCGCTGCGCGGATGCGAATACCTTGGCACTCGAGGAGCATGCCGTGCACATCACCGCCGCCGGGCCTTCGAGGTGCAGCGCCTGCAGGACGAAATCGGCGACCGAGAAGGAATTATGGGTGGCCGCGTAATTGAATTCCCTGGGCAGCGCGCCGGTCTTGGGATCGCGCCCACGGTAGGCGAACTCCGTCTCCAGCATCCCGGAGGTGCTCGTCCCTAAAAAGACGCCGATGCGCCGCGGACCCCACTGCTTGGCGCTCGCCGCTACGGCGTCAATGAAGCCGTCCTGCGTGAGAGTCAGCTGTGCGAGGCGGTTGTTGCGACAATTGAAACCGCGCAGAGCTTCGGGCAGCACGGTCGCGTCGACTCCAGGTACTTCACCGACATGAGTGTCGACATCGACTGTCTCAAAGGAGCAGGGCGCAAGGCCGCTGCGCTGTTGTTCCAGAGCGTCCAGGGTCGCGGCGAGGCCGCGGCCTACGGCGCTGACCGCGGTAAAGCAGGTGAGGCGCAGCGGAGTCATCAGGGCCGCACGCTCACTCACGCCAGCGCCGCGTTGAGACGGACCGGCCTCAATCCCGCCTGCGCAAAGGCTGCGAGCAGTCGCGGTAGCACTTCGAGGATGACAGGCCTGCCCGCGCGCGTGCGCGCGGCGTGTCCGTCGTGCAGCAGCAGGATGTCGCCGGCGGCAAGTCCGCTCGCGAGGCGCGCATACACGGATTCCGGATCCTTGTTCACGGAGTCAAATCCGCGCCGTGTCCAGCTTGCGAGCAGGAGGTCGAGGCGGGCCAGAATCGGATCGAGCAACGGGCTGCGCAAGCCAGCCGGCGCGCGAAAAAAAAGCGGGCGCTGGCCCGTGACGCCGCCGATGGCTTCCTGCGCCCGCTCGATCTCGTAGGCAAGCGCGCGCGGCCCAAGCAGGGAAAAATAATTGAGGTGCCGGTAACTGTGATTCTCGATGGCGTGGCCGCGCAGCGCGATCTCACGTGCGAGCTCCGCGCATTCCTCGACGCGTCTGCCGACGCAGAAGAAGGTCGCTTTGACGCGGTATTCGTCGAGAACGTCCAGCACTTGCGGAGTGACCCCGGGCTCCGGGCCATCGTCGATGCTAAGCGCAATTTCACCGCGGCGCGCCGCCGCCGCTGGCAGCCGCGTCAGGTTCGGGCCGAGCAGGGTACTGCGCGGCCACAGTCCCGTCGCGGTGAGCTGCAGATGATTGACGACGACCGCGCCGAGAGCCCAGGGCCAAAGAGCGGGGCGCGCCACCGCCAGCGCCAATGCGCCCGCGTGCAAGGCCGCTGAGGCTTTGAGGAGCGGCGCCGGGGTCCAACGTGGCGAAGCTCGTGTGACCATCTACTGGTTGCGAGTCACGGGCGCGGGCGGCGCACGGCTCAACGCTGCGGCGAACACCAGCGCCAGGAACGCCCCGGGGGCAACGGTCGATCCGAGCGCTGCGAGGACCGGCACCTGCGAGAATGCGAGTACGCCAAAACCCACGACCGTTGTGGCATTAGCAATCACCAGCGATGCCAGAGTGAGCGGCGCCGTGCCCGCATGTTGATCGGCCCGAGTTCGATCGAAGAACAGCGCATAGTTCGAGCCTACAGCCACGATGAGCAGCATTCCGATCAGATGCAATATCGTCAAGGATCGGCCCCCAAGCAGCAAGACGGCGGCGACGGCGAGCACGGCGAGCACCAGCGGCGCGACTACGCCGGCTACACGAGCCGGCGAGCGCAGCGTTATGAGCAATAATACAACGATAGCCGCCAGTCCGGCGCCCGACAGGCGCAGTGCCTCAGACAAATAGCTCGCATAGAGCGCGTCAGACTCGCTTTTGAGATTGAGGAGCAGCGCCTGTTGCGGGGCTGCCTGCTCGAGCACGGCGCGAACCTCATGCATGGCGCTCTCAGACGGGGACACGGCCGCCTGTGCGGCGTGCAGTGGCAGGAGTGCGATCCATTTTTCGTGCCGATGCATCATCAAGGCAGCAAAGCCTGTTTCGAGCGAAGTGCCTTGCAAGTCGGCGACCGTCAGCAGCGGCGCCGTGCGCGCGCGCGCGACATCCCCGACGAAGGGTTCGAGGCGTTCGGCGCGCACCGCAAGCGTGGCGGTGGCAGCGTTCAGGCGCACGCGCAATTGTTCGGGCTCGGGGAGACTGGCGCGCCTTACCGCCTGCACGGCAATGCTGGGTAGGTAGCGCGCCGGGCTGTCAAAGCCGCCGATCGTCCGATGCGTGATGAGTGGTTCGAGCGCGGCTGCGATCCTCTCGCAGCTGCGTAGCACCGTTTGCAGGTCCGCATCGCTGACGACGATAAAGTCGCTGACATCCGGGGCGCCGAGGTCCGCGCGCAGTTTGGCCTCGAGGGCCTGCGAGCTCGCCGATACGGGACTCAAGGCCCCGAGGTCACGATTCCACAGTGCATCGCGTTGCAGGTACAACGTCACGATGGCGAGTACTGCAACGACACCCAGGAGCCAGCGCCGCGCGCGCACGCGCGCAAGAATTCGCGCCGCCACGTTCCCAAGTGGCGTCAGGTCGCGAACCTGGAAGGATCGCGGCATGAGGCTGGGCAAGATAAAACGCGTTACCGCAGCAGCGGCGATGAGGCCCGCGATGGAATACAGGCCCAGCTGCGCAAGACCCGGGAAACCCGAGGGCAGAAGCGATGCGAAGCCACACACCGAAGTCAGGACGCCCAGAAGAATGGTTCTCCACAAGAGGCGCTCGCGGCGCTTGGAAGCCGCGCCATCATCGGAGCCTCGCCGGGATTGCACGAACAGGTAGATGGAATAGTCGACCGATTCTCCAATCAATGTGATGCCGAAGGCGAGGGTGATGCCGTGCACGACTCCAAACCCCAAGGCCACCGCAGCGATTCCTGCGAGCGCCCCTGAGGTGACGGGCAAAAGACCCAGCAGCAATACGAGCACTGAGCGGTACACCGCAAGAAGCAGGCTCACGATGAGGACCATGCTCACGATCGAGAGCCGCACCGCTTCATGCTTGATCGTCGCGCGCGCGGCCACTGCGAACACCGGTGTCCCGGTCACGAGCAGTCGCGCCGCGCCTGCGGCGGGTGCGCCGGATGATCGCTGCGCTGCGGCGAATGCCGCGTGGATGGATTGCAGCGCGTGCTCCGCAGCGTCGATGTCCGAGCCCGGCGCGCGCATGGATGCCACAAGCAGCGCACGCTGACCATCGAGCGATGCCCAGGCACCCCCGAGCGTGCGCGGCTGCGCGGTGCGATCGAGCTGGTTTAAGACCTGCAGGAACTCGCCGGTGGGATCACGCGGCAGCAGGGACTTGGCGATGAGTCCTGCGGGAGATGCAAGAATTGCAATCGTGTCATCGATGGCGCCGTTGAGGCCATCGACCGTAAAGCGCTGCGCCGTCACGGACTCACTCAAGAGATAGCGATGCTCGAAGAGAAATTCGCGGTCGCGCTCTTCATTGACGGGCTCGCCGTTGTCGACGCTGGCGAAAGCCTTATCGGCGCGCAGTTGCCGCGCGATCGTCATCGACAGCTGCGCGCGCGCCGCCGCGTCACCACCCTCGATGGCAACCAAAAGGAGCCGCGAGGCCGGGCCGTCGCGCAATTGGTCGACCAGCATTCGCTGCCGCTCGCTCGGCGCACGCGGCAGGAACGCAGATAGATCCGCCGTATAGTGTGCGCGGGCAACGATAATGGCTGCGAACACCATGGCGCTCATCCACAGTGCAATTCGCACGACGCGCGACCGCTTCATGGCGACATCGGCGGCCCGATCGTCATGACGGAACGATCGCCATCCGGCAGCAAAATGCTCAAGGTCTGCAGCTCATTGCGTGCACCCTCGATGTGGATCTCTTGCGCAGCGCCTTTCAGTTTCGCATCCAGCGGCACGAGCGTGAGGGTCCAATGCTCGAGGCTGCCTGCAAATGAAACCTGGAAGACATGCTCGAGCGCCGCCTGATCTCCCGCCAGAGTGGCGCGCAGGCTCTCGATGAGCGGCGCTACCTGCGGATAATCGTGCAGCGCGAGCACATGAGTGTGCCCGCGCGCTTGGATCGTGACGCTGCCATGCTCCAGAACGATGCTCGCCGGATGCGGCGTGAGCGTGCGCTTCTCGAGGCGCTCCGGCCGATCGTAGAAGAGCTCTCCGGAGGAGCGCACCGGGCGGTCGAGCACCGCCAGATAGTCCTCCTCGACAAAGCTCACGTGACCATGCACACGTTCGGCGAGAAGCGCCATGACACGGTTGAGATCACTGTCAGCGGCACGCACGTTCACCGCAATGATGAGCCCGAGCAGCATTGCAAAATACACAGTGTTACGCATGGGCTACGTCAGTTGCGACGGAGGGGGAGTGCCGTCGTGCCAGAAGTCAAAGAAATTGAACCAGTTGTAGGGATCGCTGCGACAGTATTTCTCCAGAAGCGCCGCGTAGCGCCTGATCGCTTGTTCGACTGCGGCTGCGCGTTCGGCGCGTCCTACCGAGGTGAAGTCCGCGACGAGATCAAAGACCAGATGGTAGCGATTGCCGCCGCGGTACAGCCCGAGCATGAAGATCGTCGGGCGACGCAGCAGTGCAGCGGCACGCATCGGACCTACCGGAAAATAGGCGGGACTGCCCAGAAAGTTCACTTCCAGCAGCGGCTCATCGCCGAGCGTGCGATCTCCGAGGATACCGACGAACGCGCCCTCATCCAGACGCTGCCGCACTTTGAGCATGGCTTCAATGTGTCCGAGCGAAATAACCTCAGGCTTCATGATCGGACGCAGTGCCGCGAGCATCGTATTGATCTTGCGAGCATTGTCCTCGTACATCGCCATCACGATATTGATTCCCGGCTGATGCAGGCCGAATGCGTGCGTAACGTCAAAGCTGCCCATGTGGGCGCCCATCAGGAACCCTCCTTGGCCCCTTGCGACTATCTTGCGCATCAGCGCTTCGCCTTCGAGCGAGAAGTCGAATTGGTCGAAGCATTTGTCGAGCAGATACACGCGGTCATGAATGGTTGAAGCAAAGGTCAGGACATGACGATAGCGGTCCGCAAAGCTTGGTTCACGACCCAGCGCGCGGCGCAGATAATTGCGTGCGTGGCGCCGCGCGGTCGGAGCGAACAGCACGAAGTAGCTCGCAATGAAGTGCAGCAGCACGCGGCTCGGCGCACGCCCCAGCAAATGCGAGGCGGCGGCCATGACCCGCAGCAGCGTCATGCTGCCGCGTTCCGGGCTCCTCACCCACTCGGCCGGTGCGGTGCGCACGCTCCCTGCGCCGATGGCGGAATCAGGCTTCATGATCTGCGTTCCGATTACCGCTCACCCAGGTGAGCCTGCCGGAGGCGACCGTGCGGTCAGGCGTGCGAATCACAAAGCGAATCCATCCATCGTCGCAAAGTTCGTGCTCGACACTCAGCGCTTCTCCGGGCCGCACCACGCTTAGAAATTTTGTCGCGGCTATCTCGCAGCACGTGGCGCCGGGATCAGCAGCCTCGCTGAGCACGCGCACCGCCTCATCGAGCAGCAGCGCACCCGGCACGATGGGTGTGCCGGGAAAGTGACCTGCAAAGGCCGGGTGTTGCGGCGAGATCTCCAGGTTCACCGTGCCCATGGACGGCCCAGGCCCGCACTGGCACATTCCGGCGCGGCCGCGACGAGCGACAAAAGTGCCTCGCGCGGCAATTTTCCCGTGGCGCTGCGCGGCAGGCGCTTAACGAATAGCAGCGGCCGCGGCAGAAAGACGGGATCTATGCGTTCGCGCAGCCGCTCGAGAAGCGATGCGGCATCGAGGCTCGGTGCGACCACGAACGCCGCCAGGCGCGTGACACCAGCTGCGCAGCCAGGCTCGTCCTCGCGCACGAAAAACGTGCCGTCGAGCACTCCGGGAATGGCGTTCAAATGATGGTTGAGATAGCCGAGCGAGCCGCGTTTGCCGGCAATGTTGACGAGGTCCTCGGTGCGTCCGAGCAGGATAAAGCGCTCATCGCCCCTCACCTCAAGTACATCGCCGAGCGGCGTGCGTTGTTCGATGTGGCCGCCTTGCGCCCAGGCGCGACCGTCTTCCACGGTAAGACTCACCTTGGGCCACAGCTGCCATTCGTGCGTCGCCACGGTACGGCGCGAAGCCATCTGCCCCGTCTCGGTCGAGCCATAGATCTCAATAAGCCGCGCGCCGAATCTCTCTTCAGCATCGAGCGCGAGCTGCGGGGACAACGCGGCCGTTGCGGATACGATTAAATCAACCGGCGGCAGTTCGATATCCGTGCCCAGCAAGGTGCGCAGATGAATGGGCGTCGAAATGAGCACTCGCGGCCGCGGCAGGCGCGCAAGACCGGTGCAGATGTCCACTGGGTAAAACGGCCGCTCGGCACACAAAGCATTGCTGCTTTGCAGACACGTGACCACCGTGGATTCGAAGCCGTACATGTGCTGCGCTGGCACAGTGCCCAGCATGGCATGCGTTCGGCCGTCCGCGATGCCAAGCCGCTGCGCGCCCTCGCGCACGCACGCCACGAGCCGTCCCCATGTCTTTTTATGTGGTACGGGGATGCCGGTCGAACCCGAAGTGAAGACGTAGGCGACGAGCTGCTGCGCGTCGATCGTCGGTACGGCTCGCGGCGTAGTGTCGCCAGAAGCCGCGTCGGGGTAGTGAAAGTGCGGCAGGTCGAAGTCGCAGCCGGGATCATCCGTCATGCAGAACAGGTCGGGCGCAAATTGGGCGAGCTGGCGGATGAATTGCGGCGAGTGCGTCGAGGGCAGCAGGCTCACTTTCTTGGCGAGCAGTGACGCGGCGAATCCCACCGTGAAGCGGTAGCGATCATTACAAATATTGAGAACGTGGTCGCCCGCTGGCATGCATGCGGCGACACGGGCCACGTCCGCGAGGAAAGTGCGCGCAGTCACCGCGGTGCCGGCGCGGTACGCCACTACGGCATCGGGCGAGCGGTGCGCGATGAGCGCAATACTGTCCATCACGTGCGGTGGCGATACTGCGGCGCGCCGATCATTGACCTGCGATCCTCGTGCGGCGCGACGAATCCAGATACACAAGTACGCTGTCGAGCAGGCCACTGCGGTGCAGCGGTGGCAGCACGCTGCGGCGCACGGCGTATTCGCCGACGAACATCAAGACGACGAGCGGAAACGTGACGAAATAGGAAAAGACCGACCAGACGCGTAATGGCGCGAACACGTACAGCGCCAGTGATGCTGCCCCGACCAGCGCGAAAAACAGCGCCCAAGCGGCGGTTGCCTTGCGCGTATAGCGGGCGACGAGCGCAGGCAGCGGGCCGTGCACGAGATCCGCCCAGTACGTGCAGAGGGGCACGCGGCCGCCGACGAGCGAGCGCGCGAAAGTCACGCTCAGGAGACTATAGAAGCCGATATCCTCGAGCAGATACAGCAGCGAAAAGTTGCTCCTGAGCACCTGCCAGAAGTTGACGATGAGCACCACTGCGAGCACCGCGAGCGCGAGTGACACCAGCCGATAGGCCGATCGCCACGCAAGTCCGACGCCCAGCACCAGCGGCGGCGCTATCGCGAGCAGCGCACCCAGCGGCTTTGCACTCGGAGTCACGTTGGTGTAATTCGCCAGCAGCGCATAAGCGATCACCAACGCCACAGTCCAACCGTAGCGCTGGGTCGGCCACCGGGTTCTGTTCACTTCATCCTCTGCGCTGCAACATACTTTGCGAAGTGTCGCAGCGAGCGGAAGATCTCGCCGTTCTCTTCACTGTCGGCGCGCAGCTGAATGCCGTACTGCTTGGAGACGACGAGCGCCACCTCCAGGATGTCGATGGAATCCAGGCCCAGCCCTTCGCCGTAGAGCGGCGCTTCGGGACTGATGTCGCGCGGATCGATATCCAGGTTGAGCGCCTGCACGATAAGGCCCGCAATTTCGCGTTCGAGCGCGGCGGGATCAGGCGCCGAGGTCTGTTGGAGAAGCGACGCTTTTTCTGGCATAGGTCGAAGCTTTGACCGCGATTTAATTATGACCGATCGGCTAGAGGGACAGTATATATGGGCTCTGTGCGCCTATGTTATGGTACTCCTGGCCCGCGCGCGGCCTCTGGATGCGCAAACCTTGAGGTATGTCCGACGGTGCCGGGTCCGTGTCCGCCAATGAAAGAATACTACGCGCGTGAGGCGGACCGCCGCAGCTGGGTAGGCGGCCTTTTTGATCGTACTGCCGGCGATTATGACCGCGTCGAGCGAGCCATGGCCTTCGGCACCGGTTCCCGCTATCGGCGTCGAGCGCTGCAGCGCGCGGGCCTGATGCCGGGCATGAATGTTGTCGACGTCGGAGTAGGCACGGGGCTCGTTGCGCGCGAAGCGGCGTATCTCGTCGGTGATGGCAGCCGCGTGACCGGCATCGATCCGAGCTCCGGAATGGTGGAACAGGCGAAAGTGCCGGCCGGCGTGCGCCTGATTGCAGGCTGCGCGGAGGCGATTCCGCTGCCGAGCGACTGCGCTGACTTCATATCCATGGGCTATGCGCTGCGGCATATCAGCGACCTGGCGCTGGCATTTCGCGAGTTCTGGCGTGTGCTGCGGCCCGGCGGGATCATGTGCGTGCTCGAGATCACGCAACCAGAGGGGGCGGTGTCGCGTGCATTACTGAAAGCCTATATGCGCGGGGTCATCCCGATGTTTGCATACATGCTCGCGCGCCATCCGGAAACGCCGAAGCTGATGCGTTTTTACTGGGACACGATCGAGGCGTGCGCGCCGCCGCGCGCCATCATGAGCGCGATCACGGAAGCTCGTTTTGAGGATGTGACCCGCTACGTGGAGCTTGGGATCTTCTCCGAATATTGCGCGCGCAAACCGCGCGCCGCGCCCACCCTTTAGCGCGCGACCTTGGTTCTGCTGGCGTGCAGTAGCAGCAACGGCAGGCGCAGCAGGAATTCACCGAAGAGGCGCGCGTGCATCCACGTCAGGAGCGCATTGTCACGCCAATAGTTGAAGTGTGACACACCGCCTTCGTCGGCGCTGAAGTACTCGACCCGCGCCGGCAAGTTGATAGGCCGCACGCCGTGCCAGCACAGGCGCACGACCGCCTCGACGTCGAAGTCAAAGCGGCGCATCCACGGCTGCAGGCGCATGACGCGCACGAGCGGCGCAATCGGATAGACGCGAAAGCCGAACAGCGAGTCGTGGATGCCCATCCACAACGTTTCGACGTTTGCCCACCAGTTGGAAATCTTCCGTCCATTGACCCGCAGGCGCGGCGCGTGCTCATCGAAGACCGGCTCGCCAAGCACCATCGCCTCGGGCGCTGCAAGTGATGCGGCCATAAAAGCAGGAATGCGATCGACGGGGTGCTGGCCGTCCGAATCCATGACCAGTGCATGCGTGAAGCCGCGCGCGAGCGCTGCGCGCAGCCCGTACAGCACTGCGGCGCCCTTGCCACAGTTCTTCGGCCGCAGCAGCACTCGCAGGGCAGGGTCCTCGGCCGCCATGCTTTCAAGTTTCTCCCCGCTCCCATCCGTGCTGCCGTCCACCACGACCCATACCGGGTCCCAGTGCTCACGAGCGTCACGCACGGTCGCGAAGACCTTATTGCCGGGGTTATAACTCGGGATAAGAACGAGGTGCGTCGCCGAACGCGCGCTCACTGCGCGTGTCTGCTTGGCGATGGGCTTGGCGTGATACCCAGCCACTTTGATTGCAGGGAGCCAGCGAGCTCATCGCGGTAATAGGCCTCGAGCTCCGCCATAAATTTGCGCACGTCTGTGGGCGGCTCGAAGCGCCGACCGAGGCGCGCACGATAGATGATGGGCAGCGCTGGGCGGCGCAACAGCGACCACCCCTTGCCAAGATACGGTGAATCAGTCTCGATGATAAGCGTCTGTATCGGCACCGCGGCGTGTTTGGCGACGACACCGATGCTTGCCTTGAGCGCGTTGATCGGCGCGCGGACGCTGCGGGTGCCTTCCGGGAACAGCAACAGCACGCTGCCGTGCTGCAGCTCCGCGACCGCTTCGCGGATCATCGCCATGGGAGGCTCATTGCAAACATAGCGCGCGAGGCGCGCGCCGGAGCCTAGAAACACGTTCTTCAATACTTCGGACTTCATGACGCATACGACGTTTGGGTGTCGCGTCAGAATGAGAAGCGCGTCGATCATGCACGGGTGGTTCGGCGCAAGAACGCAGGCCGGGCCGCCGCGCAGCGCGTCGATCGCACGCAGATCGAGCCGATATGCCCGCACCAGCGTGAGCCAACCCGTGTAGATGCGAAATCCGGCCATGATGCCGCGGCGTCCGGCGGCGGTGCCCGCGCGGCGCGGCAGCAGTACGTACAGCGGCAGCGCGATGACGCTCCAACTCAGGCAGATCAGACCCAGAACGAGGAGGGAGCTGTAGAACACCGCACAGTCGTACACTGTTCGCAGGAGCCGCGGGGCGCGGCCGACGTCGGTATGCGGCGGCATAAAAGATGTTTGCACGACTCAAGAGCTGCTGCTGGCGAATTGGCACCCGGTCGCTTCGATTTATACCGACAGGTCCTCCCGGCACAGGGCAGCGTGCAGATAGAGGGCCTGCACGTCCGCGCCGAGCGCCGCGCGCAATTCGCCCTCGATGACGCCGAGATCGGCCGCGTGCCGCACGTAGGCTTTGTAACACAGGTCGGCCATCGCAAACGGCG
>Ga0302324_100016310_pt1 | contig 14807 bp, 9 predicted proteins | sample Palsa_T0_1_FD_201949 | JGI IMG/M metagenome (GOLD analysis project Ga0302324, IMG submission 201949) | Peat permafrost microbial communities from Stordalen Mire near Abisko, Sweden - Palsa_T0_1 | ecosystem: Environmental > Terrestrial > Soil > Palsa > Peat permafrost | place: Sweden: Abisko...
CAATGTGTGCCGCGGGGAGCCCCCGATGGAGTTGTTGCTGGCGAGGCAACGCTCCATTGGGGAGGAAATATGGGAGAGGGCGGACAAAAACAATCCAGGCGCACGTTGGATATCACTTATGATCTGACTGTGCAACCCGCTGGGCAGCGCGACAAGGACCAGGGCGATGTCCCGTAGCCAGGAGAGCGGGGAATCGGAGAGTAGAACGAATAAAAATCTATTTGACTTAGAAATGAAACGATCAGCCTGAATGGACCGACATGAAACCGATCCGGCCATTTTTCTGTCGCGACTCTCACCCGCGAATACAAGGGACACAGCGGCTCGCGCTGTTGTTGGTTCGGATGGCGTTGCCTCTGGCGGCTTTGGGGCAGGCTGATTACGCGACGCCTTACACCTACAACAACACCATTCGCAAAGGACAGTGCGAACAGACGCCCGCTATAGATTCTTCGGGATCGGGCTACGGTTTCAATGGAGTTCAGATCGGCTTCAATCGCATGGGATCGCCCGGCCAATGGGCAGTGGTCGAAGCCTCGGAGGACTTGCAGAGTTGGAGACCGCTCTGGACCAATAGTTTTGTCACCGGGTCCCTTTCGTTCACAGACCCGCAAGCGGGCGCTTGTCTTCGGCGTTATTGCCGGACCACGGCGCCCTGAACAGGGCCGCATTTGTCCAGCGGAAAAATATTTTGCAAGATAGTTGTAAGGTGTTGGCCCAGTCCGCGATTGATGTCTCGTGTAGCATCAACCATTTCAAGATGAAAATCTTAACTGTCAATACGCCTGTCTCATGCCAAAAGCAGAATTTGAAATCCCGCCGGATCCTTAGGCTGACCACCGCCTTCGCCTTGCTCGCCGCGACCTTGGCCCCACCAGCTCCGGCGCAGGTTATTGACCCCGCCTCCACCTACGAGGGGGAAACATACGGCCAATGGTCCGCCTCGTGGTGGCAATGGGGGTTATCCCTCCCCGTGACCGGGTCGGTGCCGCATCCGTTCACCGACGACCCGGCCTTCGATGTCACCGAAGGCCAGACGGGACAGGTTTGGTTCCTGGGCGCGCCCTTCGGCACCGTCCAGCGCACCTGCAATATCCCTGAAGGGAAATCACTTTTTATTGGCTTGCTCAACGCGGAAGACTCCGGCTTGGAGGACCCGGGATCGACTGCGGCCGAGCAACTTGCCAGCGCCCAAGCCCAAGCCGACTTGATCCAGAATGTCGCTTTCAATCTGGACGGCGTGGCGATCACCAATATCGGCAGCTACCGCGTGCAATCGCCGCAGTTCACCTTCACCGCGCCGACACCCTGGCTGTTTGGCGCCACAGGCGGGAGCAGCACCTCTGTCAGCGACGGTTACTTTGTCATGCTGGAGCCGCTGGCGCCCGGTACGCACACACTCCATTACAGCGGGGCCATCCCCTCATACGGTTTGGCGATGGACATGACCTACAACTTCATGGTGATTCCGACCAATAGTGTTTTCTCGGCCACGGCCAGCCTTTACGGCAAGACTTGCGCGGAGTATTCGGCGGGCTGGTGGCAATGGAACTTCTCCCTGCCCACTACCAATAATCCCCTCCAGGACAACGCTCCCATCAGCACCGGGCAAAACGGCAATGTTTGGTATCTCGGCGGCACCTTTGGCAGCAGCGGCACGCGGGTGCGTTCGGGCAATGTGCCCATGGGAACCGCGCTGTTCTTTCCCATCCTGGACGCTTGGGCCGATAATACAGATTGCCCGAATCCTGATCATTATGACACCGAAACGCTGCGCGGCTTGGCCCAAGGGTACATAGACGCCGCCTCAAATATGACTTGCACCATTGATGGCGCGACCGTGGCGGATTTGACCAATTCGATCACCAGCCAGTATCGCGTCCAATCACCAGTTTTCAGCTACTCTGCGCCTGCGGCGCACAATTTTCTTTACGATCTGTTCGGCGCGACGTGCTACACCAATGGCAATGGCACGCCGTTCGCGGTTGATGGAGCGGTGGCCGACGGCGTCTATCTGATGCTCGCGCCGTTTTCGGCGGGACAGCATACGATCCATTTCACCGGAGAAATTAGCGGCTCCTCGGAAGACATTACTTACAACCTGACGGTCGTTCCTGCCGCTTCCAGTATTTATGCCACCAACGCCGTGGTTGATGGACAAGACTACGGCCAATGGTCGGCCTCGTGGTGGCAATGGGCGATGGCGCTGCCCGTGACCGGGCCGGTGCCGCATCCGTTTACGGATGACCCCGCCTTCGATGTCACCGAAGGCCAAACCGGCTCGGTCTGGTTCCTGGGCGCGCCCCTGGACACCGCCGTGCGCACCTGCAACATCCCAGAAGGGAAAACACTCTTGGTCGGTTTGCTCAATGCGGAAGACTCCGGCCTGGAAGACCCCGGCTCGACCGCCGCCGAGCAACTCGCCAGCGCCCAAGCCACCGCCGACCTTTTCAGCAACCTCTCCTTCAGCCTGGACGGGGTCGCGCTGGCCAATATCGACAGCTACCGAGTGCAATCGCCGCAGTTCACTTTCAGCGCCCCGACACCCTGGCTGTTTGGCCCCACCGGTGGGACCAGCACATCTGTCAGCGACGGTTACTTTGTCATGCTCGCGCCGCCGGCGCCCGGCACGCATACACTCCATTACAGCGGCACTGTCCCTTCATACGGCTTGGCCATGGACATGACTTACCACCTGACAGTCGTTCCCGCCTCCGGCGTTTATGCCTCCGAGGCCGAGGTTGCTGGACAAGACTACAGCCAATGGGAAGCGGCCTGGTGGCAATGGGGGATGTCGCTACCCTTGGCCGGCAATCCGTTTAACGACGACCCGGCCTTCGATGTCACCGCCGGTCAAACCGGCTCGGTCTGGTTCCTCGCCTCCCCGCTCGATACGAACGCGCGCGCATGCCATATACCCGATGGCAAAACGCTCTTCGTTGGCTTGTTAAACGCGGAAGACTCCGAGTTGGAGGACCCCGGCTCGACAGAGGCCGAACAGCGCGCCAGCGCCCAGTTCCAGGCGGACCATATCGGCAATATCACCTTTAGTGTTGACGGCACCGCGCTCGCCAACATCGGCGACTACCGGTTGCAATCGCCCCAATTCAGTTTCACCGCGCCGACGCCGTGGATATTTGGCGCAACCGGGGGGACAAACACTTCCGTAGGCGACGGCTACTTTGTCATGGTCCCTCCCTTGCCGCCGGGCGCGCACACGTTGCGCTCCACCGGCACGTTTCATTTCGCGGTGGCGGAAGGGGACCCGTTCAATTTCGACGCGGCGACGGACACGACCTATCACCTGACCGTGACCGGACCTGAGCTGGGCCTCGGCCTGCAGGGAACCAATTTGGTCTTTGCCTGGCCGCAGACGGGCAGCCGTTACGTGCTGGAATCAACACCCACTCTTGGTGACCCCTCGTGGTCGCCCGTCACCGGCACCGTGAACACTTCCGGTGGCAACTACCAGATCACGGCGCCGATTGGTGTGGGAGCCCAATTTTTCCGGCTGCGAAAGCAATGAATCCACTCTGGCTCGTTAGTTGAATGGACCGCCGGCCAAGACGAACAACCCAAAAACAATCCAGGCGTAATCCGCCTGAACGAAAGGAAAAAGAAATGAAAAATCGGATTCAACAAAGTGTCCATACCTTAAGCATCGCGGTCGCCACGGCGACCTTGCTCTCGCTGGCAGGCATCTCTGCCCTGGGTCAAAGAGACAATGCCGACCTCGGCATTCTGCCTCCCGATTCTTTTCCCTTCGGCAAAAGCTACACCGAATGGTCGGAGGCGCATTGGCGATGGGTCTATTCGATCCCCGCCTCCAATCACCCGGCTTTTCAGGACGGCGACATTGACCTAAGCCAATATCAACCGGCCGGACCCGTGTGGTTCCTGATCGGATCATTTTCCGCCACACCCGTATCGAGTGGTGTCTTGGCGACGGCCCACCGTACGGCGACCGTTCCGCGCGGGAAGGCGTTGTTCTTCCCTATCATTGACGCCGAGGCGTCAACGGCCGAAGGCAACGGCTCCACCGAAGCGGAGTTGACAGCCGCTGCCGAAAGCTTCATCGAGCCTACCAGCGACCTGACCTGCGAAATTGACGGCCACCCAGTGCAGGATGTGGCTTGCTTTCATTTCATCTCTCCAATTTTTACTTGGGGACCGTTGCCGGCGGACAATCTGCTGGGCTTGCCGGCCGGCACGTCCTCGCCATCCGTCTCCGACGGCTACTTCCTGATGATGGCGCCGTTATCCACCGGCCGTCATACTGTGCATTTCACCGGCACCGCCGGCATATCTCCGAACGCGTTCACGTTGGATATCACTTACGATCTGACTGTGCAACCTAAGGGGCCATGCGACAAGGACGACGGGGAAGCCCCGTAGCCGGCAGAACGGGGAATCCGGAGATTTCATCGGATAACAATATATGTGACTATTAAAAGCGAAACAATCAGCCCGAGTGGACCGCCATGAATCGCCTCCCGCCATTTTTCTGTTCCGGCTCTCAACCGCGGACGAAAGGGCCGCGGCGACTCGCGCTGTTGTTCCTGTTTCTGGCCCTGCCTCTGGCGGCTTTGGGGCAAGCTAATTACGCTACTCCCTACACCTTCACCACCGTGGCGCCTTATCGGGGTTTGGTAGTCAACGGCGGCTTTGAAACTGGAAGCTTCTATTCTTGACATAAAATGTAAACGCTTTGAATTCAATGGACCGGCGGTGCCATAGACCATTGATTTCGAGTGGCTTGTGGAAGGCGGGATGCGTTCGCTTCCGACCCTCGCTTCCAAGTTTAGCTGCCTGAGCAGCAAGGTGTTACACCGTGTGGAACGGCCGCCGCCAGTGAAAGCTTCAGGACCGCGCAGCCGAAATTTGTAACCAAATCCGTTTCAGAGGCGTATTATACAGAGAGAGGATCGCGAGCGCCGTCGGTTCGGCAAGGCCGTGGAAAGTCACGCGTTTGAAAAACGCTTGCCAGCGCGACGGAAAGAGCGGTTAATGCTGTCCAGAAGTATACAAGCTTATGATAATGGCTGACATTCTTAAGATCGTTTTCATCGTCATCGGTATTCTTGCCATCTACGTGAACTACTGGCTCTTGGCCGCGGCGCTTTTTCCCGCGCTGGTTGAGCGGGCCAGCCGGCAATACGCCAATCCCGTTAAACTTACGCTGGTGGGATTGGCGACGGCCATTGTCCCTCTGGTCTTGGGCTTGATTCTCGCCAATATGGCCAACCCTCTCACAAAAATTGTCGGCCTGACCCTCGTCATTGTGCCCGGCATGATCGGATTGGCCGGTTCATCGGGCCTGGCTCTGCGTATTGGCATCGGGCTTAATTCCCCCCTGGACGCGACCCAGCCGTGGCGCCGCGTGTTGCGCGGAGGCGTCGTGCTCTCGTGCTCCTTCCTGTTGCCTGTGGTTGGCTGGGTAATTCTGCCCCTTTGGGTCCTGGTTAGTGGATTGGGGGCGGCTCTACTGGCGTTCAAAGAGCAAAACGTCCATTTCCCGTCGTCCCCGCAAGCCGAATTGGTCCCAGCCGCGGAAAATGTCGCATGAAATTGGCGCGCAGAAAGTTCCTAAAGGTTGGAGCGAGCGGAATCGCCCTCATGGCAACCGCGGGCTGCGACCAAATGCCCCGCGAACTGAGGCAACTTTTGGCCATGGTTAACCCGGGCGGCGGACCTTTCCAAGCACCTGCTTCCGACACGATCGATCCCATTATCCACGCGCTTAATCGTGCCGGTTTTGGTCCCCGGCCGGGCGATTATCAAAGAGTTTGCAAACTGGCCAAAACCCCCGAAGCCGCCGCCGCTGTTTACTTGGAACAACAACTGCACCCCGAATCCATCCAGGACGAGGACGCCGATTACGAGGCGCGGCGCTTTGAAACCCTGCAAGAGCCGCCCGGCGAACTGTTCGAATACCAACCGGAGCTCCTCCAAAACGAATTGATGCGGGCCACCCTGACTCGCGCCGTCCTGTCGGAACGGCAGTTGTTCGAGGTCATGGTGCAATTCTGGTCCGATCATTTCAACATCGATCCTTCCAAGGGCGACTGCAAGTGGCTGAAAATCGTGGACGATCGCGAAGTCATTCGCAAACACGCGCTGGGCAGGTTCGCCGACCTGCTCCGCGCCTCCTCGCTTAGCCCCGCCATGCTCTGGTACTTGGATGGGCGCGTCAACCGCCGCGCCAACTCCGCTGATAAGCCGAATGAGAATTACGCTCGGGAACTTCTGGAACTGCACACGCTCGGTGTCCACGGCGGCTATACGCAGAAGGACGTGATGGAAGTAGCCCGCTGTCTGACCGGATGGACTGTGCGTTCAACGATAAATCCGCCCTATTTTCAAATCGGCAAGGTGGAATTCGATCCGGCCCTGCATGATTTCGACTCGAAGATTATTTTATCCCAAACCATCCCTTCGACCGACACTACGCTCTCCAAAGACCTCCTCGAACAACGCGGGCGGCACGAACTGGATCGAGTGCTGGAAATCGTTGCGGCCCATCCAGCCACCGCCCTCCACATCGGCACCAAACTTTGCCGCCACTTTATCGCGGACCATCCACCCCAAGCCGCCGTCGCCGCAGTGTCGGACGCTTTCAGGAAATCCGGCGGGGATGTGCGCGAGACCTTGCGCGCGCTTTACCAGACGGACGGGTTCTTGTTGACTCGAGGTAACAAATTCAAACGGCCATTTACGTTCGCCGTTTCGGCTTTGCGCGCCACCGGCGCCCGCACCGATTGCGGCGTGGAAATCCTCGATTACCTCAAGCGCATGGGGCACGCGCCGTTTAATTATCCGACGCCGGAGGGATACCCCGATCAAGCCTCGCCTTGGATGGGCACCCTGCTTTGGCGCTGGAATTTTGCCGTCGCCATGAGCCAGAACCAAATCAAAGGCACGCGCGTGCAGTTGGATGCGTTGCGTAAATCCGCCGGTGGAGACGAGCACCTTATGGCCCATTTCCTGGGCCGCAAACCAAACCCGGCCGAAGCGCAGGCGTTCGCGGACTCGGGCGACGGCCTGGCGCTGATGCTGGCTTCACCGGCCTTTCAATGGTGTTGACATGGCTGCCATCGAACATTTCATTCACGGTGACGGCGACCGGAAGCAGGCGCTGGTGGTGGTATTTCTGCGCGGCGGCGCGGACGGCCTGAACATGGTCGCACCCTTGGAAGACGACGGCTATTACCGCGCTCGGCCGCGCATCGCGATCACCAAAGCCAAGGCGCTCGCGCTGGATGGTTTTTACGGGCTGAACCCGCTGTTGTCCGATTTGCAAACCGCCTACAAGGATGGCGCGCTCGGGATCGTTCACGCAGCGGGTTCTGAAGATGATACCCGCTCTCATTTCGAGGCCCAGGACCTCATGGAACATGGCGGAATAGTCGGCGGCGGCTGGCTGGGGAGATTTCTGCGGGCTCGCACGGCCGGGACAAGCGGGCCGCTTTCCGCCGTCGCACTAGGCAGAGAAGTTCCCGAGTGTCTCCGCGGTGCTCCGGCCGCCACAGTTTTCTCGTCTCTGGACGACTTTACGCTGGGCGCCAATCACGCGCGGTTAATGACCTCGCTGGCGCGTCTTTACGAAGCCCAACCCGATGACCTTGGCGCGGCCGGAAACTCCACCCTGGAAGCGGTCCGGCGCATCGAAGTCTTGCGGACGGCGTCGTATCAACCCGCGCATGGCGCATTTTACGGGGACGATGAGTTTTCGCGGGGATTGCTCCAAATTGCGCGGCTGATCAAAACGCGAGTTGGTCTGGAAGCGGCGTCGATTGACCTCAACGGCTGGGATTCGCATTTCGGGCAATCCACTGTGATGGACCCGCTGATGACGCGACTGGCAAAGGGTTTGGGAGCCTTTTACCGCGACATGGGCAGCGAAATGGATTCCACGACACTTGTGGTCATGACCGAATTTGGCCGGCGCGTGGCCGAGAACTCCGCTTTTGGCACCGACCACGGTCGAGGCAGCATCATGTTCGTCATGGGAGGCGGCATCAAAGGCGGGCGAGTGTTCGGTAAATGGCCTGGATTGACCCAGGATGTTCTCGAAGGACCCGGAGACTTGCCCGTCGTCACCAACTATCGCAATATTTTGGCCGCCATTCTTCAACGCCACGGCGCCGGAGCCACTTTGGACAAAGTTTTCCCCAGCTTCGAGATCCAACCTTTGGACCTCTACGCGTGAGCGTTCAGAATTAAAAACGCCGAGAGGACATAAAGCAAAATGGGCCAACTTTGGCCCACGATACTGAAGAAGCAATGTTTCCGGTGGATTTGAAGTTCTTGCTACCCACCGGTGTGAGTTGTCTGGGCCGGTGAAATTGAACTCATTTTCGTCCTTCGCTGATCAAACCGGCCAACTCGTCGATTGTGCTGGCTTCCAACAAGGTCGCCAAAGGCAGCTTTTGTCCCGTAAGTTGATGAATCTTCGAAAACAGCCGCACCGCCAACAGTGAGTGGCCGCCCAGCGCGAAAAAGTCATCATGGATGCTTATGTCCGCCAGTCCGAATAGGTCAATCCAAATACCCGTCAGCGTCCGCTCCAGAGTTGTGCGTGGCGCGTCCATGGCATTCTCCGACTCGGTCCGCGCCCCGTCGATGGCTCGTTCGCCATTGGCGGTCACGATTGGAGCACGCGCGACGGAATCGAACGACTCGAGCAGCATCCGACGATCCTCCGCGACCACTGTTTCGAGCTCACGCGGACTCACGATCACTTGCGGCAATCGGGACGTCAGCGCCCTCTTGAAAGCTTCCAATCCATCCGAAGTGAGGATTGCATTTTTGAGAGCGGCCGCTCTTTGTTTTTCAAGGCCGGCCAGCGGTTTTAGGCCGGTCAGCATGCCGATCTCTCTCCAACCCGACCAGTTGATTGTCAGCGTTCGAAATCGTCCCTGCGAACTGGCAAAGTAGGAGAATGCATCCAGAAAAGAGTTGGCGGCGCGATAGTCGCTCTCACCGTGACGCGGGAGCACGGCGGCAATGGAGGAGAACATGACCAGTATATCCAGGTCGATGTTCTTGATCAATTCATACAAAATAAATGCCCCATTTACTTTTGGGGCAAGGACAGCTTCCGTAACCTCCCTCGTCTTGAGTTGAATCATGCCTTCACGCACAATGCCTGCGGCATGGATGACGCCGTTAATCACCTGGTGCTTGTTGATGGTTGCCGCGACAACACGTTGCATGCCTGCCTTGTCCGAAGCGTCGCAGGTGAGGACCTCCGCCGTGCCGCCCAGCGCTTCGATTTCCAGCAAAGCCGCCACGATCTGCTGGTCAGAACGCGATAAATTTCCCGCGGCAAGCGGATCCCGCCAGATGGACTCTTCTGGAAACGGTTTCTTTCTGGTAAGAATCAATCTGGCCTGACAGTTCGCCGCCAGATACTTCCCGATCTCGAGTCCCAGGCCGCCGGTTCCCCCGACTATCAAATACACGCCGCGCGGTCTCAGGCCCTGTGCGCGGAGGCTTTCTTCAGGCGTGGTGAGGGCGGGAGCGGGCAGCGGGCATGGTTTAAAGGTTCTTTGCCAGCGATACTTGCCGCGATAAGCGATCACGACGGCTTTTGCCGCCTGTCGAAATTCGCACAGAAGATGGCCAACCAATTCCTCCGGGTCCCGGTTAGTCGAAGGCAGTGACGGCAAATCGACCGAGAAAGTGGAAACGTTGGGGAATTCCTCGGGGATCGCGCCGCAGGGACCCAAAACAGTGGCCATCGCAGGGTTCAAGATTTCGTCACCGGTGACTTCGTGAATCTGACGCGTCACTACGCCAATGGACACGGGCGCCTCGATGTTTACCTCGCCAATCGCGATGGCCAGGTCCATGAGGCTGTAGAAGCCCAATTCCTGGCTCAACGGATCGTAGCCGGTGTCGGGAAGCCCCACGCGGGCCGATAGCGCTCCCAGATGCAAAATATTCAGCGCCTTGCCCAAACTCTTCCGCAGCGCCCCGAGAAGTTTTACGTAATCATCAAGACAGCTAGGACGGATTTCATAGGAACCGTTCTTCAAGTCGGCGAAGGAATCGCCAAATCCGGCGAATGTCACAGCAGCGCCGCGCGCTTCCAGCGCGCTCCTGAAGCGGTTGGCCAAATCCGATGGGTCCCCAATGATCAGCCAGTGCGTGTCCCGTGCATCTTCACCCGAATTGGCGGTTGGGAAAACGGTCCGCTCCCAGGACGGGACATAGAACCAGTCAGCCAAATCGGCCTTATGGCCAGGTGGGTTTTCAACGATGGCAGGGGGCGTGGCGCGGACCCGCGGGTGGATCCAGTGGCGATTCCCTTCGAATGGGTAGGTCGGCAGGGAGACTTTTTGCCGGCTGGGGTTGGAATTGAGTTTTTCCCAGTCGATTTCTGTCCCGGCAACCCAGAGCCGCCCAACGGTATTGAAGATGAACTCCGGATCAGGTTGGTTCTCGTAATCGTGGCGCAAGGACGAGAGGGTCGTCGCATTGGCCGCTGCGCTCCGCGCCGGATGCTGCATCGCCAACACTCCAAGCGTGCGGCCCGGACCCACTTCGAGCGGCAAGCAATCCGGAATTTTCCATAACTCCTCAAGCGCGCTGCTGAACCGGGCCGTGCGGCGTGCTTGCTCGCACCAATACTGCGGATCGAGAGCCTGCTCGCTGCTTATCCAGGTTCCCGTGACGTTGGAGATGAAGGGAATGCGCGGCGGATTCAGTCGGACTTGTCTCACCTCGCGAGCGAAGGCATCGATGATCGGATCGAGCATCCGCGAATGGAATGCGTGGCCGTTTCGCACTTTGCGAAAGACGATCTCGCGCTCCTGGAGCCGGACTTGGAAATCGGCCATGTCGGCGACGGGTCCGGCCACCACGCACAGACTGGGGCCGTTGATCAGCGAGATGGATAGTTTTTCGCCCATCAGCGGGAGCACCTGGTCTTCAGGGAGCGTGACCGCGAGCATGGATCCCAAGGGCAGGCTGTTCACCAATTTGGCCCGGACGGCCACCAGCCGCACAGCGTCTTCGAGCGAAAAAACTCCCGCCAGGCAAGCAGCGACATATTCACCCATGCTGTGACCGACGAGCCTCTCCGGCTGCACGCCCCAGTGAAGCCAGAGTCTGGCGAGCGCATACTCTAACGTAAACAGAGCGGGCTGACTATGGATGGTTTGCTCCAATTTCTGGGAGGCCGGGTCCACCGTCTCATCCGGCGAGAGACCCAGCATCCGCTTCAAATCAATTCCGCTCGCTGCGGCAGGCTGCCTCCGCACGCGATGAGGGGGATACAAGAGTTCCCGAACATCGAGGCCGAGAAGGGGTTGCAGGATTTGGGCGCAGCGGTCGATCTCGCGACGAAACGCGTCAAAATGTTCGTAAAGTCCCTCTCCCATGCCCACGTAGTGATCACCGATCCCCGGCAACATGAAGACCACCGGCCGACTGGGCGCTTCCCGCGCCGGGCCAGGGGCCGTCTTTTTGGCATCCGCCGTTTTAAGCGCGGCGACGGCTTGCGCCGTATCTCTGCAAACGACAAAGCGGCGGCAGGGATGGAAACGGCGTCCGGCTTGGAGAGTGTGCGCTACGTCGGCCAGGAAGCTCGAACCCGGCGGATCGCCGCTGGGACCCGTTGCGCCAGGCGCTAGAAGCGACCCAGCGGCTCGGAGGCCCGACGCCGGCGACGCCAGAAAAACCGAAAGGTTCCGGGACATGGAGTCGAGAACGGAGGGAGTCTTTGCGGAGAGCACCAGCAGATGCGGCCCCGGGGAATCGGTCGTGGGCGCAACTGCGGGAGCTTCCTCCAGGACGACATGGGCGTTCGTCCCGCCCATTCCCGTAGCCATCACACCGGCCCGGCGCGGGCCGCCGCGCTGTGCCCATTTCACCGCGGCTGCATTCACGAAAAACGGGGTGGCGGGGAAATCAATTTCCGGGTTGGGGTTGGAATAGTGCAACGTGGACGGAATGCGCCGATGTTTCAGGGCCAGGACCGTCTTGATCAATCCGGCCATGCCGGCCGCCACGTCCAAATGGCCAACATTGGTCTTGACGGAGCCAATGGCACAAAAGCCTTTCCGTTGCGTGAAATTGCGGAAGGCCTTGGTCAACGCGAGAATCTCGATCGGGTCCCCCACCGGCGTCCCCGATCCGTGGGCCTCGACGTAGGAAATGCTTTCGGCATCCACACCCGCATTGGCCAGCGCCTCGACGACCACATCCGCCTGGCCATTGACGCTGGGAGCCGTGTAGCCGGCTTTGGCGGAACCGTCATTGTTGATCGCCGAACCCTTGATGACAGCATGAATGCGGTCGCCATGCGCCAGCGCATCTTCCAGGCGCCTCATCACGATGACCCCGGCGCCGCTGCCGAACACAGTCCCATTGGCGCCGGCGTCAAACGCTCGCACATGCCCGTCGGGCGAAACCACTCCGCCGCCGTCGCAAAAATAACCGGCCCGATGCGGCACCCGCACGGAAACGGCCCCGACCACAGCCATATCGGTTTCTTCATTTAAGAGGCTCTGCCGGGCAAGATGGACGCAGACCAGGGAGGTCGAGCAGGCGGTCTGGACGGTCATGCTCGGCCCGCGGAGTCCGAGTTTGTAGGAGATTCGAGTGGCGAGGAAATCCTTGTCGTTAAGTATCAAGGTTGGGATGTATTCCTCGGCAAAGCGCGCATCCTGGCCGCTGTTCATGAAGTAAGTGTTCATGGCCGCGCCCGCAAACACGCCGATCTGCCCGGGGAAACGATCCGGATCGCACCCCGCATCATCGAGTGCCGCCTGCGACAGTTCCAGCATCAGCCGATGCTGCGGATCAAGGGCGGCCGCCTCGTTCGGAGAGAAGCCGAAGAAGCCTGCGTCAAAGCGGCCCGGGTCGTCCAGGACGGCAGCGGCTTTTACGTAGTTCGGCCCGGAAAGAACCTCGGGAAGGACCCCGGCTTCCATCATTTCCTGATCGGAAAGCCGGACGATGGATTCCACGCCACCCATGAGGTTTTTCCAGAATTCCTCCAGGTTTCCGGCCCCCGGGAACCGGCAGGCCATGCCGATTATGGCAATGTCACTTTCGTTATCCATCTTTCAGTGGGGCTTTGGCCTGGATCACTGGCTCTGGCAACGCGTTTCGATCAGCCTTCCCGTTGGCCGTCAGTGGAAGGTGACTGATCTTTTGAAATTGCCCTGGAACCATGTAATCAGGCAGGAATTCTTGCAGATGCTTCTTGAGGGCATCCAGATCGACATCCTGTTTGCAGACCAGATAGGCGACTATCAAGGTGATGCTTTCTGAATATTTTTTTACGGTGACGACGCAGTCCGCGATTCCGGGGAAGGCTTGAATGGTGTTTTCGATTTCTCCCAATTCAATTCTCAAGCCGCGGATTTTGACCTGGTGATCCTCCCGCCCCAAGTATTCGATATTGCCGTCATCCAACCAGCGCGCGACATCGCCGGTGCGGTAGATACGTTCACCGGGCACGGCGGGGTGCTCAAGAAACCGCTCGTTCGTCAATTGCGGATTGTTCAGATAACCCCGGGCCAGGCCCACACCCGCCAGGCAAAGTTCGCCCGTCTCGCCCACGGGCATCTGTCTTCCGTCCCGGATGATGTAAGCCCGGATATTTTGAATCGGCCGGCCGATTGGAATTCGGGCGAATTCACCCTTCTCAGGACAATCGTAGTAGGTCACATCGACAGTCGCTTCGGTCGGTCCGTAAAGATTGGTCAGCCGGCAACCGGTGTTCTGCCCGATAATGGCATTGAACTTCCTGACGTGGGCCGCGCTCAAAGCTTCGCCACTGGCAAACACCCGGCGCAACGACGAAAGCGAAGCCGACACCTTGTTGGGCTTCCCTTCCAGGTACTCAAGGAAAACATTCAGCATCGACGGCACAAAATGCAATACGCTTACCCGGTGTTTGCTGACCGTCTCGACGAGCGCCTGCGGGATTCTTTCGCCGCGAGGCATGAGCATGCAAAGTGTGGCCCCTTCCAGCGCCCACCAGAACAGTTCCCATACTGAAACGTCGAAGCAAAAGGAAGTTTTTTGCAGCAGCACGTCACGGCTGCCGATGGGGTAAGCGCCTTGCATCCAATGGAGGCGGTTGACCACCGACCGATGTTCGATCATCACACCCTTTGGGTTTCCAGTGGAGCCGGAAGTGTAGATGACATAAGCCAGATCGCCAGGCTGGTTGACGGCAGGGGGGTCGGAGACTGGTCCGGTATAAGTCTGTGGCTGCTCGAGATGGATGGTCCGCACTCCTGGCGGCGCTTTCAGGGCGGTGGCGCTGTGGACCAGAAGAAGCCCAACGCGCGCATTAGCCAAAACGTAAGCGAGCCTGTTCGCCGGATCCTCCGGCGAGAGCGGCAAGTAGGCGGCTCCAGCCTTGATGATGCCGAAGATGCCGATAATCATCGCAAAGGAACGTTCCACCATGATACCGACAACGTCCCCCGGACCCACTCCCTGATTCCGCAAGAGATGGGCAACCTGATTTGCCCTCTCGTTCAACTGAAGATAGTTCAACGTCGAGGTTCCCCAGTACGTGTCATGATCGCAGATCACGGCGGGTTGCAGCGGATGCTGTTGCACCCGCGCCTCGATCAACTGGTGCAGCGTGACATTGTCAGGAAACTCGCGGGTCGTGCGATTGAAGGCCGCGACCCGGTCCAGTTCCGTTGCGTACGTTTGAGACATAAACTCCGGATTTCATAATAATCCGCCCGGCCGGTCTTCGTCCACACAATTAAACCGCCGCAGCCGCCTTGCGCGACCGATTCCTCCGCAGGGCATCGTGAACAAAACCCTTG
>Ga0302324_100016312_pt1 | contig 14806 bp, 13 predicted proteins | sample Palsa_T0_1_FD_201949 | JGI IMG/M metagenome (GOLD analysis project Ga0302324, IMG submission 201949) | Peat permafrost microbial communities from Stordalen Mire near Abisko, Sweden - Palsa_T0_1 | ecosystem: Environmental > Terrestrial > Soil > Palsa > Peat permafrost | place: Sweden: Abisko...
GAATTGTTCATGCTACAGGACGAACGCCGCGCCCGGTTCGCCGAAGCGGCGGCCGGCGAGGCCAAAACCGCGCCCGCCCAACCCGAAACCCCGCCTGCGAACCCCCAAACCGAAAAAATGAATCGAACCCAATTTCCAGAGCCTGCTGCCCGCCCCGGAGGGCGGCGTCCCGCCGGATTCATCCCAAATTCCTCCCTGGCCCCCTCCCCGGCGGCCGCTGGTTGGCTCAAAGCGGCAATCCAACCCTAAAAAACCCTCCGAATTCGTCCTTGGCTGCCTTCCCGTACCCCAACTGCGCGCCAACCGGGTCTGGCCTTTCTTGTATAATCTCCCTCTATGGACCTTACACGTTACTGGCGCGCGCAAAGCAATGGAAACAAAATCGAAGTGCAGTGGACGGGTTTTCGATTCCGAGGCGGTTGGACACCGCGGCTACTGGTCAACGGCGAGTTGAAAGCGGAGCACAAGGTCCGCAGGTGGGCTAAAAACTTTGAAATTCAGGATGGCTCCGTTACCGCAAACTTCTGGGGCAAACTGTTCCGGCATCGGTGCACGATATCCGCGGGCGGAACTGTACTCACGGATCACACTCGACCATGGAACCCATTGGCTTTTGCGGTAATTTTCGGCGTGATCGGCTTATACCTGATTCTTGCGCTCTGCATCACCATCTTGCACGCCACCCGTTGATACTGGTCAGTTTAGTTTTGTGGGGTGGGCAATCTTGCCCTGGGAATCCCCTCTGGGGACGCCTTTCAGGCGGCTTGCAGCATTGCCAGCTATCCTACCGCACCGGGCAAACCGGCCCACTGCGGCCAACATTGGCCTCCCCGCACAGGCAAACTGACTACTACCCGCCAGTTGACTCCGGCCACATCCGGCCGCGTCTTGCCGTGCGCTCTTGGCGCCTCGCGCAAGTCGCACACCTGTCTGGCCGGTCTACGGTGACACGCCGAGGGAATATTTATCTCCATGCCTGTCAATCTCATACGGCTTTGCTGTAGCCTTTCCTGTCCACCTCCGGGCTACGCTCGGGTGTGAAGCAACAAACTGCCTCCGCAACTCAGCGTCTGAAGTCTTTCGCCGGCGAATTCGACCGGCTGAGCAGCCTGGCTATGGCTGCCGGCAAGGATTTCAACGACGAACTGACTTTCATTTTGAATTACGCGGATGTCTCACTCGACCTGCTCGGCTCGGAGCACGCCGCCAGCGACGGCCTTGTCGAATTAACGCACGCTGCCATGCGTTGCGCGGAGACTACCCGCTGCCTGTTGCTGCTGACGGCACGCGCGCGAGCGTCGGTCGGCTACGGTAAAGTGGGAGCAGGCCATGCGCATCCTGGGAATCGAGAGCTCCTGTGACGAGACCGCCGCCGCGGTGGTGGAGGATGGCGTCGCGATTCTCTCGACAGTGGTCGCCTCGCAGTTGGATACCCACGGCCGCTACGGCGGTGTGGTGCCGGAGTTAGCCTCGCGCGTGCACCTGCGCGCCATCGTACCCGTGACGCGCGAAGCGCTGGGCCGGGCCGGAACTTCGCTGGCGGACCTTTCCGCGATCGCGGTAACTGCCGGGCCGGGACTGGTCGGCTCGCTGCTGGTGGGCATCACCTACGCCAAAGCGCTGTCGTTCGCCCGCGGGATTCCGCTGATCGGCGTCAACCACATTGAAGGGCATATTCATGCGGTGGTGCTGGAATCCGCGCGCGACGGGCATCCCGTCGAGTATCCCGCGCTCGCGCTGGTGGTGAGCGGCGGCCATACGCACCTGTTCGAGATGCGCGAGGGATTCCACTACCGCCTGCTGGGCAAGACCCGCGACGATGCCGCTGGCGAAGCTTTCGACAAGGTCGCCAAGTTGCTCGGCTTCGGCTACCCGGGCGGGCCTGTGATCGACCGTCTGGCGCCTTGCGGCAACCCGCGCGCGGTGCGTTTTACGCTGGCCCGCATGAAGGGCAATGCGCTCGATTTCAGCTTCAGCGGCCTGAAGACGGCGGTGCTGCGCTGGGTCGAAAGTCACGACCTGGCCGCCGAGACAGCGACGCGGCGCGACCTGCTGCGTGCGAATCCGCATCCATCGACCGAGGAATGGCTCGCCGTCACTCCGCAAACCACGCGCGACCTGCTGGCTTCGTTCCAGCGCACCGTGATCGAGGAACTGTTGCGCCGTGCCGCGGCCTCCGCCGAAAGCATCGGCGCGCGCACCTTGATCGTTTCCGGCGGTGTAGCCTGTAACATAGGCCTGCGCGCCGCCGCGCGCGCCGCCCGGCTTCCCTGCCCCGCCCTATTTCCCTCGCCCGGACTCTCCACCGATAACGCCGCCATGATAGCCGCCGCCGCCTTCCCGCGGCTTGCCCGCGGACAGTTCGACGATCTCAGCCTGCCCGCGAGAGCTAACCTCACACTCGCGTAAGAAATGGAGCCACAGATGGACACAGATGCACACAGATAAGAAGGACCGGAGGCTGGAACTTAGTTCGGAAGCATGGTGCGGCGGATCGATGCGCTGCCAGCACCGGCGGGGTAGAGTTTGGGGGCTGGCAGATCAAAATCTTGGCGAAAAAAGAAGGGGTACGGATGGTACGGAAATCGCTTGAACGAGGGCAGTTCCCTGGTTTTTAGCTTACCCGGACGGCAGGGATGGCGCTCCACGCGGACGGCGGGTTGACCAGAATTAAACTTCGTTAACAAAAAGCCCCGAGCGACGAGTTTGGATGTACGCTTACAGAGAACCAGGAAGCCAAAATGGAAATCCTGGATGAGTGGTAAGGCACCCAACTTGAATGCCTAGACGGCAGCATATTCCAGCGGTTTGATTTCGGGCCTCACTGATTCTAAGGGCCGTTTCGAGCGCACCGTCCGACCCGGGGTTGATCAAGAGAAATCCGCCATCCATCCGTTTTTATCTGATATCCTACCCCAAGGCACAAAGGGAAATCTATGCGAAGATTTCGAGCACAAGACGCTACCCCGGCCCTCTGTCTGGCGCTGACGTTATGCGCCGTCTTCACTGCATCCGCGCAAGATGTGAACTTTCTATCTCGAATCAAAGAGTTGGGGCTGCAAAATATCGACGGAAAGATCCCGGCCTATTACAGCGTCGGACACAGGGAGCACGCGGAGAGATTGCAGTCGAGAATTGAGGACATGAACACATACTTTCAGGCCCACTTGGGAGTTCAGGCGAACGTCGTCCTCGCGCTCCTTGATTCCAAGGGCTGGACGGATGTTACGGGCGACCCCTACGGTATCGCGATGGTCAGCGGGAACCCGCGGGTCATCTTCATGCCGGCTACCTCCGACAACCCCACCTTCGGTCTGATCAGGGCGCGCAAGGAAGCGATCCCACCCGAAACTCTGAGGCTGTTCCTGCAAGACAACCAAATTTCCTTTGAGTCCGCCGTCAGCCAGTTCGTCGACCTCGTTGGTTTCCATGAACTCGGTCACGTGCTGACATTGAACTTCGGAATCGACCCACAAGATCGCTTTCTGAGCGAATTTCTCGCCAGCTATTGGTCTTACGCTTATATCTCGGAACGGCAGCCGGAGTGGACGCGCGTCTTCGATCTGTTCGGACGGCCTTCGAAAATACGACCTCAGCACACGTCGCTGGAGGATTTCGAGCATCTTTATATGCGCGTGGATGACCCTGGTTGGTATCACGGGATGTTCGAAGCTCACATTCGCGAGATTTATCCAAAGCTTGGTTTGGGCTTTCTGAACGATCTGCGGAAGGAGTTCCCGCTATCAAGTGATCCCCTGGCTTACACCCCGCCTAAACGTCCGCTGCAGGTTGGGGAAATCGTCGAAAGATTAGACAAGATCGCGCCAGGATTTCAAGCATGGGCGGCTACATTCAATTCCGCGCCGGCGCCCGCAGTGCTCCAACCGTCCGGTGCTGGTCCCGCGCCTTCTTCGAAATCGCCCCACTGAGTCTCGGCGCAGCGACGGCGGCCAACCTTACGGCGGCGTTATCGCCTCCGCCGCCGGCGCGCTCTTCGGAACCGCGGGCTACGCCGGATTCGCGGAGGGCCTTAACAATGAACCTGTGTTATCTCGGTTCCTGACGGAGCAACGGACGGCTAACCCTGACATCGCCAGCTCCCTGCCGGCACACCCGCCGGTTGGAAGCCTCAACGTCGAGGACGTTTTGCGCTCAGCGTACTTTTTTTGCCTTCAGAGCTGGCCTCGCCCTCACTGCCGTGTACGGGATGGTTACACTGGTATTTCTTTTGTGAAAGGGGGTGGCAAGCAAACAACAACCTCGCAACCAATAAATGCGAACTTATACGTTTTGCCAGCGCCCAGCACCCAACACCCAAAACCGGTTCTTATCCGTGTGCATCTGTGTCTATCTGTGGTTCCCTTCTTTCAGCCGACGATCTTATACGGCCGCATCATCTCGTTGTCTTCATGTTCGAAAACGTGGCAATGCCAGACGTAGCGGAACTCGTCCCCAGGCTTGGCCAGTGTTCCGGCGGGCAGATCGAAGCGCGCGATTACGCGCGTGATATAGCCTGAGTAAGTCTTGACCGTATCTTTCCAGGCGGGGCGCTCGTTGGATTCCGGCAGCATCGGGATGTTCGTGAAAATCAGCTTTCCGTTTTGCAAGTATGCTTTCGTGTCGAATGGCTGGCGATTGAGCGCTTGGAATTGGACCAAATGGAGGTGCATCGGATGCACGTCGCCGGTAGTGTTGGCGAAGGACCAGATTTCCATTGAACCGGCCCTCGGATCCTCCGTAATGGGATCGTCCCAGTGCTTGTTATCGAGCTGGCCGATCATGGTGTAGCCGTCGGAGGGACGATCCATTTCGGTTAGCGCCAGGGTTCTTTCGCGAACCGCGTGGGCTGGGTCGAGAGGGGAAAAGGGCACAAGCGTTTCCGGAACCGAACTCGTATCCGCACCCGCGAGCGGTTTCGTCACTGTGAATAGCATCACGTCGAAGCTCTCCCCCCGGCGAGAAGACTAAGTAATGCATGCGCAAAGGAGCGGGAAGCAGGCCGCCGTCGCTGCCGATCTGGAGGAACGGCGGGGCATCCGCCGGCTTGCCCTGCGGCTTGCCGGAGGGATCCGCGGGAACTAGCGTGAGGTTGGAGCCGTTGACCATGCGGCAGCGATATTTGCGGCCCGACTTCAAGGGATGGCGCGGCTTTACCGTTGACGCAAATGACGTCGCCGAAAAACTCCTGCATCCACGCGGGATGCGTGCCGTTCCTGGCCGGAGGATACAACAGCGATCCATCGGCGCCGAAGCTGCGGTCCTGGATCATTAGCGGAATCTCGTAAGGTCCGCTGGGATGGTTCAGGCTATCTTCTTCCGGGTCGCGGATCGGATAGAAACCGGCGAGACCCGCGTAGGTTCAGTCGAGTGATGCCGAGGGCGTGGTCATGATACCAAAGCGCCGTGGCAGGCTGGTCGTTGGGGTAGTCACAAGGATCGGCGGCGCGCACCGGTCCGGAGCAGCCGTCGAAAGTAACCCAGGCGTCGGGATAACCGTCGCTGTCCGGCATGACCCGGGCGCCGTGAACGTGCGTCACCGTGCGGACCTGCGGCACATCCTGGCCGGCGCCGTGAATGGAGTAGTCGAGCGGCAGAAAATGTTTTTTGGGAAGTTGGTTCCACCACTTCACCCAATTCGGCTGGCCCTTGCGCGCTTCGAAGGTCGGTCCCGGCCACATGCCGTTGTATCCCCACATGATGGCGGCCGGGAGATCGCGGTGCGCCCGATGGCGGAACGGGCGCATCCGAATCCGGACTAGCGCGATGGCCGGTGCCTGTGGGATCGCCGCACTCATCCGCTCTTTCGTTAAGAGGCCGGCGAACGGAAACCGAGTCGTTTAGCGCAGCGGCAGCATTTCCAGTCAAGCAGATAATTTGTTATTGTTTTCAATGATTTACGGACATATCTTGTCACTCGGCATGCGAGTGTGCTAATAATGGTGATCGGACTCCGTTACCCGGATTCCGAGATACCCAAGACAGAAAACCGAAACATGGAGGTTGTACCGTAATGAAGATTCGTCCGCTTTACGACCGCATCGTGGTCAAACGGATCGAGGAAAAGGAAACCATGCAGGGTGGCCTTTACATCCCCGATTCCGCAAAGGAAAAGCCGCAGGAAGGCGAAGTCGTCGCCGTCGGCAAGGGCAAGCGCCTCGAAGACGGCAAAGTCGTGCCGCTCGATGTCGAGGTTGGCAATCGCATCCTGTTCGGCAAATATTCCGGCAGCGACATCAAGCTGGATGGCGATGAGTTCATGATCATGCGCGAGGACGAAGTCCTCGGCATCTTGGAAAGTCAGCCCGTAGTGGCCAAGAAGGCTTCCTAAAGGAGTTAGAAAATCAATGGCGAAACAGATTGTATACGCAGAAAATTCCCGTCAAGCGATCTTGCGCGGCGTCAACCAGTTGGCCGACGCGGTGAAGGTCACGCTCGGCCCCAAGGGCCGCAATGTCGTTCTAGAAAAGAAGTTCGGCGGCCCCAACATCACCAAAGACGGTGTGACGGTGGCCAAAGAGATCGAGCTCAAGGATCCGCTGGAGAACATGGGCGCACAAATGGTGCGCGAAGTGGCTTCCAAGACCTCCGACGTGGCCGGCGATGGCACCACCACCGCGACCATCCTGGCGCAAGCCATCTACCGCGAAGGCGTGAAGGCCGTAGCGGCCGGCGCCAATCCGATGGCCCTCAAGCGCGGCATCGATAAGGCCGTGGAAGTGGCCGTCGAGGCAGTCAAGAAGCTCTCCAAGCCGGTATCCGGCGATATGATCGCGCAGGTCGGCACTATTTCCGCCAACAGCGACTCCACCATCGGCAACATCATCGCCGAAGCGATGAAGAAGGTGGGTAAGGACGGCGTGATCACGGTCGAAGAATCCAAGACTATGGTTACGGAGTTGAGCACCGTGGACGGCATGCAGTTCGACCGCGGCTACCTCTCGCCCTACTTCGTCTCCGACCCCGAACGCATGGAGTGCGTGCTCGAGGATCCCTACATCCTCATCCACGAGAAGAAGATCGGCAACATGAAAGACCTGTTGCCCCTGCTCGAGCAGATCGCCCGCTCCGGCAAGCCGCTGCTGATCATCGCCGAGGAAGTGGAAGGCGAGGCCCTGGCCACCCTGGTGGTGAACAAGCTGCGCGGCACGCTGAACGCTTGCGCGGTGAAAGCCCCCGGCTTCGGCGACCGGCGCAAAGCCATGCTGGACGACATCGCTGTTCTGACCGGCGGCAAGTCCATCATGGAAGAGACCGGCATCAAGCTGGAAGGCGTGCGTCTGGACGACCTGGGCCGCGCCAAGCGCGTCACGGTGGACAAGGACAACACCACCATCGTGGACGGCAACGGCAGCCAGAAGTCCATCGAAGGCCGCATCAAGCAACTCCGCGGCCAGATCGATGAAACCACCTCCGACTACGACCGCGAGAAGCTCCAGGAACGCCTGGCGAAGCTGGCTGGCGGCGTGGCCATCATCAAGGTTGGCGCAGCCACCGAGACCGAAATGAAGGAAAAGAAGGCTCGCGTGGAAGATGCGCTGCATGCCACTCGCGCGGCCGTTGAGGAAGGTATCGTGCCCGGCGGCGGCGTGGCTCTGCTGCGCGCGTCCAAGGCCCTGGACGGCTTCAAGGCGGATGGCGACGAACAGATCGGCGTGAATATCGTGCGCCGCGCCTGCCAGGAACCGCTCCGCCAGATCGTGCTGAACTCGGGCACCGAGGGCGCCATCGTGGTGGAGAAGATCAGCGAGAACGCCAACCCGAACTTCGGCTTCAACGCCCAGACCGACACCTATGAAGACCTGGTGGTTTCGGGCGTGATCGATCCGACCAAGGTGACTCGCACGGCGCTGCAGAACGCCGCGTCGATCGCTTCGCTGATGTTGACGACGGAAGCCATGGTGGCCGAGATTCCGGAGAAGAAGTCGGCTCCGGCCGGTCCCGGCGGCCACGGCGGCCCGGACATGGATTATTAAGTCCGTTCGTTAAGTTGATTCAATCGCCGCGCTCCCTGCGAAGGCTGCGCGGCTTTTTTGCTTCATGTGATGTCCCGCCTTGTGGGGCAGGCTCCCAGTGGACTGCGCCCTCCATCACAACACATGCAACACAATGCAACATGAAACGGAGAAAAGGGCGCACTGTAGCGGGCGCTGACCTGCGGCTGGCAACCACCACGGCATTACAATCGCGCACATTTAAGCCCGAGGTCCGCCTGAAAGCGACCGTGCAGTTCCGGCCACACTCCCCGCTGTCGTAGAATCTTAGTTTGCCCGATCTCCTCGTAACGGTAGTGGTCCCCACGCTGGTTGCGGATGCGAGGCTTCAGGAATGCGTCGCCGCGCTGGCGAAGCAGACGCAACCCGATTTCGAAGTGATTATCGTCGATAACAGCGGCTCCGGCGCGGTGCGTCGTAACGGAGCGGCGCGGCAGGGCGCGCGGGTGATCGAAGAACCGCGCAACGTGGGTTTCGGCGCGGCCATCAACGAGGCGCTTCGCCAGTCGCGCGGTCCGTATCTGGCAACCCTCAATGACGATGCGGCGCCGCATCCCGGCTGGCTGGCGGCCCTGGTATCGGCCATGGAATCGCGCCCGGATGCGGGCATGTGCGCCTCGCAGGTGCGGCTCTACGGCGAAGATGCGCTGGATTCGGCCGGCATGCTGGTCTCGGGCGATGGTAGCAGCAAGCAGCGCGGCCATGCGCGTCCGCCGAAATTTTTTCCGGTGACGGAGGAAGTCCTGTTTCCCAGCGGCTCGGCGGCGCTTTACCGGCGGACCATGCTGGTGCAGATCGGCGGATTCGACGAGGACTTCTTCCTTTACTGCGAAGACACCGACCTGGGGCTGCGCGCCCGCTGGGCCGGGTGGCGCTGCCTGTATGTGCCGGAGGCGGTGGTGGAGCATCATTATTCACACTCGGCCGGGCGCGCCTCGCGGTTGAAAGCTTACTACGTGGAACGCAACCGCCTGTTTGTGCTGGCCAAGAATTTTCCGGCGCGCATGTTGGCCGCCGCGCCATTTGTGTCGCTGGCTCGATACTGGTGGCATTTGCGATTCATGCTGCGCGGACGCGGCGCCGCCGCGCGGTTTCGCCTGGAAGGCGCGTCGGCCTGGCGCATGCCTCTTTACGTGCTGCGGGCGCACGGCGCGCTGCTGCGCAATGCGCCGGCATTGCTGCGCAAGCGCCGCGAGATCCGCCGCACGGCGCGCCTCACGCCGCATATCTACCGGCGGCTGCTGCGTTCGTATTCCATTTCGGCGCGGCGCGTGGCCGAACTTTGACCATGACCATGCCCATGCCCCCATCATTTGACTCGCTGCTCATCGTCGTGCCGGCATACAACGAGGAAGCCGCCGTGGGCGGCGTGGTGCGCGCCATCCACGCAGCCATGCCGGGAACGCCGGTGCTGGTCATCGACGATTGCTCGACGGACGCCACGCAGGCAGCCGCCCGCGAAGCTGGCGCGCGGGTGCTGGCGCTGCCGCACCACTTGGGACTGGGCGGCTGCGTGCAAGCGGGCTATAAGCTGGCCTTCGAGTTGGGACATGCATACGTCATCCGGGTGGATGGAGACGGGCAACACGATGCGCGCGATATCCCGCGCGTTTATGAAGCCCTCCGCTCATCGGGCTGCGAGATGGTGATCGGATCGCGCTTCGTGAAGGGCAACGGCGGGCGCCCCGGCGCGATCCGCGGACTGGGCATACGCTTCTTCCGCATGGTGCTGCGCCCCATCCTGGGGCAAAGGGTACACGATCCGACTTCCGGCTTCGTGGGGGTGAACCGCAACGCGCTGCAGGTTTTCAGCAAGAGTTTTCCGCTGGAGTACCCGGAGATCGAAGCCCTGGTGGTGTTGCAGCGCAAGCAATTCCGCTTCCTGGAGATTCCTTGCCGGATGCACCCGCGCACCACCGGCCGCTCGTCGATCACGGCGGTGCGATCCATCTACTATATCGTGCACGTGCTGCTCGGCGTATTCGTAAATGTGCTCAAATTCGACCAGCGAGGGCGGCGTCCCGCCAAACCCGGCAGGTCGTAAGGGAGGAGATCCATGGACCGCCTTTTGAATGTGTTGACGGTGTTGAGCGGCCTGCTGCTGCTGTTCGTGCTGGTCTCGGTGCGGCGCGCGCACATCCGCGTGGAATATTCGGTAAGCTGGTTACTGGCGGCGGCCGCTCTGTTGATTCTTTCGCGTTCCCGCGGCGTGCTGGAAGCGGCGGCGCACAAACTGGGACTTGCAGATCCGCCATTGGCGCTGCTGCTGGTGGTCGGCTGCGTGTTTTTGCTCATGTTTTACCGCTTCTCCGTAATCATCTCCAAGCTTCGGGACGATAACATCGCCCTGGCGCAGCGCCTTGCCATCCTTGAGTATCACCTACAAACTTTGCGGGACGGCCAGCCGCATGGCTGAAGCTCGACGCGCAAGAAGAAGGCGGCGCGCCGCGGAGAAAGCGGCCGCGGCGGCGCGCAAGCCCCAAACGCGCCGGTGGATTTACGCTGCCGGCGCCGTGGCGCTGTATGCGGCATATCGAGTGTACGCGCCCGCACTTAGCGGACCCTTTGTCTTCGACGACATTTCCCTGCCGTATGGCACACCGGGTTTTCGCGATGCGCTACGCTTCTGGATCGGCGGTGTTCGGCCGCTGCTCATGTTCAGTTACTGGGTCAACTATCGGTTCTCCCCGGCTCCGGACGGCTTTCACGTCGTTAATTTGCTGTGCCACTTACTCAACAGTCTCCTGATATTCTGCATCGCCCGTAAGCTGGTGCGACCCGATTCGTCCGATTGGCTGCTCCCGGCTTTCGCGGCAGCGGTTTTCCTATTCCATCCAATCCAGACCGAAGCCGTGTCCTACGTCGCAGGCCGGTCCGAATCCTTGAGCGTGCTGTTCTTCCTGGCCGCCTTCGCGGTCTTCTTGTACCGGCGAACACCGGTGATCTCCTGGAAAATCGCCATCGCGGTGCTACTATTGTTCGGCGCCGCGGCCGTCACCAAGGAACACACGCTGGTGCTGCCCGCCCTGCTGCTGCTGACGGATTACTATTGGAATCCCGGCTTCGCATTCGGCGGCATCCGGCGAAACTGGCGGCTTTACGTCCCCATCGCGCTGGGTGCGGCGGGCGGCTTGGTGCTCGTGGCGAGACTTCTGTCACGCAAGGGGACCGCTGGCTTCGGCCTGAAGGATTTCACCTGGTACCAATACCTCTTCACCGAGTGCCGCGCGTTTTTTGTCTACCTGCGGCTGCTGGTGTTCCCCGCCGGCCAGAGTCTGGATTGGGAATATCCGATCTCGCGGAACATCCTGGATCATGGCGCCATCTTCGGACTGGCTGCCATCCTGGCGCTGGTGGCCGCAGCTATCTACTTCCGGCGGCGCTATCCCCTGGCGTCTTACGGCGTCCTGGTCTACGTGCTGCTGATGGCGCCCACCTCTTCGTTTGTGCCGATCAAAGACCCGGTCGCCGAGCGGCGTTTGTATCTGCCGATGATCGGCATGCTGCTGGTGGCGATCGCGGCGCTGGCGCGCATCCGCGTGGATCGCCGCAAGTTGGCCGCCGCGCTTTGCGGAATCGTCGCCATGCTGGGTTTTCTGACGTACCGGCGCAACCAGCTTTGGGCCAGCGAGATCGCCCTGTGGGAAGACGCCGCCCGCCAATCGCCCGGCAGGCAGCGCGTGCTTTCGCAATTGGCGCACACCTATTTGACGAACCACCGTTGCCTTGACGCGATAGCGGAGTATGCGGAAGCGGCGCGGGTGGCGCAGCCGAACTACGGCCTGCTAGTGGATTGGGGCCTGGCCTACGAATGCGCGGACCAGCCGGGTGCGGCGGTGGCCAAGCTGCGGGAGGCCGCGGCGCTCGATCCCACCGCGCATGCTTATTCGCAAATCGCCATGGTTTACGCCAATCAATCGCGCTGGCAGGAGGCTTTGGAAGCGCTGGACCAAGCCGGGAAGTTGGACGCCAACTACGACGTGATCTACGACACACGCGGCGGGATACGCGCCAGGACCAACGATCTCGCGGGTGCCGCGGCGGACTATCGGCAGGCGGTGGCGCTCAATCCAGCCAATGAACATGCCCGCCATATGCTGGAGATCATCGAGCGGCAAGCGAATTCCCGGCAGTGACATGCGGCCGCTGCGCATAGGGGTCAACGCGCTGTACCTGATTCCGGGCGGCGTGGGCGGCGCCGAGATCTACCTGCGCGAGCTGTTGCGCGCGCTGGCTGGTATCGACGCTAAAATCGACGCCGAAATCGACGCGCGCAACGAGTATTTCGTTTTCACCAACCGCGAAACTGGGCCGGACCTGGTTCCCCAACGGCCGAATTTTCACCGCATGCCCCAGCGTGTGCGCGCCACGTTCCGGCCAGCGCGCATTATCTGGGAGCAGACCGCCCTGCCGCTGGAGGCGGCGCGCCTGGGCCTGGATGCGCTGCTCAATCCGGGCTTCACCGCGCCGGTCTTCTGCGGATGCGCGGCTGTTACGGTGTTCCACGACATGCAGCACAAGCGCCATCCGGAGCACTTCCGCCGGCTGGATCTACTTACCTGGCGCGTGCTGCTGTTTGCATCGGCGCAGCTTGCCACAACGATATTGGCGGATTCCGACGCCACCCGCGCGGACGTGCTGCGCTATTACCGCCTGCCGGCCGCGAAGGTGCGGGTGGCGCCGCTGGGTGTCGACCAGGCGTTCTTCGGATTGCAGCGCGCCCCCGAGAAGCTTTTGCTGACTGTGTCGACATTGCATCCGCACAAGGGTCTGGATGCCTTGCTGCACGCCTTCGCGCAGTTCCACCGCACGCGGCCGGACTTCCGGCTGGCGATCGCGGGCCTGCGCGGCTTCCACGCCGAAGCCCTCGAAAAGCTGCGCACGGATTTGGGTCTCGCCGGCGCGGTGGAGTTCACCGGCTGGATTCCGCGCGCGCAACTCTACGACCTGTACCGGCGCGCCTGGGCGTTCCTGTATCCTTCGACGTTCGAAGGATTCGGCATGCCCGTGGTGGAAGCTCTAGCCGCGGGCATTCCCACCGGTTGTTCGAATATCGAACCGCTAGCCGGCATCGCGGGAGGGGCGGCGCTGCTGTTCGAGCCGGACAATGTGGAAGCTATCTACAGCGCGATGGTGCGGCTCACCGAGGATGAACCGTTGCGCGCGCGTCTGGCTGCTGAGGGCCCGCTGCGCGCCGCCTCGTTTTCGTGGCGAACCACCGCGCGCGCGACGCTGGATGCCATTGAGGATTCAGTGTGTCTGTTTCGTTAGTTTCTTACTTTGTTTCCTGTTGGTACGGAGCTTAGTTGGAAGCCTGTCAATATTCGTACTAAACCGCCCGTTACATGCGCGTATGGAGGCTTTAGCCTTGACTATTTTCGGGAAATTAGATCTCTATCTATAATTTATTGCCGCATTTGACGGCTTAAGTGGTATAGTTAAACTGAGTAAGTCCGATTTAAGCATCCTTGATTGGGGCTTACCGGCTAGGTTCCGTGTATGCAACTCTACGGCCTGTACTGGCGTCTGCGGCGGTCCACCGGGCGCTGCGAAGGGCCAGCAGCTCGGCAGCGGCCCGCCTCACTGCTGCGGCAATATCCAGAGGTACGCGCGGCCCTGCACGGTGCTCGTCCCGAGGGTCATCGTAAACACTAGCTCGGCCGCCCCGCTGTATCCATTGTTGTCGGGCACGTCCGTGGAAAAGATTATGAGGTTCGTCGAGTTCGCCAGTAGCTCTGCCGCCCCTGTGAGCTGCTGATACACCTTTCCTGTGCCAGACTGAACCAAGTCAACGGTGATCGTCCCTATGCCGCTCAGGTTGGCAGTATCCACAACATAGTAGTAGTAGACCACTCCCGGTTCCGAATCAGGGTTGACGATCGAGTACGCCGGCGGGGTCACAATCGTTCCGGCGGGCACTCCGAAGCAGTTCATACACGGCGGGACCCCTTGGCCAATGCCGGCGATACCCTGGATGAGACCCGGTGCGATGGGACTACTTGCGGCGGCATGCGGCACGGACTGGACCTTGATAACGGCATCCGCGGCGAACGCGGACGACCCGAGAGCGAGGGCAAGACAAAGCAGCGTTTTCATGTAAAACCTCCAGTCTAATAGTACACGTTAACGCTCTATTGTCAAGGCCACTTAGTAACGGCGTGTTGGCGCGGCCGCGGAATCAGTAGGTCCAGCACTCCACGATAGGCGGGCCGGCATTCGCGAACCGGTCCCAGCCGCGGGCGGGAGGGGGAACCAACCTCGGCAGCAATGACATCATCGATCATGTGCTACACTGCGCCGCAGGCATGACGCCCTGCGGAAGCACCTCAGTAAGCATCGCGATCGGCGTAACCACTTGGCTGGATGAAGACAGCCAGTCGCCATCCTACTCGTCGGTGTTTGCTCCGGGGCTCAAATCGTCGGTCCCCATGGGGCTCGACACGTACTTCTTTTCCTGCTGCGGCTCCGGCACAAACATCGCTACCTGGCAGAACGCCATCGCCTGGGCCGTGGGCTACTCGCACCCGACGTTCGTCGAGGAATTCGCCATGCCGCGCTGGGTGCAGTCGCCGTACTTCAGTTCCGAGGCAAACGCGATCAAGGGAGCGCTCTCCTGCGACTGGAAGCCGTCGTACAGCCACAATCTGGCAAACTTCCTGGCCGCCTTCCTTCCGTGGATATCGAGCACGGGCGCCACTTCCGCATCGATGTTCGATCCCGAGGTGCTGAGCCAATGCGCCGCAGTGTACCCCGACAATCCGAACAACCCCACGTCAAACAACGTGGTCCTGCAGAAGGCCACCGCGAACTTCCTG
>Ga0302324_100016313_pt1 | contig 14805 bp, 14 predicted proteins | sample Palsa_T0_1_FD_201949 | JGI IMG/M metagenome (GOLD analysis project Ga0302324, IMG submission 201949) | Peat permafrost microbial communities from Stordalen Mire near Abisko, Sweden - Palsa_T0_1 | ecosystem: Environmental > Terrestrial > Soil > Palsa > Peat permafrost | place: Sweden: Abisko...
AAGATAAAAGAATGCGGCTTCTTCCCAAGGCGAGATGCGGGGCATGATTGAGCTCGCACCCCAGACTGGCGCAAATGCGGTCGATGATCGCGAGCGAGTGCTCAAACTGCAACGCGCCGACCGAGATCACAGGTGGGATGGCGGGGGTTCTTACCAGTATTGTCCGCCGCCGGCGAGGGTCTGACGGGAGAATTCGCAGTCCCCATCGGGGCCGAACAAATTGCCGACCCCAGTTTGACATCTTCTCAGCCCCGTTATACTTTTTCTACAGGATGCAGGTTCGCGTACATCATCGTCATTTTCACCATCACCATGTGACGAACGTGTCGGCGGACTCTTCCGGCCTCAACTAAGGCCAGCAGCAAAGAGATCAGTAAGAGCCCGCCGGCAACTGCCCAGGCGGGTTTTTTTATTTCAGGAAATGAGATACGAACGATGACTACCACTGAAACGATCGATTTTGCCAAGATGGACGGGCTGGTGCCCGCAGTCGTGCAGGATGCAAAAACACTCGAGGTGCTGATGGTCGGTTTCCTCAACCAGACGAGCTATGCGAAAACGCTCGAAACTGGCTTCGTGACCTTCTGGAGCCGGACCCGCCAGAAGCTTTGGATGAAAGGCGAGACCAGCGGCAACCGTCTGCGGATCGTCGACGTGGCGACGGATTGCGATCGGGACACGTTGCTTTTTCGGGTCGAAGTGGAGGGCGACGGACTGGTTTGCCATGAGGGCACGGTGAGCTGCTTCACCCGTCCGATCGCGGTTGCCTCGGCCAACCGCGAGGAAGCGGTGCGGGCATGAGCGCCAAGCTTCGTCTGGGTATCCCCAAAGGCAGCCTGCAGGATGCGACCATCGCATTATTTGCTCGGGCGGGCTGGAACATCTACGCCAATGGCCGCTCCTACTTTCCCACCATCGATGACGATGAAATTGAGTGCATGCTGATCCGTGCGCAGGAGATGGCGCGTTACGTTGAGCATGGCGTCCTCGACGTCGGGCTAACTGGTATCGATTGGGTGGTCGAGAGCGGCCTCGATGTGGTGAGCGTTACTAGTCTGACTTACGCAAAGCAGAGCAACCGGAAGGTTCGGTGGGTGCTGGCGGTGCCTGAAGAATCCGGGTACAACCGGGCCGAGGATCTTGCCGGGTTGACGATCGCCACTGAACTCGTCGAGGTCACGAAACGGTATTTTGCCCAGAAGAGTGTGCCGGTGAAGGTGGAGTTCAGCTGGGGAGCGACCGAGGTTAAACCTCCGACTCTGGCCGACGCTATCGTTGAAGTTACTGAAACCGGAAGTTCGCTGAAGGCCAACCGCTTGCGCATCATCGACACAGTGATGGAGAGCGAGACCCACCTGATCGCGAATAAGGCGGCCTACTCGGAGCCGTGGAAGCGCGAAAAGATCGATACTCTCGCCCTCATGTTGAATGCCGCCATCGCAGCCCAGGGGCACGTCGGCTTGATGCTTAACGTGCAGCAGACCAGTCTTGCGGCCGTGATTTCTGTGCTTCCGGCGCTGAATTCGCCAACCGTTTCAACCCTTTCCGATGCCGGATGGGTAGCTGTGAACACGATCCTCCAGGAAGAGCTGGTCCGCAAGGTCATACCCAAACTGAAGGCGGCGGGTGCGACCGGCATCGTCGAATACCCTCTGAACAAGGTCGTTCTGTAATGAGGCTGGTGCGAACAACCGGACGCGGCGCCGCCGACGCCAAGCGATTGCTCGGCGAGCTGGAGCGGCGGCATGAGTCGAGCGCTCTAGCGGTCGGGCCGGTCGTTCAACGGATCATTCGTGCGGTTCGCAAGGGCGGTGACCGGGAGCTGAGAAAGCATGCGGCACGACTCGATGGGCTATTGCCACAGCAACCGTTACAAATAACGGAGGCGGAGCTCAAGGACGCGTGGGGTGAGACTTCTGGCGCTATTCGGGAAGCGCTCCAAGTTGCAGCTGGGAATATTCGCAGGTTCGCGGAGAGGCAACTCCCTCAAGAATGGAGTTTTTCGCCGATCCCGGGCATGACGGCGGGGCAGGTGGTTCGTCCCATCGATTCGGTGGGTTGCTATGTTCCCAGCGGGAGGCATCCCTTGCCTTCTTCGTTGCTCATGACGGTGATCCCGGCACAGGTTGCGGGAGTACGACGCATCGTGGTTGCCTCTCCAAGCCCTGCCCGCGAAACGCTGGCCGCCGCTCACTTGCTTGGGGTGAAACATTTCTGCCGCGTAGGCGGCGCGCAAGCGATTGCCGCCCTGGCCTATGGTACGGAAAGTATCGCACGGGTCGACAAGATCGTTGGGCCGGGGAACCGCTACGTGACCACTGCCAAGCGGCTGGTGGGCTTCGATTGCGCCATCGACATGCTAGCCGGCCCGACCGAGATTGTCATCACCAGCGACCAAGGGGATCCTGCTTACATAGCAGCCGAGCTGGTCGCGCAGGCCGAACACGATTCCGAGGTGCTCCCTGTTCTGGTTACCACGCAGTGGGAGCTCGCCCAGCGTGTGATTGCCGAAGTGAAGCAGCGGGTCAAATCCAACCCCACCGCGATGGAATCCCTGAGCAAACACGGCCTGGTTTTTGTTGCGGCTTCGGTTCAGGAGGCGCGCAAGATTACCAACCGAATTGCCCCGGAACATCTTACGATCGATCATCCATCGGATGTCGAATGGGTAATGAATGCTGGATCGGTGTTTGTAGGACGGCATTCGCCACAGCCAATGGGGGACTACGTCTCTGGTCCAAACCATACCCTGCCGACCGGCTCCCTGGCTCGAGTGAGAGGTGGGCTGAGTGTGATGGACTTCGTAAAACTGATCACCGTGCAGCAGTACCGAATCGCCGCTTTGAAAAAACTGGGACCGTCCGCGATTACCTTGGCAGAAGCCGAGGGATTGTTCGGGCACGCGGAGGCAATTCGCGCGAGAGGGATAAAGTCAGCGACGGACTCTGTGCGGAGGAGGGCAGACCATGCCTAAGCCCCAGTCGGAAACCACGGTTCAGCCTCGTGGTGCGGTGCTTCGAATGAAGGAATATCATCCTCCGCTGGGCAATCGCGATGGTTTGCGACTGGACTTCAATGAGAACACGCTGGAGTGTTCGCCGGCAGTGCTGCGGGTGCTGCGCCAGATCGGCTCCGAAGAGCTGACGAAGTATCCCGAGCGGGAACCGGTGGAGCGTCTGGTCGCGCAATATTTTGGCCTGGATAGCGAGCAGGTTCTGCTCACGAATGGCGTGGATGAGGCGATCCACGTGCTGTGCCAGACCTATCTAGATGCCGGCGATGAACTGCTACTTCCGGTGCCAACCTACTCAATGTATGAGGTCTATGCATCGGCCACGGAAGCTCGCGTGGTTGCAGTACAGGCGGGAGCGGACTTTCAGTTTCCGGGGGAGCGGCTGCTGGAGGCAATATCGCCCCACACCCGGATCATTGCGATCGCAAATCCGAATAGTCCCACGGGCAGCGTGGCCACGCGAGAACAGATATTGAAGATCGTCGAGTACGCGCCGCACGCCGTTGTGCTGGTCGACGAGGCGTACTTTCACTTCTACCGCCAGTCCTTGATCGACCTTATTGGGCGCCTGCCAAACCTGCTGATCGCGCGGACATTTTCGAAGGCTTATGGTCTGGCGGGGTTGCGTCTGGGCGTGTTGGCAGGGCCGGCAGATATAGTGCGATGGCTGCGCAGAGTAATCTCGCCCTATAGCGTGAACTCGCTTGCTCTCGCCTGCCTGCCGGCGGCGTTGCGCGACCAGCAATATCTTGACTGGTACGTAGGCGAAGTCCGCGCTGCCCGCGTCGAGCTGGTTGCCGCGCTCGATTCGCTGAGCATTCGGCACTGGCCGAGTGAGGCGAATTTCGTGCTGGCAGAGATCGGGGGGCAACATGCTGCGTTCTGCTCTGCTGTGAGGCGCCGGGGAGTGCTGATTCGCGACCGGTCAAGCGATCCAGGTTGCGACGGCTGTGTGCGGATCACCGTGGGGACGGATGCGCAAATGGTTGCTGGCATTACCGCGATCACCGATGCGCTGGATGAAATTCGCTGGAGTCCAGCGGGAAAGGACCAAGGAGATGAGGGCCAGCAGGGCGATGCTTAAAGCAACGAAGCGGGAAGCCTCAATCCATCGCGATACCCATGAGACCAGGATCGCGCTTTCACTCACCATCGAGGGGCGGGGCCGCTACGAGATTCATACCGGCATCCGTTTCTTGGATCACATGCTGGAGCTTTTCACCCGCCATGGGGCCTTCGATTTAAAGCTGGATTGCCAGGGTGACCTGGATGTGGACCAGCATCATACGGTTGAGGACGTAGGCATCGCACTAGGAAAGGCTTTCGACCAGGCTCTTGGCGACAAGAAGGGCATCCTGCGGGCTGGTTACTTCCTCATGCCCATGGACGAGACTCTCGGCGTAGCGGCGGTCGACCTGAGCGGCCGGATTGCCTCGGTCGTGAAAACCAAGGTCAAGACCCGGCTGGTAGGCGATCTCCAAAGCGAACTGGTGAACGACTTTTTCGACGGATTTGCACAAGGAGCGCGGGCCAATATTCACCTCAAGATTATGTACGGGCGCTCCAGCCACCATAAGATTGAGGCCCTGTTCAAAGCCTTCGCGCGGGCCTTGAGAGTAGCTTGTTCGCGCGACAAGCAGCTCGGCGACATGCTGCCGAGTACCAAAGGCCTGTTATGAGCGCCGCTTCCTCAGGCAGTCTCGCAGTGGTCGATTATCGCGCCGGCAACCTGACCTCGGTAGTGAAGGCGCTGCGATTTCTAGGCGCGGCGCCGGAGGTCACCTCCGATCCAGATGTTGTGGCTCGGGCAAGCAAGGTGGTGTTGCCGGGGGTGGGTCACTTTGCTGCCACTCAATTCCTCCGGGAGCGCGGTCTGACCGAGGCAATCTGGTCCAGCACGAAACGAGGGACTCCATTTTTGGGTATTTGCGTTGGTCTGCAGTGGATGTTTGAGGGCAGCACCGAGGCGCACGATGTCGCCGGAGCAGGCATTCTTAAGGGAAAATGCGAGCGATTTGCGACCATCAGGAAAGTGCCTCATGTGGGATGGAACTCTCTCTCAATCCGTCCGAACTCCCGTCTGATGGAGGGGGTGGACGAAGGTGCATACGCATATTTCACCCATTCTTACCGCGCGGAATTGCAGACAGATACTGTGGCTGTTACAGAATACGGAGGCCTGTTTACCGCGGCAATCGAGGCGGACAATATTATGGGGGTGCAGTTCCATCCGGAAAAATCCGGTAAGGCAGGCCTTACCATCCTGAAGAATTTTCTGAAACTGTGAGCGCATGCTGACCAAACGAATCATTGCTTGCCTGGATGTAAAAGATGGACGAGTTGTGAAAGGCATTCAGTTCGTGGATTTGATCGATGCCGGCGACCCGGCGGCGCTCGCCGTCGCTCATGCCGAAGGCGGTGCGGATGAAATTGTGCTGCTCGACATCACCGCCACACACGAGCAGCGCGGGACCTTGATGGACACGGTGAAGCGAACTTCGCGCGGGCTTTTTATCCCTTTCACCGTCGGTGGCGGCATTCGAACCCTCGACGACGCCTCGGCAGTCTTCGACGCGGGTGCAGACAAAATCAGCGTCAATTCGGCGGCGGTTGCTTGCCCGGAGCTTATCGATCAGATCGGCCGTTGTTTCGGGGCCCAGGCGGTGATCGTTGCAATCGACGGCCGCCGGGGACGAGAGACTCCTGACCCGGTGAAAGACGCAGAGGTCTTCACTGCAGGTGGAAGGAAGCCAACCGGGCTGCGGGTCATCGAGTGGGCCCGGGAGGCGGAGAGTCGCGGAGCCGGGGAAATCCTGCTCACGTCGATGGATGCCGATGGCACCAGGAACGGTTTCGACTGCGAACTCACCGCCTCCGTAAGCCAAGCTGTCGCCATACCGGTGATCGCTTCCGGTGGCGCCGGCAACGCCGCCCATTTCGCAGAGGTCTTCGGTGACGGCAAGGCGGATGCCGCGCTTGCCGCCAGCATCTTTCACTTCGGCGTCTCCGATGCCCGCGAATTGAAGAAAGAACTCGCCACGCTCGGCATTCCGGTGAGGCTGCCATGTTGATTCCGTCCATCGATCTGATGGGGGGACGAATTGTTCAACTCGTCCAGGGCAAGAAACTTGAACTGGCATTCGATGATGTGGAACATTGGATCGAGCGCTTCCGCGGGTATCCGCTGGTTCAATTGGTCGACCTGGATGCTGCCCTGCGCCAGGGTGACAATCGCAAGCTTGTCGAGCAGATCTCGCGTCGATTGCCATGCCAGGTGGGAGGGGGAATAGGCTCGGTCGAAAGGGCCAGGGAGGTATTACAGTCGGGCGCGCTGCGGGTCATCGTCGGCTCTGCGCTCTTTCGCGTGAAGCCCTCTGGCGATGCCGGGACCTCCGATCTGGTAGACACGGACTTTGCCGGTGAGTTGAGCCGGACGATTGGCGCTGACCGGATTGTCTCAGGCATCGACAGCCGATCGGGGCGGATTGCAATCAAAGGCTGGACGGAACAGATGCAACTCTCACCCCAGGCGGCGATGATTGAGCTGGAACCATATTGCGGAGGGTTTCTCTACACTCATATCGATACCGAAGGAACAATGCTGGGCTTTCCGCTGGAAATTGCCAAGGGATTGCGCGCATTGACGCGGCGGCAGCTGATCGTCGCCGGAGGTATCCGGGAGATGGCGGAGATCGATGCGCTCAGCGCCATTAACGTTGACGCGGTCGCCGGCATGGCGGTCTATACCGGAATGCTGAACGCCTGAAGGGCCTTTCAACGTCTCCGGGCTTTGCCTCTGGCGGCAAACCACAGTCCGGCTGCCAGGAAGGATAATGCGACTACGCCGGTGGCCAGCGCTTGCCGCACGTCGTGCCGCCGCAGCGCAAACCCCGCGTCGATCGCCCAAAGAAATGCAAGGCACAACCAGATCGTTGAGGCGCGCATGGGGATGAGCATAGCATCAATGGCTGGCGGCCATTCTCACCCCTGAAGCATCAGGATTGCGCCGATACGCAATCGCAACGTAGACTTCGTTTGGCCGGAGCAGAATTCGCCCAACTGGTCAGGGGCCAGCGAATCATTCGATAGGGGGCAGTTAAGATGGTAAGCCGCAAGCACGGATTGAGGGTCGCCAAGCGCCTCGACGAGGTCGGTTTTTCCGACATTGTCAGGATTCGGAACCGGGTAATGGAGCTGCGTGCCGAGGGACAGGTCGTGCATGGATTTCATGGCGGCGAGCCCTTCTTTGAGACACCCGATCCGGTCAAGCATGCAATGACTCGTGCCCTGACGGAGAATAAGACCCGGTATGCGCCGTCGTCCGGCATTGAGCCGCTTCGCGCCGCCCTGGCACGAAAGTTGACCGAAAAGAACCACATTCCCACCAGCACCGAGGAAGTGCTGGTCACGAGCGGCGGAGCTCATGCGCTCTACGTGGCATTTCAGGTAGTGCTTGACCAGGGGGACGACGTATTGCTCTTCTCCCCATTTTGGACCCCGATCCGGGAGATGATCAATGGAGCCGAGGCGCGTCCCCTGCTCGTGCCGACGGCCAGCGCACGCCGGCACGGATTAACCCAGACTCTGGAGAAGATGGCGACCTCTCACGTACGTGCCATTTACTACAACACCCCGCAGAATCCGGCCGGGACTGTATTTACGCGGGAGGAAGCGGAAGAAGTCGCGGCTTTCGCCCGGAAGCGTGGCCTGATCGTCATCGCCGATGAAGCCTATGAGGATCTGGTTTATGAGGGCGGACATTTCTCCATCGCCTCGTTGCCGGGCATGGCCGAGCGCACCATCTCGACCTTCACTTTTTCCAAGAGCTATGGGATGACTGGCTGGCGAGTCGGTTATTTGACCGCGAAAGAGCCTTTCATGACCGGACTTCGTAAGCTGGTACTGTACTCAGTCAATGGGGTGTCAACGCCCTCCCAGTGGGCCGCACTGGAGGCGCTGTCGATCCCCGAAGGGGAGTTCGCAACCCGTCGCCGGCAATATCGCGAACGGCGTGACTTATTGGTGTCCGGTTTGAACGAACTTGGTCTGGAGTGCGAAGTGCCGCCAGGCGCCTTCTATGCTTTCCCCAGGGTCCAGTCGATCCACAAGGAGAGCCGAAAGGCTGCGGAGATCCTGCTCGAGAAAGCCCATGTTGCGACCATCCCGGGCACCGTGTTCGGCGCCCAGGGTGAGGGACACCTGCGCTTTGGGTACGCAACCTCGCTGGAGACCATTCACAGTGGCCTGGAGGCTCTAGGAAGGTTTCTACGGAGGTAATTCGGCGATCAATGACGGATTCAAGGAGTTTAGGGAACTGCTGCACCTTCAAGCCGCATTGCGGAGTCTAAGCTTGATATGGACCTCAAGATCGCGCCTCTCCCCCTCACGGTGACCCTTCTTGGCCTCGTAGTATTTTGTTGGTGTTCCCCTCCCGCCATTGCTCAATCGATAGCGGTGAACCCGCCGAGCGCGTCTGTTTCGGAAGCAGGCCAGGGGACCGCGCCGGGCTCCGAAAGCTTAAGCTCCGCCGCGCCGGCTTCCGGAGAGCTTCCCGACGCGCCGCAGGCAGCGCCGGCCCAGCCTGCGGCGCAGACTACTACGGACCCGACCCTCGATACCGGACAGCAGACAAAACGAATTCTTTTCATTATCCCCAACTTTCGCGCCGCCTCGGTTGATGCCAAATTGCCTCCGATGACCGCCAAAGAGGAGATCAAGCTGGTTTTCAGCGACAGCTTCGATTACTCTTCGTTCATTTATGTGGGGATCACCGCAGGCATCTCCTTCGGGGAAAACTCTTATCCGGAGTTTCATCAGGGCGCAGCCGGCTATGGCCGATATTACTGGCATCTATTTGCCGACGCCGTCAGCGAAAACGCGTTCACCGAATTTCTCGTCCCCTACCCTACTCACGAAGACCCTCGCTATTACACACTGGGCCGCGGAGGCTTTGCCAAGCGCATGGTCTACTCCACCAGCCGATTGTTGATTTGCCGCGACAACAATGCCAAGAACACCGTCAATCTGGCGGAGATTGTGGGTGCCGGAGCAGCAGCGGGCTTGTCCAGTACTTACTATCCGAGCGCTTACACAACCTGGACAAAAACTGGGCAAAAGTGGATCACCCAAATTGGGATTGACGGCCTTGGGAATATCACCAAGGAATTCTGGCCGGACATCAACGCGCATGTCTTCAACAACAAATTCTGATCGTGCTCGGCTTAGTTTCCCTGCCTAAGACCTAGATCCTAGGGGAAGGACAGATGGCTTCGGCGAAATGCACCCCGCGGCGGGTCGAGTTCTGGGCGATCTGCTCGCGGCAACTGAAGCCATCGCTAACGATAAGTGTCTCCGGGCCGACTCTGCGCACCGCGGGCAGAAGGACCCGCTCGCCGAGGGTTTGAGACACTTCGAACTTGTCTCTTTCAAAACCAAATGGCCCCGCCATTCCGCAGCATCCGGAGTCAAGATATTCGACCTCGGAGCCGGTCGCCCGCAGCAACGCCAGTTCATCGTTCATTTTCATGATTGATTTGTGATGGCAATGGCCGTGAACCAGTAACTTTCTGCCCGGAGTCTGGGGCGGCGTGTATCCCGGGGCGTGGAGGACGAGAAATTCACTCAACAATACGACCTGGTCGCGCAGGCGTTCGGCACGAGCGTCGCCGGGGAAGAAGTTGCCGAGCTCGTCGCGGAAGACACTGGCGCAGCTCGGCTCGAGCACCACAATCGGAGTACCCGCATCGATTTGCGGCTGCAGCCTGGTCATGACATCGTCGAGATATCGCTTCGCATGAGTCAGGAACCCGAAGTCATACAAAGGCCGGCCACAGCAGATGTGGCCTTGGGGAAGGTCGACGACGAACCCGGCGGCAGCCAGCACTTGCTGGGCGGCTCGCAAAGCCGGCGGATGAAAGTAGTTATTCCAGGTATCCGGCCACAGCATGACTCGGGACTTCGCATGGGAAGATTGCATCTTCTGGCGCTCGAATGTCCGCTGATAGCTGTGCGAGGCAAACCGAGGCATCGAGCGCTGCGGAGCGATCCCAATCAGTTTCCTGATTAGCTTGCCCAGCATCGGCGCATGAGTCGCGAAATTCGCCCCCCGTGGGGAGACGCCCGGAAGTATCGAACTCAAATGAGACCACTGGTCCATGAAGCCAAAGACATAGTCGCTGAAAGGGTGCAGGCGGCCCTGGTAGTAATGGGCTAGAAACTCCGCCTTATATGTAGCAACATCGACGCTGACCGGACATTCCGATTTGCACGCCTTGCACGACAGGCATAGGTCGAGAGCCTCCCGGACCTCCTCGTTCTTCCATCCATTTTTGAGAACGTTGCCTTCCAGTACCTCCCACAGCAGATGGGCGCGTCCACGAGTAGAGTGGCGTTCTTCGCGGGTGGCCATATAGCTGGGGCACATGGTGCCTGCGTCCTGCTTGCGGCAGGCGCCCACTCCGACGCACCGCAGAGTGGCGTTGGCTATCGAGCCATCGTCGTCGGGGAAGGTGAAATGGGTTGACGGCCGTTTCAGTTCATATCCGGCGCCGAGACGTAGATTGTCCTGAGGTTCGTAGACGGCGACTGGGTCTACGAGTTTGCCGGGGTTCATCTTGTTATCCGGGTCCCAGATCGCCTTGAACTCCCGGAAGGCCTGCATCAACTCCGGGCCGAACATCTTCGGCAGCAGCGCGGCGCGCGCCTGGCCGTCTCCGTGCTCGCCCGAGAGTGAACCGCCGTGCGCCAGAACAATGTCGGTGGCGCGATCGAGAAACTCGCGAAAGTTTCGAATGCCGGGCTCGCTTTCAAGATCGAAGTTGATGCGCAGATGCACGCAGCCCTGCCCGAAGTGGCCATACATCGGGCTTCGATAGCCGTACTCCCTCATCAGAGCGAAGACCTGCCGCAGGTAAGAGCCAAGCTCGACGGGAGGCACGGCAGCATCCTCCCAACCCTCCCATCCATGCGGCTCGCCGGGGACATAGACGGTGGCTCCCAGCGCCGATTCGCGCACCTGCCAGACGCGCCGCGCCTCTTCCGGCGTATAGGCGCGTGCGGCCGGAACCACCGGCAACTGCTGTATGGCGCTCAGCAACGACTCGACTTGCGCATCCACTTCCTCGGGAGACCATGCCCCCAACTCAACCAGAAGATGACCCATTCCAGGAGGAAGTAGCACAACATTCTCGACCGCAAGCCTTTTTCTCAGCATGAAATCGACCAGCATTCCGTCGAAGCCTTCGAGCCCGATCGGTTTGTGCCGCAAAATCAGCGGCACATGATCGGCCGCGATGAAGGGATCGGAAAATCCCAGCCCTATCAGCCTGCGGTGCGGAGGGCTGTCGACCAAATGTAGATCTGCGCCCAGGACGGTTACACATGTGCCCTCGCTGCCCACCAATGCTCGAGCGACATGGAACCCATTTTCGGGAAGCAGCTCATCCAGGTTAAAGCCGGAAACTCGACGGGGGATTTGCGGAAATCGCCGGCGAATCAAATCCGCATATTTGTCCCGCACCGTGGCGAGCCTGGAGTAAATTGCTCCACGCCGCCCTCCGGCGGCGATGATCGCCCTCAGATCCCCTTCGCCGGTCGCCCCGACGGTAAGGCGAGTGCCGTCGTAGAGAAGGATGTCGAGCGACTCAATGTTGTCGACCGTCTTGCCCCCCAGGAGGCCGTGGACTCCGCAGGAATTGTTGCCGATCATGCCGCCGATCGTGCATCGGCTGTGGGTTGCAGGATCGGGCGCGAAGGTCAGCCGGTGCACTTCAGCGGCATCACGGACCCGATCCAAAACGATGCCCGGTTCGACGCGGGCAAGCTTAGTGGCCGGGTCGAGCTCCAGGATACGGTTCACATGTTTCGAGAAATCGATGACCACCGCGACGTTGCAACACTGGCCAGCCAGGCTTGTTCCTCCTCCCCGGGCGAGGATTGGAGCGCCTAGAGCTCGACACGCCGCCACCGTTGCTTCGACATCGGAGGAGTCTCGTGGAACAACCAGACCGATCGGCACCTGGCGGTAATTCGACGCATCGGTTGCGTACAAGGCACGGGAACCGTCATCAAAGCGGACTTCGCCGCGGACGGTTTGTTTCAAAAGCTTTTCCAAGTCCCGCGAGTCGCCAAAAGCCTCATGGGAATGGGGCCTTTGTTTCAAGATATTGAATGTCGCCGAGTGAGTCGCCACCAAGGAATGGTAGCAGCGAAGGGACGCTTAGGCACCTGGGCCGGCCGAGACTCCTTCGGTGTAGGCAATCATGCCGGTCGAATCCTCTCCCGGAAGATGCCCAAGAACTCGAAGCCCTACGGTCACCAGAGCGGAGACCAGCAGATTCGCAGCCAGGGCAGGAATGGCGGCGTACATCGGATACACATGGCCGAGGAGATGGACCGGAAAGATCGAGCTCTTCAAATTGCGGGAGACGGCCATTCCGGTTCCGGTTGCCATTCCGGCAAGCCAGCCCCAGAAGAGCGCGCGGCCGTGAAACCAACGCGTAAAGGTGCCAAAGACTACCGACGGAAACAGCTGCACGATCCAGATGCCGCCCAGCAGCTGAAATTCAATTGCGTACTGCGATTTCACCAGGAGCACAAACGCGAGCGCGCCGAGCTTGATAAAAATCGATACCAATTTAGCGTTGCGCGACTCCTCGGCGGGAGTCATCTTGCGATGCAGCAGCTCTCCATAGAGGTTGCGGGTAAACAGGTTCGCCGAGGCGATCGACATGATAGCCGCCGGAACCAGGGCTCCGACGCCAATCGGCCAGACAGAAGCCGGCAAACCAGTCGGGGAACATTTTGACGAACAGCAGCGGCACAACGCTGGAGGTATTGGCGGTATGGATGCCTGCGGCCAGTGCCATGAAGCCCAGAAGCGCGATGAGGGCGAGCAGCAGATTGTAGGCCGGCAGCAGCGCGGCATTCCGGCGGATGACGCGACCGCTGGAAGAACTGAGTACTCCGGTGATGCTGTGCGGATATAAGACGATCCCCAGCGCCGAACCGAAGGCGAGTGTCGAGTAACTGAGATATTGCGACGACGGCAGGATCAGTGAACCGGGCGGCGTGTGCAGTTTCAGCGCCGCGCCTGCGGCGGCGAAGACATGACCGTAGCCGCCCAGCTTCGCTGGAATCACCACGATGGCCGCCAGCACCATGATGTACAGCATCACGTCCTTCACGATGGCGATCGCCGCCGGTGCGCGCAGTCCGCTGGTGTAGGTATAAGCCGCCAGAATGACGAAGGCCACAATCAGCGGCAATTCGCCGCTGATTCCGAGCGCTGCAATGACCTCCCGCATGCCGACCAGTTGCAGGGCAATATAAGGCATGGTCGCGAGAATGCCAGTGAGCGCGATGGCGATCGAGAGCGCCCGGCTGCCGTATCTTCCCCGCACAAAATCCGCCAGGGTTACATAACCGTTGCGGTGGCATACCGCCCACAACTGCGGGAGCACCAGCATCATGTATGGGTAGAGAAGGATGCAGAAAGGGATGGCGAAGAATCCGTAGGCGCCCACTCCGTAAAGCGCGGCGGGCACGGCGATTACCGTGTAAGCGGTATAAAAATCGCCGCCGATGAGGAACCAGGTGATGAGGGTGCCGAATTTGCGTCCCGCCAAGCCCCATTCTTCCAGACTGTTCAGGTCGGCGGTACGCCAGCGCGAGGCCAGGAAGCCCGCCACCGTCACCAACAGGAAGCAGGCGCCAAAGACGACCAGGGCGATTGGATGGATGGCCGGGTTCATGCAAGAGTCAAGTTATGGTACATCAATGCCAATATTTCGATGGCCAAGTAGGGAGGACGCGTTTTTATCGAAGCAGGCTGCCGTTGGGACCGGTCCACTCATCGACCACGATGCCCAGGTCATTGAGGATTTGAATGGTCGCTTCCACATTCCGGCGGATCTGGGGGCGGTCGGCCCGGGTGCTTACCGGAGTCTCTTCGACCGCGGCCACCCGTCCATAAGGCCACGCCCCGATGGGCACCGCCGACAGCGCGTTCGGCAGGTCGGCGAGCCGGACATCCAGCTCCTGTTTGCGGGCGTCGGCGGGCCGCAGCATTGTCCCGGTCCCATATGCGCCCGGGTTGGCATCGGGCAGAATGATCCTCATGCGGATGGAGTCGCGGCCTACGACGAGAAAAGGGTTCTGCCAGCTCTCCTGGGTATGGACGGCCAGGTAGCGACTCTTGGCCGGAGGCGGAATCTCATCAATCTGTTCGCGCGCGGTGGCCGTTGCCCGTGCGGCCGCCTGGGCCCGTTGGTGGGCCTCGGTTGTCGGGGAGGCATTTGGCGGGGCCGATTTGGAGCAGCCCGCGACGGCTGCCAGCAGCAGGAGCGTTGATGGAAGTTTAAGCACGTTCCTCGGCACAATGGCAAGCATACCAATCCATTCAGCGTGCTGCATGCTCTGTTCAGCGACCTTTCCAGGCGGCTGGCCGCTTCTCGAGGAAAGCTCGAGTACCTTCGGCCTGGTCTTCAGTCGCGCAGCAGAGCCCGAAGAAGGCCGCTTCGAGATCGAGCGCCTGGCGGAGGGGCAGATCGTAGCCGGCGTGGACCGCGGCGATGGTGTGACGGACTGCCAGCGGTGCATTCGCGGCGATGGCCAGGGCGAGCTGCTCGGCGCGTGGCAGCAGTTCGGCGGGGGGCAGCACTTCATCGACCAGGCCAAGCCGGTGGGCTTCAGCGGCAGGAATGATCTCCCCGGTTAGAAGAAGTTTGAGCGCGGCACCTTTGCCGATAAGGCGGGGCAGGCGCTGCGAGCCTCCGTAACCCGGCAGCAGGCCA
>Ga0302324_100016314_pt1 | contig 14805 bp, 13 predicted proteins | sample Palsa_T0_1_FD_201949 | JGI IMG/M metagenome (GOLD analysis project Ga0302324, IMG submission 201949) | Peat permafrost microbial communities from Stordalen Mire near Abisko, Sweden - Palsa_T0_1 | ecosystem: Environmental > Terrestrial > Soil > Palsa > Peat permafrost | place: Sweden: Abisko...
GACCTCCGCGACGACTCTCTTCCACCGGGGAAGGATCTTCTTCGTGCCGTTGATGGTCTCGCTGTAGAAGTGGAAATCCTCCTGGACGAAGGCGTCGCTCAGGTAGGGCGACTCGTGGCGCGCCAGATGCCAGCGCAGGTAGGTCCTCCAGTCGGCGATCGGCACCGAGGAGAGCTCCGCCGCGAACTCCTTGAAGAAGTCCGGCTGCTGAAAGTCGACCTCCGCGAACGCAGGGGCGCCGACCGACTGGAAAAAGGCCGGCCAGTCGAGGTCGCCCGTGTACTTCGCCAGATCGGCAACCGGCATCTTGTGGTAGCTCGCGTAGGGGTTGCGGAGCACCTCCGGGGAAAGCGAGGCCTTGGCGAGCTCCGTCTCGAGGCCGAGGACCGCCTTCGCTCCCGCGTCGGCCGCGTCGGGCGCGTCCCCGAGGAGCTGGAGCGTCTTGGAGACGTGCTCCACGTATTCGTCGCGCAGCTTCTTCGATTTGTCGTCGTCGTTGATGTAGTAGTCGCGGTTGGGGAGCCCGAGGCCGCCCTGGCGCAGCTGGGCGATTACCGTGTCGCTGTCCTTTGCGTCGGCGTCGCCGAAGAATGCGAATCCGACGGAACAGCCGAATGACTGCAGGTGCGCGATCTCGGCCATGACGTCGGCGGGGGTCTTCACCGCGGCGATAAGGTCGAGTTCGGCCTTGATCGGCGCCGCGCCCGCGGCGTCGGCGGCCGCCTCGTCCATGCCGCTCGTGTAGAAGTCCCCCACCATCCTGTCCAGGGGGCTTCCCGCGGCGCCTTTGGCCGCCGCGGCCGCGCAAATGTCGTTCAGGAGCCCGACATTTCGGACCTGGAGGGCGTCAAAGCTCCCCCAGCGCGAATATTCCGGGGGAATCGGCGTGTTCTTCAGCCATGTGCCGTTGGCATACCGGAAGAAGTCATCCTGCGGCTTCACGGAGAGGTCGAAGGTGGACGGATCGACTGAGGCGCGGGCAAAGACAGCGAGGGCCACGGCGGCCACTCCAGCCGCAATCATGTGCTTTGACATCCCGTGAACATCATCCCCGGGGGCCGATGTTCGCAAGCGAGATGATGGTGAAACAGCCGGGGAAAGGATGGATGGTGCCTTTCAGGGGCTGAGCGGCGGCCGCGGACGGGAGCAGAGGGCAAGAAGCCGGCTATAGAGGCTCTCCAGGCGCGGCATCGCCGCGCCGGCCGAACGCGCCCTCCTGAGGGGCTCGCCCCAGATCGACTCGACCTCGACCTCGCGGCCCGCGAGGAAGTCGACGAGGCTCGACGGCCGGTAGGCGCCCATCGGCGGCGTGACCTCGAACTGCTTCTCGACGAATGCGTCGGGAATCGTGAAGCCGAACGCCGCCGCGGCCCCCTGGACCTCGAGCATGAGCGCGCGCGCCTCGGCAGCCAGCCGCGGGTCGGCGCAAATCCGGTCGGTCGTGATCCCGCCCTCGGCTATCGTGAGGCCGTTGAACGGTATGTTCCATACAAGCTTGCTCCAGCGCGCCTCGACCAGGTTGTCCACCACGTTGGCCTTCATGCCGGCCGCCTGCAGGAGCCCCGCGAGCGCGCGGGTGCGCGCGAGGGGCGGCCCGCCGAACTCCCCGACCGAGACCATTCCCGGGTGAAAGCACCGCACCTCGCCGGGTCCCGTCCGGTTGATCGCCATGAAGACGAGGCCGCCCATGATCCGCCTGGCACCGAAGAGGTCCGCGAGGTTCTCGTCAGCCCCGAAGCCGTTCTGCAGCGTCAGGATGGCCGTGTCGTCGCCGAGGAGGGGCCCCACCAGATCCCTTATGCCGGCCGTGGTCGTCTTCAGGGTGACGACCGCGAGGTCAACCGGCCCGATCTCCGACGACGCGCCAAAGGCTGCGACCGGCCGGAGCTCGGCCGTGCCCGCCGCGTCGCGGACCAGGATCGAACCCCGCGCCCGGACCGCCGCGAGGTCCCCCCGCATGAGGAACCGCACATCGGCGCCCGCGAGCGCCATGCGCGCCCCGTAGTAGGTGCCGACGGCCCCGGAGCCGACTACGCCGACCGTGGGATAGGGTGCTGCCATTCCGGCGCGACGGCCCGATCAGAGCAAGGCATTGTCGGTGAGCCTGACCTCGTCCACCCACGCCGCTATGCACAGAAGCGTCCTTCCGGGCACGACCTCCCGCAGCGTCTCCATCGTGACGGGGTCCACTATGGAGGCATAGATGATCCGGACCCTGTGGTGGCGGCCGAGGATATGGGTCACCTCGGCGACGAGGCGGTTCGTGCTCCGGACGCCCGAATCGACCATCTCCTTCGCCCTGACGAGCGCCTTGCTGATCGACAGCGCCTCCTGCCTCAGCGCCTGGGTCAGGTTGCGGTTGCGGACCGTGACCACGAGACCGTCGGCCTCGCGCACGACGGGCGAGACCACGAACTCCACACTGTAGTTGAGGTCGGCGGACATCTTGCGGAGCACCGCGACGTGCTGGGCGTCCCTCTGCCCGACGAAGACGTGGCTGGGGCCGAGGATGTTGAGCAGCTTCGCGACGAATGTCGTCACCCCCCGGAAATGCGTCGGGCGCGAGACGCCGCAGAGCGGCTTGCTCACGACCTCCTCGGTCACGTACGTCGAGTAGCCGCGCGGGTAGATCTCGTCGGTCGCGGGCGCGAACACGGCGTCCGCCCCGAGCCTGGAGCAGAGGGCGACATCCGCCTCGAGGCTCCGCGGATAGCCGGCAAAGTTCTCGTTCGATCCGAACGAGAGCGGATTCACGAATATCGACACCACGACCGGCCTGCCCGCGGCGACGGCGGCGCCGATCAGCGCCTCGTGCCCGGAATGGAGCGCTCCCATGGTGGGGACAAGCGACAGTCCGCCCTTCGAGGTCCTCAGCCGGGAGGCCAGGGCTCGCATGTTCGACACCGACTCTATTGTCTGCATGGGCTTAACGAGGGCTTGAACAATGCGCCACAGGGCGGTTTGTTCAAGGTTTTCGGCCGGCAATGGCCCTCTTGACGACGCCCCCATGATCAGAATCAACGAGAACTACACGAAGCTCGCGGCCTCGTACCTGTTCGCCGACATCGCGCGGCGGGTGGGCGAGTACACGTCGGCGAACCCCGACAAGCCGGTGATCCGCCTCGGCATCGGGGATGTGACCGAGCCGCTGCCCCCGGCCTGCGTCGCGGCGCTCCACGAGGCGACCGACGAGATGTCCCGGCGGGCGTCGTTCAAGGGATACGGGCCGGAGCAGGGCTATCCGTTCCTCAGGGAGATCGTCGCCCGGCACGACTACGCGGAGCGCGGATGCCGGATCGAGCCCGACGAGATCTTCGTCTCGGACGGCGCCAAGTGCGACTGCGGCAACATCCAGGAGATCTTCTCGACCGACGCCCGGCTCGCCATTCCCGATCCGGTCTACCCGGTCTACGTGGACACGAACGTGATGGCCGGACGCACCGGCCCCAGCGCGAACGGCCGCTATGAGGGGATCCTGTACCTCGACTCGACGGCCGAGAACGGCTACGTGCCCGCGGTCCCCGCCGCTCCCGCGGACCTGGTCTACCTCTGTTTCCCCAACAACCCGACGGGTGTCGTCGCGACCCGGGCCCAGCTCGAGGCCTGGGTCGACTATGCGAGGCGGAACAAGGCCGTCCTCCTCTTCGACTCGGCCTACGAGGCCTACATCCGCGACCCGGCGATCCCCCACTCCATCTACGAGATCGAGGGGGCGCGCGATGTCGCGATCGAGTTCCGGAGCTTCTCGAAGACGGCGGGCTTCACGGGGACGCGTTGCGCGTACACGGTCGTCCCGAAGACGGTCGTGGCCTGGGACGCGGCGGGGAATCCGCATTCGCTCCATGCGCTCTGGAACCGGAGGCAAACGACGAAGTTCAACGGCGTCTCCTACCCCGTCCAGAGGGCCGCGGCCGCGGCCTACTCCGAGGAGGGTAGCCGGCAGACCCGGGCGCTCGCGGACTTTTACCTCGGCAACGCCCGGCTGATCCGCGCCGCCATGGACCGGCTGGGGCTCCGCTGCGTCGGCGGCGACAATGCCCCCTACATCTGGGTCAACGTCGGACGCGACTCATGGTCGTTCTTCGACCTCCTGCTTGAGAAGGCCCAGGTCGTCTGCACGCCGGGCGCCGGATTCGGAAAGTGCGGCGAGGGCCATGTCAGGATCAGCGCCTTCAACAGCCGCGAAAACGTCGAGGCGGCGCTCGGGCGGATCGCCGCGGCCCTCGGATAGTCTCAGTTCCTCGCCGGGATCCCGGCGACGATCTCCTGGGCGACGGCCGAGACGTCCGCGCTCAGCAGGCTCGCCAGCCTCTCAAAGTCCCTGCCGTCCCAGGCCGCATCCGGGGCCGTGAAGAGCTTCCGGCTGACCGGGTGCGGATCGGCTCCGGCCGTGGAGATCTCCACCATCGCCGCAAAGCTCGCCACGAACCCTCCCGCCGGGGTCGCCGCTCCCTCGCACCTGCGGACCTCGATCGTCACGTCGTAGTCGCGCGCCTGGTCGGCCGGGAACGGCGCGGCGAAGACCTCCGCGACCCCGGGCGCCCCGAGGAGCCTCAGGCGCAGGACCCGGACAATGCTCGCGTCGAGCGGCTCCGCCCAGCGCCTGAAATCGCGGAACTCGACCTCGTTCTCGCCCGTCCGCACGACCATCTCCTTCTTCCTCAGGTAGCTCTCGAGGCCAATCTCCTTCAGGCCGATCCGGACGGCGCCGGCCGCCGGCGCCTGGACCACGGCCGGAGGGGGATCCGAGAGCAGGAAATACCGCGTCGGATCGTCCGAGGCGGGCGGCACCACGTTGCAGGCGGCGAGAAGGCCGAGGAGCCCGGCGAGCGCGCCGGGGACGAGGGAACGCAGGCGGGGGGTGTTCTGTTTGATCATGGCGTGCCCGTCTTCAGTTTGGAGGCTTGCGGCCCGAGACGAGAGCGTTCGGGTTGCGCTCGATGAAATCGGCGAGCTGCTGGACCGACTCGGCGGCGTCAGCCACCCTCTCCAGGGCGCGCGTGGCGTCGGCGCCGAAATCCTGCTGGGAGTTGATGAATCCCCGGGCCGACTGGGCGGCGGAGTTGAAGGACTCGAGCGCCGCCTTGGCCTCGGCAAGCGTCGCCTTCAGCTGCGTGCCGTTCGAGTCGACCTGCGTGTCCAGCCGCCCGATCGTGGCGCGCAGGGCGTCGAGCGTCTGGTTCAGGTTCTCTATGGACCGGACGGTGTTGGGGGAGCGAGCGAGGGCGTCGATCGACTCGCCCGTCTTCTTCCACTGGCTCGCAAGGCCCTTGAAGTCGACGCCCTCGAGCCTGAGCCGCGCCTCGGCCACCAGCTTCTCCAGCTCGACGGAGAGCCCCTTGAAGTCGATCTCCTGCATCCTGGCGAGCAGCGTCGTCGCGTTGGCGAGCAGCGTCGCCGCGCTCGCGCGGAATTCCGATATCTCCGAGGGCGCGGACGGAATCACCACGTACTTGACCTCAGTCTTGGTGGCCGTGTCGGGATACTTGACCGGGTCCATGAAATCGAGCTCCACGAAGAGCAGGCCGGTCGCCAGCCCCCCGAGCTCGAGCTGCGCCCTCAGGCCCTTGTCCACGAGCGCCTGCAGCTCGCCGCGGTCGGAGACGTCGAGGTTGGCCCCCTCGTCGTCCTTGATCGCGCCGCGGTTGAGCTCGCAGAGCACGGCGGCGAGCGACTTGCCGGTCTCCTTGTCGTAGCGGATGGAGATGCCGACGACGTGGCCCACCCGGACGCCGCGCAGCTTGACCGGCGACCCCTCGTCGAGGCCGCTGATCCCCTCGTCAAAATAGACCATGAAGCGCTCGGGCTTGGAAAAAAGGCTCACGCTCCCGATCGCCAGGAGCGCGATGATGCCGATCGCGAAGGCGCCCAGGACGAAGGTGCCGACGACGGCGGGGCTGATCTTTGTTTTCATTTCCGTGGGATTTCGCGCCGCCCCTCAGATTGGCCGGAGGCTCCGGCGTGTCAAAAATTCTACGACCTTCGGGTTTGACGAGTGGGCGGCGACGTCGCCCGGCTTCCCCTCGGCGATGATTCCGTGGGTGTCGCCGTCCAGCATGATGATCCTGTCGGCGATCCCGAATATCGAGTCCACGTCATGGGAGACGATCACGATCGTCGTCCCGAAGGTGTCCCGGATCTGGACGATGAGCGCGTCCAGGTTGCGCGCCGTGACCGGGTCCAGGCCCGCCGAGGGCTCGTCGAAGAACACGATGCTGGGGTCGAGGGCCAGCGCCCGGGCGAGACCCGCCCTCTTCTGCATGCCGCCGCTGATCTCGGAGGGATAGTGCTCCTCGAAGCCCGCGAGGCCGACCTGCGCGAGCTTGAATGCCGCGATGTTCCGGATCTCGTCGGTCGGCAGGCGCGTGTATTCCTCCAGTGGCAGGGCGATGTTCTCGCTTAGCGTCAGGGACGTCCACAGCGCCCCGCTCTGGAACAGCATGCCGAAGGTCCGGAGCATCTCCCGGCGGCTGCCGGAATCCGCGTCCGTGAACTTCCGGCCGCCGAACCGGACCTCCCCGCGCAGGGGCTTGATGAGCCCCACCATGTTGCGCAGGAGCGTCGTCTTGCCGCATCCCGAGCCGCCGATGACGAAGAAGATCTCGGCCGGCCGCACCTTGAACGAGATGCCGTCGAGGACCATCTGGTCGTCGTAGGCGCTCGCGAGGCCGGTCACCTCGATCGCTGGCGTCGCGTCTTGGATCATAGGCCCAAGGCGTGGAAGAGGACGGCGAAAATGGCGTCCGCCACGATGATGAGGAGTATGGCCGTGACGACCGCGGACGTCGCGGCGTGGCCGACGCCCGACGCGTTGCGCTCGGACTGGAGTCCGCGCAGGCAGCCCGAAAGGCCGACAATCAGCCCGAAGACGACGGCCTTGATCATGCCGACGAACACGTCCGACATGTCCACGATCGTCAGCATCTCGACCCAGTAGGCCGCGGGCGGGATCTCGAGGGTCGCGTAGGCAACCGCCATGCCGCCGAGGATCCCCAGGCAGTTGGCGTACATGGCGAGGAGCGGCATCATGAGGCCGAGCGCGACGACCCGCGGGATGACAAGGAACCTCACCGGCGAGATCCCGAGGGTCGAGAGGGCGTCGATCTCCTCGTTCGCCTTCATGCTCCCGATCTCGGCGGCGAAGGCCGCCCCGGTGCGGCCGGCGAGGACGATGGCCGCCATGAGCGCGCCCATCTCGCGGGTCATCGCGACGCCGATCAGGTCCGCGACCCAGATCTCGCCGCCGAAGCGCTTGAGGACGATGGATCCGGAATAGGCGAGCGTGACGCCGACCAGGAAGCTGATGAGGCTCACGATCGGCAGCGCCATCGCGCCGCACTTCTGCATCTCGCCGAGGCAGTCGTTCCAGCGAAGGCCCGTCCTGCCCGTGACGAGCCTCACCGAGTCGATCCAGCATTCCCCGACGAACTGCAGGAAGTCCCTCACCTGGGCCATGGCGCTGCGGGTCGACAGGCCCACCTCGACGACGAGGCTCTGGCAGTGCTCGTCATGGCCCGCCGTCCGCATCGACGCCTCGAATTGCCCGGACAGCACGCGCATCTTCTCGGGAAGCGGCGCCGTGTCGCAGGGGACGCCGGCCGCGCCGCACCAGCGCTGGGCCTCCCCGAGGAAGACGACGAGGGACGTGTCCCACTGGGACACGCCGCCCGCGCTCAGGCGCACGCCGCTGGGCCTCTGGTCGCCGATGACCGCATCCCAGCGCGGGGTCTCACTGCTCAGCCTCCACGGGCCCGCCAGGGCAACCTCCAGCACCGCGTTGTCGGCCCGGGTCGTCGCGCGGGCGCCTGTGGGCTCTGGGCTCGCCGGCATCGCCTGAGAATCTCGGCCACGGGCGCCCCGCGCGCCAGTTCAAACTACGGCGCGGCGACCCACGTCCACTGGGTCCAGACGATGGCCCAGCGGCCCTCGCGCCGGAGGTACAGGCTCGAATACCGCGTCCGGACCGCCGCGCCGCTCCCCCTGACATAGGTGACCAGGGCTCCCACGATCGCCGTGTCCGTGTACGGCCGGATCACCAGGCCGTGCAGCCGGAGGTCGTGGGCGCCGAGGTTGTCCCTCGCCAGGCGCAGGAACTCGGCCTTGTCGATGACGCGGCCGTCGGCGAGGACGCCCGTGAAATCGTCGGCGAGGAGGGCGCTGAACCGGGCGATGTCGCACGCGAGCCACGCGCGGACGTAGTCGGAGTTCAGCTGCCTGAGGGCCGCGTCGTCGACGCCGGCAGGCTCCTGGGCCCGCGCCGCGGCGGCGGCCAGGAGGAGGAGCGCGAGGAGCGCGCGCGCGGGGCGGACCATGCCCCGAGGATGGACCGATTCCGCCGCCCGGATCAACGCCGGAGAACATGCGCCATTGATTTTCGGCGCCTTCTCGACCATCGCTCGGGAATCCCAACGCCGCACGTGACCGCATCCCCAGCACCCTCCGCGCTCACCGGAGTCGTCGAGCGCATCATCTTCCTCAACGAGGAGAACCACTACACCATCGCGGAGTTCAGGCCCGACGGGGACGGGGCCGCGAGGCCCGAGCCGGTCACGATCGTGGGCGCCCTCCCCGGCGTCGAGTGCGGGGAGACGCTGCACCTCTCGGGCGAGTGGACGCGCCACTCCCAGCACGGCGACCAGTTCAAGATCGCCGCGTTCCGGAGCGAGCTGCCCGCGAGCGTGTACGGCATCCGCAAGTACCTGGGCAGCGGGCTCGTCCCCGGGATCGGCCGGGTGTACGCGAACAAGATCGTCGACGCGTTCGGCACCGACACGTTCCGCGTCCTGAGCGAGGAATCGGGGCGCCTGCGCGACGTCCCGGGGATCGGGCGCAAGCGCGCGACCGCGATCAAGCAGGCCTGGGACGGCAAGCGCACGGAGCGCGAGCTCTATATCTTCCTGCAGACCTACGGCGTCAGCCCGAGCCAGTGCGTGAAGCTTGTGAAGCAGTACGGCGCGCAGGCGAAGGCGGTCCTCACGAACGAGCCGTACCGCGTCGCCCGGGAGATCGAGGGGATCGGCTTCAAGACGGCGGACAAGATCGCCATCAACCTCGGCTTCGCGAACGACGCGGCACCGAGGCTCGAGGCCGGCATCCTCTATGCCATGGAGACCCTCCAGGAGGAGGGGCACACGGCCTACAACGAGGCGATGCTCCGGGACCACGCCTCCGAAATGCTGGACACCTCGGCCGCGCTCGTGACCGCGCGGATCGAGGCGCTCGTCGCCTCGAAGGGCCTCGTCCGGCATTTTCCGGCGCCCGAAGCGGCGCCTCTTCCCGGCTCCGGGCTCCTCCAGCTCCCCGCGAACGACCGCGCCGAGCGCAAGATCGCCGAGGTGGTCTCGAGGCTCCTCAGGGTCGCGAGCGGGCTTCCCCCGATAAGGGTGGATGCCGCCCTGCAGTGGGCCGAGGCCAAGGCGGGCTTCCCGTTCCACGAGCTGCAGCAGCTCGCGGTCCGAAACGCCCTGGTCAACAAGATGTCCATCCTGACCGGCGGCCCCGGCACGGGGAAGACCTCCACGCTGCGCTCGCTGGTCAGCATACTCAAGGCGAAGGGCGTGCGCGTCCACATGGCCGCGCCCACCGGGAGGGCGGCCCAGCGGCTGTCCGAGACGACGGGCGCCTACGCCTCGACGATCCACCGGCTCCTCAAGTACGATCCCGCCGTGGGATTCACGTCGAACGAGTCGCACCCGCTCGCGACCGACTTCCTCATCGTGGACGAGGTCTCCATGCTCGACACCCGGCTCGCGTCCGCACTCCTGCAGGCCGTCCCCGCCCGAGCCCACCTGCTCCTCGTCGGGGACACCGACCAGCTGCCGAGCGTCGGCGCCGGCAACGTGCTCCAGGACCTGATCACGGCGTCGCGCGCCCCGGTGACCCGCCTCTCGGTCATCTTCCGCCAGAAGGGACAGAGCGGCATCGTGACGACCGCGCACGCGATCAACTCCGGAGAGACCGCCCTGCCCGTCGTCGCCGCGGACGTGGAGGCCATCGACGCCTCGAGCGATCTCACGTTCCTCATGGCCGACTCGGCGGAGGACGCCGTGCGCAAGGTGATCCGCCTCTGCACCGAGTTCATCCCCAGGAGCTACGAGCGCATCGACCCGGTGGCGGACGTGCAGGTGATGGCGCCCATGCACAAGGGCGTCGCGGGCGTCGCCAACCTGAACCTGCAGCTGCAGGGGGCCCTCAACGGCCGCGGGCGCGGCATCAGCACGCAGTCGGGCGAGTTCCGTCCGGGCGACAAGGTGATCCAGCTCCGGAACAACTATGACAAGAACCTGTTCAACGGGGACATCGGCGCGGTCGTGTCCGTGGACCCCGAGGCGGGCCAGGTCGACGCGGACTTCGACGGGGAGAGACACACCTTCACGCGCGGCGAGATGGGCGACCTCTCGCTCGCCTACGCCATCAGCATCCACAAGTCGCAGGGGAGCGAGTACCCGGTCGTCATCGTGCCGCTCCTGAAGGCGCACTTCATGATGCTCCAGCGGAATCTCCTCTACACGGCGGTCACCCGCGGCAGGCGCAAGGTGTTCATCGTCGGCGAGCGTGCGGCCTATGCGATGGCCGTGCGCAACGGGGAGTCGAAGCTGCGCGTCACGCACCTGCGCGAGAAGCTGGCTTCCCTCGCCGCCTGACGCCCGAGCGGCCTATTTCCCGAGCTTGCGGAGCGCGCGGTTCACCTTGTCCAGGTCGCAGACGCCGGGATCGTAGTCGGGGCCGAGCCATCCCAGCCATTCGCGGCCGAGGTCGGACGCCGGCTCCTTCAGGCAGGCGAGCATATCGTGGAACGCCTCGAGGCCGCCGCAGTCCTCCGGGGGGCCGGCGCGCTCGCCGGCGACGCAGAGAGGATAGGACACGCCCTTGCCCGCGGCGGTCGCCTTCTCGACACGGACGTCGACGCGCCATCCCTCCCCTATCTGGTACTCGTAGGTCATCCTGTCGCGGTGTACGAGGTTCAGGTCGCCCAGCGTGACGTCGCGGTCGTCCTCGACGTTCAGCTCGTCGCGCTTGACGGGGTTGCCGAACTTGAGGTCGTCGAGCGCGAAGGCGTGCGTCTGGTAGTCAAACCAGTCGAATGCGATCTGGATCGAGTCGTGGAGGCGCGACAGCCACATCGTCTCGCGGACGAGGAGCCGGCGCCACACGCGGGGCTGGGTGCCGACGACCACCAGGCGCAGGCTGAGCACCCGCGCCAGGGGCTTCTTGGTCCCCGCCCCCCTGCCCTCTTGGAGTGAAATCATCTGTGGATTGGAACGCGGCGCGGGCCGCCGGCGGCGCCGCGGCCCCCACGCGGCCGGTTTCCCGCCGGATCAGTGGTCGGTCACGCGCTTGTCCCCGGTGGGAAGCGTGATGACCCTGAGCCCCGGCTGGGCCACGGCGGCGTCCGAGGAGGCCAGGCCGACCTCGACGCCCGAGAAGACCGCGGTCTCGAAGGCGTTGTCGTCGTGCGCGCAGACCGCAAGGCCCACGTACACGGGATCGGCCATGTGGAGCCTGAAGGACGCGCCGGAGGGCGCGGGCTTGCCGCCGGCGTAGCCGACCGACAGGTAGATGTCGTCCCCGATCCGGTCGAGCCGGACCCGCGTGGGGCCGTCGGTCATGCACTCTATCTCCTTGGTCATGCCGTCGGCGGCGTCGCGGAACTGCAGCGACGTGAGGCCGCTCCCGTGCTGGGCGACGTCGACGTACGCCGATCCGGGGTCGAGATTCTGGCGGATGACGAGGCAGGCCTTGCGGTGCGGCTGCGTGCTCGTCCCGACGAAGGCGATGTCGGCCGCGATCGAGAAGTCGCCGGACTTCTTCCTCCAGACGAACTGCATGGCGTCGGCCTTGGCCCACATGTTGGCGCCGCTCGCGCCCACCGTGTACGCGCCGCTGGCCGCGTCGAATGTCACCGTGCCGGGCTTGCTGACGGTCCCGACGTCGCCGTGGTCGGTGAAGCGGCCGAGGTTTCCCTCCGCGCGCGCGGCGCAGAGCGCCGACAGGAAGATGCAGGCCCCGAGGAGTCTGAAGGGTGTGGAGTTCATTTTTGGGGAAAGGCATCACAACATGTCGCGGCCCGCGACGAAAGGAGAATTAATAGCCGGCGCCTCTGGCGCTTCTGGATGAAAGGATTAACTTGAACCGGCCCCGTTCAGCTCCAATAAAATGAGCCTCCCCCGCGCGCATTGACCCCAAAGATCGCCCATGACTGAACAGACCTACGATGCCATTGTTGTCGGCTCCGGCATAAGCGGGGGCTGGGCGGCCAAGGAATTGACCGAGAATGGCCTGAAGGTGCTGCTCCTGGAGCGCGGCGAGAACATCGAGCACATCACCGGATACGTGAACGCGCTCAAGGCCCCGTGGGAGATCCCGCACCGCGACCGGATCACGACCCAGATCCGCGAGGAGCGCAAGGTCCTGACCCGGGACGGCTTCATGCACGAGGCCAACGCCTCGTACTGGTGCAAGGACGCGGAGTCGCCCTACGTCGAGAAGCGGCCCTTCAGCTGGTTCCGGGGCTACCATGTCGGCGGCCGCTCGCTCATGTGGGGAAGGCAGAGCTACCGCTGGAACCCGTTCGACTACGAGGCCAACGCCGTGGAGGGCGTCGGCGTCGACTGGCCCATCCGCTACGAAGACATGGCCCCCTGGTACGACCATGCGGAGTCCTGGGCGGGGATCAGCGGCTCCATGGAGGGCCTGGCCCAGCTTCCCGACGGCAAGTTCCTGCCTCCGATGGAGCTGAATGTCGTCGAGAAGGACGTGGCGGCGAGGATCAAGGCGCACTATGCGGACTCGCGCCGCATGATCATCGGGCGGGTCGCAAACCTCACGGAGGCGCACAACGGCCGGAACAACTGCCAGTACCGCAACAAGTGCGACCTCGGCTGCCCGTTCGGCGCCTACTTCAGCACCCAGTCCTCCACCCTGCCGGCCGCGGTCGCGACCGGCAACCTGACGATTCGCCCGTTCTCGATCGTGACGCGGGTCGTGTACGACAAGGACAGCAAGAAGGCCACCGGGGTGGAGATCATGGACGCGCAGACGCTCCAGACGGTGGAGTACAAGTCGAAGATCGTCTTCCTGTGCGCCTCGACGCTCAACACGGCGTGGGTGCTGATGAACTCCGCGACGGACGTGTGGCCGGACGGCCTCGGCAGCAGCAGCGGGGAGCTCGGCCACAACATCATGGACCATCACTTCCGGGTGGGGGCCAGCGGCGACATTGAGGGCTTCGCGGACCGCTACATCTTCGGCCGCCGGGCCAACGGATTCTACATTCCGAGGTTCAGGAACCTGTTCGGGGACAAGCGCGACTACACCCGCGGCTTCGGCTACCAGGGATCCGCCGACAGGAGGGGCTGGCAGAGGGATGTGGCCGAGCTCGGGATAGGCGCCCCCATGAAGGACGCCCTATGCGAGCCCGGGCACTGGACGATCGGAATGACGGCGTTCGGCGAGGTGCTCCCGAACCACGACAACAAGGTCTCCCTCTCCAGGGACAAGAAGGACAAGTGGGGCATGTCGGTCCTCGAGATGGACGCCGACATCGGGCCCAACGAGAAGAGGATGAGGAAGGACATGGCGAACGACGCGGCGGAGATGCTCGAGGCCGCCGGCGTGAAGAACGTGAAGACCCACGACGAGGAGTACTTCCTCGGCCAGGGCATCCACGAGATGGGCTCGGCCCGCATGGGCAGCGACCCCAAGACGTCCGTGGTCAACAAGCACAACCAGGTCTGGGACGCCCCGAACGTCTTCGTCACCGACGGGGCCTGCATGGCCTCCACGTCCTGCGTGAACCCGTCGCTCACCTACATGGCGATGACCGCGCGGGCGGCCCACTTTGCCGTCGAGGCGCTGAAACGAGGCGACGTATGAACACTCCCCCACGGCAGGTCATGAACAGGAGAGAGGCGGTCTGGCGTATCGCGGTCCTCATGGGCGGAGCGATGGTCGGCTCCGAGGTCCTCCTGAGCGGGCAGGCGATTGCGGGCAAGGCGCCGACGCGGGGGTTCACGGACGACGACAGGGCGCTCCTGGACGAGATCGGGGAGACCATCGTGCCCGCCACGGACATCCCCGGCGCCAAGGCCGTCGGCATCGGCGCCTTCATGACGATGATGGTCACCGACTGCTACAACGACCGGCAGCATGCCGTCTTCCTGGAGGGCCTGGGCAAGATCAACGACGCCTGCCGGGCAAAGTTCGGCACCGCCTTCATGGACAGCACGCCCGCCCAGCGCACCGAGCTCGCCAACGCGCTCGATCCCGAGCAGATGGCCTACAATAAGACCAAGTCCAAGGACGAACCCGCACACTACTTCCGCATGATGAAGGAGTTGGCAATACTTGGATATTTTACCTCAGAGATTGGCTGCACGCAGGCGGTGAAATACATCGAGGTTCCGGGCGCCTTTCACGGCGACGTTCCCTACAAAAAGGGCGACCGGGCTTGGTTCTAGGGTCGCCGGGCAACGATTCTTCGTCTTTCGGAGGGGACCGGCGCTACGTAGTCTCCTACGTGTTCGCAGCTTGTATGCGTCAACGCGCTTCGTAAAATCCCGCCCAGATCACGAAACATACATTATAAACTGATAATAAAAATTCACCATAACGTGAACATAAACAATAGGAAACGCGGCTTTACGCTGGTCGAAATCATGATCGTCGTCGTCATCATCGGCCTCCTAGCCGCGATGGCCATTCCGGCCTTCCAAAAGGTCCGCATCAACTCGCAGAACAAGGCCGTCCTGAACAACGCCCGCCAGCTCTCGGCAGGCGCCGACCAGTATTACCTGGAGAACGGTG
>Ga0302324_100016320_pt1 | contig 14803 bp, 9 predicted proteins | sample Palsa_T0_1_FD_201949 | JGI IMG/M metagenome (GOLD analysis project Ga0302324, IMG submission 201949) | Peat permafrost microbial communities from Stordalen Mire near Abisko, Sweden - Palsa_T0_1 | ecosystem: Environmental > Terrestrial > Soil > Palsa > Peat permafrost | place: Sweden: Abisko...
GATGCAAATGTCTTTGCGGTGGGCGATCCGGATCAGGCGATTTATCAGTTTCGCGGGGCTTCGAGCGAGGCCTTCACGCTCTTCGCCAGGAATTTTCCGGCGGCTCGGGTTGTGGTGTTGGGGAAAAATCGGCGGTCGCTTTCGCCTATTCTTGCTTGCGCTTTCGGAATCGTAAATGACAATCCGCCGGTGTTTGCGAAAGTTTGTTCGCCGGCGGGAGGCGGGATCGGTTATCAGCGGACGCCACTTGAATCTTTGCGCGAGGAGATGGCCAGGCAATCAGGCGTTGCGACGACTGCTCCGCTGGTTGAAATTATTACGTGGAGGGATAAGGAAGTCGAGGCGGCGGACCTGGCGCGGCGGATCCAGAAAAAGCGCAAAGAGAAGGACAAAGAACAGAAGGATCCGAATAAGACTAAGGGCGGGCAAGGCCGGTGGAGCGATTTCGCGGTGCTCTATCGGGTGCATAGCCATCGCGATGAACTGGTACATGAATTCGTGGAGCGTGGCATTCCGTTTTCGATTGAAGGGCTGGACGTGCTCGACACGCCCGAGGTGCGGGATGTGGTCGCTTGCCTGACGGCCGCCGTTTCTCCCGATGACGCGGCCAGCCTGTTTCGTGTGGCGGCGCTGCCGCAGTTTGGCTTTGACGCGCTGGAATTACGCGCGGGGATGAAGGCGGTGCGGCGGCAGGATCTGGATCTCCGGACGGTGCTCGGAAGGCTTGCGGGCGGCTCGGCGATGCTCGAGAGCGTGGAGAAGGCGCATTTTGAGGTCGAGAAAGATGGGGTTCGCGCGGCCGATGCGGCGCGGGTGGTGACTCGACATTTTGAGCTGCCACGATCGCCGCTGGTGATGACGTTTTTGAATTTTGTGGAAGAGTGGCAGAGAAGACCCATTGCCGAAACTGGCAGCGCCGCGGAATTTCTCGAGTACCTTGATTATTTTGTGCAGGCGCGAGGGTCGATTGCGCTTCCGCGCAGCGCGGAGGATGCGGTGCAGCTTTTGACGGCTCACGCCGCCAAGGGGCTTGAGTTTCAGCACGTGGCTATTGTTCGCGGGTCGTCTGTGTCGTTTCCAACCGCTTATCATGAGCCGCTGATTGCTTTTCCGGCGGAACTGCGGAGGTCGGGTGCGTTGGCTTCGAATGCGCAGGCACCTGACGATAAGGCTTTGCATGAAGAAGAAGAGCGGCGGCTTTTTTATGTCGCGATGACGCGAGCTAAGGACACGCTTGCGATTTATGCGAACCAGGGCCAGAGCAAGAAAGATCCGAAGCCGACGAAGTTTCTGCGCGAGTTTATGGTGCGGCCGGAGGTCAGGAAATTCTGGACGACGCGCTCGGCTGCGGCGGTGCAGGACGCATTGTTTACCGAGGAGGAGCAGAGAGTTGCTCTGCGGCAATCGAAGGTCGCGGAGTGGCTGTTGATGGATCCGGCAGCAAATTTTGCCACGGGGCTGAGCGCTTCGGCTATTGAGATTTATGAAGAGTGTCCGCTGCGCTTCAAGCTGGAGCGGGAGTGGAACCTACCGCGCGAGGTGTCGGCTGCCCTGCACTATGGCGCGGCGATGCATGGGGTGCTTCGTACTTTCTATGACGCGCAGCGCTATCAACGCGAGGTCATCGACGATGAGTTGCTGGAGCAATTTCGGTCGGAGTTGGCTTCGTCGGGGATTGCGGACCGTTATCAGTATGACCTTTACCTGCGGCAGGGGCGGGAGCAGTTGCGGCAGTTTCTTGAGTGCGCGCGCCATGATCCGGCGCCCGAAGTCATCGAGACCGAATCCAGATTTGAAATGCACATTGAAGCGGCGCGGGTGACGGGGCGCGTGGATCGGATCGATCGCACCGGTCCGGACACGGTTGCGATTGTGGATTATAAGACGGGCAAGCCTAAGTCTCAGGATGATGCCGATGAGAGCCTGCAGCTTTCGCTGTATGCGCTGGCGGCGCGGGAGACTTTGGGCAAGCGAGCCGACCGGTTGGTTTTTCATAATCTGGAAAACAATACTCCGGTGATCACGGCGCGGAATGATGCGCAACTGGAAGAGGCGAGATTACGGGTGCGTAAGGCGGCGGACGGGATTGCTCAGGGAAAATTCGACGCCAAGGCGGGATACCATTGCTCGTATTGTCCCTATCGGAATCTGTGTCCGGCTACGGAGAAGGTGGTGGAGGTTGCGCAGAAGAAATCGGTGAGTCGGGTCAATTAGCCGGGCGGGGACGCCCGGCGCTCCATGGGCCACTTCGAAAATGCCGTAAAAAACTTTGGGGACGCTCATCGCGTCCCCTTTGTCGTTGCCTGTTGCAGTTGCTTAGTGCTTCTTGCTGCTTTTTTTCTTTGCTTTCTTTTTAGTTGCCATGGATCTATTCTCCCTTTCCATTCTTCATGGAATTTCGCAACGGTGTTTTGTTGCAACTAGTTGAATGTATATTGTCATCGCAGAACGAAGTCAAGAGAAAAATGATCGGAACGTGCGCATGCAATCGTGTACCAAAGTCACGTGCGTCGTCGTGCGCGAAAAAAATTGTTCGATGGTGATGAGATCGTCGGTCTTTCAGCGTTCGTCGCCAGCCAAAAATCCTCAGGGGCATCGACTAGCGGTCATCGACTCGATCATCGACTAACGATCATCCACTAACGACGGATGACTCTTCCACTGCGGCGGCGCACCGTTGTGAAGCTGGCTGCCATCTATAATTGAAGACGATTTCTTGGCGAGTAGTGACTGAAGGAGAGCGACCATGGCTGGATCGAACGAAGTTGTGATCATCGCGGGATGCCGCACGCCGATTGGAAAATTTCAGGGAAGCTTGAGCGACATGACTGCTCCGCAGATCGGTGCGGTCGCGGTGCGCGAAGCGGTCAAGCGGGCTAAGGTGCAGCCTGAGCAAGTTGACGAGTGCATCATGGGAAACGTTGTGTCGGCGGGGCTGGGGCAAAATCCGGCGCGGCAGGCGGCGCTCTTTGGCGGACTTGCTCCCGAGGTAGGTGCCATGACGATTAACAAGGTGTGCGGGTCGGGATTAAAAGCGGTCGCGCTGGCGGCGCAGGCGATTGAGACGGGGAACAGTTCGATTGTGGTCGCGGGGGGGATGGAATCGATGACGAACGCTCCTTATCTTTTGCCGAATGCGCGCAAGGGATATCGGCTGGGCAATGGACAACTGGTGGATGCGATGGTGCACGACGGGCTTTGGGATATTTACAACGACTATCACATGGGCCTGACTGGGGAGAACGTTGCCGAGAAGTATGGCATCACGCGCGAGGAGCAGGATGAGTTCGCGGTGAACTCGCATCGCAAGGCGGTTGCCGCGCAGAAGGAATGCCGATTCAAGGCGCAGATGGTTCCGGTCGAACTCCCGGCCAAGAAGAAAGGTCAGGCGGCGGTGATCTTTGACAAGGACGAAAGCCCGCGCGAGGACACTACGATCGACGTGCTGCGCTCGCTCAAACCGGCGTTTAAGAAAGATGGGACGGTGACGGCGGGGAATGCTCCGGGAGTTAACGATGGAGCGGCGGCTCTGGTGGTGACCAGCGCGGCGCGCGCACGGGAGCTGGGGGCGGCGGCGATGGTGCGAATCGTGGCGCAGTCTACCAGTGGGGTCGAACCGAAGTGGGTGATGATGGCTCCGGTGGGCGCGGTGCGGAAGATCTGGGAGAAGACGGGATGGAAGAAGGATGATGTCGATCTTTATGAGCTGAATGAGGCGTTTTCAGTGCAGGCGCTTGGAGTGATTCGCGAGCTGGGGCTGGATATGGATCGCGTCAATGTGAACGGAGGCGCGGTGGCTTTGGGGCATCCTATAGGAGCCAGCGGAGCGCGCGTGCTGGTTACTTTGATTTATGAAATGATTCGGCGCGATGTGCATCGCGGGATTGCGGCGCTCTGTTTGGGCGGGGGGAATGCGGTGGCTATGGCAGTGGAGCGGTAGGACAAACTCGCCGCATGACAGTCGGTCGGGCAGTGCCATGGGAGCTGGAATTAACGTCCACCATAATCTCTGTTTCCAACGGTTCTCCGTCGCACATAGCCGGCTTGAACATCCACTGCCGCGCCGTCCGCAGGGCTGCTTCATCGAAATCTGCTGGCGAGACGAATTATAGAACCCAACGGCCACGCCTTAGCGATGGGGCTTTGTCCGGTTTACTGGTATCCATTGTTTGTTTAATCTGGGCAGAAATGAATGCCCAGTGACCACCTCCATGGAACAGCCAACCCGAGCACAAAGCTAACTGTCCGGCTCGCCTGTCCCACGATGGTTGTTTCTCTTTACTTCGCCGCCACCGCCGAATCTGCGGCGGCTATGGGCAAGGTGATGGTGAATGCTGCGCCTCCGTCTGGGCTGGGGGTGGCTTCGATGTTGCCTCGGTGCTCGCGCAGGACGGTTTTGCAGATGCTTAGGCCCAAGCCCGTGCCGCGGCCTGGACGCTTGGTCGTGAAAAAGGGATCGAAGATATGGGGCAAGGTGTCGGGTGCGATGCCGGGGCCGTCGTCTTCAAATAAGATCCAGACGGAATCGGGCTTGCGTCCGATGCGGACGCGGATTGTGCCTTTGTCGTTGTTCTTGTCTTTGTCCTTGTCCTTGCCGTCGTGATTCGCGCCTTCGCGGATTGCCTGCTCTGCATTCAGCAGAAGATTCAGGAAGACCTGCATCAATTGATTGGGATCGGCCACAATCGTGGGGATGGTGGGATCGGGCACAAAGTCGACGGTGATGTTGCTCTTGCGCAGAGGATAGGACTGCATCTGCACGGTGCGCTGTACGAGCTCGTTGAGATTGACCTGGCTGTGTCCGGGAGCGGGGGGACGGGCGAAGTATTGCAGGTTCTGCACAATGTCGGCGGCGCGACGGGCTTCCTGACGCAGAGCTGCGATCGGCTTGCGGGCGGGCTCGCTGACTTCCATTTCCTGGAGCAATTCGGAATTGCCGAGGATGACGGTCAGGGGATTATTGAGTTCGTGGGCGAAGCCTCCAATCATTTGACCCATGGCTGCCAGACGCTCGCTCTGAATGATCTGCTGCTCCAGTTTTTTCTCTTTGGTGACATCACGGACGGAGATGATCACGCCGGCGGGCTTGCCTTCGGCATCAAGCAGGGGACTGGCCATCCCCAACATGGTGCGAGAGCTGCCATCGCGGTGCCGGGAATCGAACTCGCATGAGGTCAGGGCATTCTGACCGTTGGCGACGGTGCGGTAGAGGGCGGCGAGATCGGGCGAGGTCCATTCGGCGTCGTCGACGCTTTGGTCGAGGAGGTGTTCGGGGCCGTAACCGAGGATCTCGGCAATGCGGGCGCTCACGAAGGTGTACTGGCCCTTCAGATCGAGAACGAGAATCAGATCGGGGAAACTTTCGAGCAGGTGGCGGCGGAACTCTTCCTGACGGCGCAACTGCTGCTCGAGAGCGCGCTGCTCGGTAACGTCAACGAGCGTGCCCTGATAGCGAACAACTTTTCCAGCTTCGATGACGCCGGTGGAGGTATCGACGCAGACGGCGACTCCGCCGTCTTTTCTTTTCAGTTGAACCTCGCGGGTGCGGGTGCTGCCGCCCTGACTGCCGCTGCCGCCGAGTATGGGTTCTCCGGCAGTCACATTGAGCTGCTCGGGTGGAAGCCTGAGCAGATCTTCCTTGCTGTCATAGCCCAGGATTTTGACCAGGGCAGGGTTGACTTCGAGCAGGTGGCCTTCCGGATTGCTGATGTAGACGCCTTCCTGCAGAGATTCGAATAGCTGAGTGAAGCGCTGCTCCTTTTCGCGATGGTCGGTGATGTCGCGCGCCAGGATGCTGGCTCCGGTAACGTCGTCCCCCTTCACGATGGCGTTGATGACGCAATCGTAGTAACGGCGCCGGGAATCGTTCTTAAGGCAGACGTCGACTACTCCTGACCAAGTTCGCTTCTCGAGGAAGCGCACCAGGTTGATGGAGGCCTCCGCACGCAGAGGCGCGCCGAGAAAATCTTCAAGCTTGTGACCAACGAGATCGGGGTAGGAAACGCCGAGGATTTCGGTGGTTCGGCGGTTTACGGTTCGCACCGTTCCATCGAGTGAGATGGCGAGGGCCACGTCGTCCAGAGAATCGATGAGTTCCTTGAAGCTGCGCTGCGAACGCATGATCAGTTGGCCCAACTGATCGAGTTGCTCTTCGGAGGGCGTGGCTCCAGTCTGGCTCTGGAACCCTTTCAGAATCTGATTCAGCTCCAAAACCTCGCGCTTGCGCCCGAAGGCGTAGGTGGCAAACAGGATGGCGAGCAGGAAGAGTCCAGCCGGGATTGCCCATAGCTGGTACGGCAGGTCTTTCAGTTGTTGCCACGACAAGGCGGCAACTGCGGCCGCGAGCAAAACGAGCAAGCCCAGAGCCCAGCGCCACAACTGGCTTTCTTCGTGTTCGAGCCGGTTGGGCGGCGGATCGGGGCGGTTTGAAGCGGGACCTTGGTCGACCATGAGAAACTCCAGACGATAAAGACGCGCAATTGATAACTTGAGGCGATCCCGACGCCCAGCCCCTACAGGGACGACCGCTTTGGGAGCCTAACGGGATCGCTAAAGCGATGCCCTGATACGAAACAAAGCGGCTGATAAGAAACCGGGTTTGTCAGCACTCTATAAATCCTCGCCATCGTTGGTTCTAGAACGGCACGGCTTGCAGCAATAAGTCTCAATTCTCAATGACAGCACGGCGTTTCCGCCAGATTACCCTTAGCGTAGCACTGAAAGCAGGCGGTACTTGCAGAAGGTGTCCGCATGATCCATCACGGTAACGGGGTGATGCCCATCACAGCCAGACGGTTGCGGGGCCTCGGGGATGAGGGCTGGATCTCCCATCCTGCGCTGGCCCCTTCGTGTGCCCCTGGGTTGTCAAGTAGCTGGGTGTCCCCATGCTTTATAAAACCCTGGGTGCTCGGTTGACGGCGTTCATGCCAACATCATTGAAGTGGAAGTGGACGCCACTGGCGGCAAGATGAATGAAGACCGCTTTCACACGTTGGGCTGCCGGAAGCGGCTGTCCACGAAAGTCGCGAACGCTCGGCGAGCATTCTGGAACGCGTGGTAAGGGCGCGGGACATTCCGCTGCAGCGGTTTTCTTCGGAGCGCGAAAAACTCTATTGCAATGCCCAAATGCCGACTCAACTCATTCGTAAGTTCTGCGAACTTTCGGCAGATTGCGAGCGGCTGCTCGAACGTTCCATGGCGCAGCAGGGCTTGAGCGCGCGCCCATGACCGGATTCTGCAAGTGGCACGCGCGATTGCGGACCCGGACGGAATTCCGCAGCTGGAGCCGAAGCATATCGCGGAGGCGACTCAGTACCGGACTCTGGATAGGACTCATTGAGCGTGAGGTCTATCAGGTGATCGGATGATCGGGTGATCGCAAGTCACGCTGCAGGAAAGATTCGATGGTTCTTTCAGTGTTGATGCGACCCGTGTCGAGCTGCGCTCGGCCCGGACGGGCGAAACGCCCGTCCCCACACGATCTTCATCTTAGCCGGCTGCTTCTTCAGTCGGCGGCGGCTCCGCTGGTTGGTCGTTCTCCGTCCGCAGGTTTGGCTTCGCCGGGTTTGTTTTTTTCCGCCTGACGCTCACGCAGAGCGCGGTTCGAGGGCAGGCCGGCGTCGCGGATCTTGTAGAGCAGGGCGCGATAGCTTATGCCCAGCGTCTTTGCTGCCTGCTTGCGGTTCCAGTGGTGTTGCTGCAGCACTTTTAGGATGACCTTGCGCTCCAGTTCGCGCACGCACTGACGGGTGAGCTTCTTTAATGAAATGGGTCCGTCCAGTGAAAAATCGGGATTGAAAAAGTCAGGCTCGCGTGACACCAGGTCGTTGGTGATTACTTCCTCATGGCCGAGGATCACGTAACGCTTGATCAGGTTCTCCAGTTCGCGGATATTTCCCGGCCAGTGATATTTCTGCAACACCGCCAGCACTTCCTGCGAGAGCGGACGGGCTTTGCAGTTGAACTTGCGGTTGTAGTATTCGAGGAAATAGTTGCACAGATCTTCGATGTCGCCGCGGCGTTCGCGCAGCGCCGGCATGCGTATGTTCACGACGTTGATGCGATAGTAAAGATCCTGACGGAAGGTGCCGCCTTCAATTTCGGCTTCCAGGTTGCGATTGGTGGCGCAGACCACACGGACCTCGACCTTCTTGTCTTCCTGGGCGCCGATTCGGCAGAACTGGCCATCCTGCAGGAGTTGCAAGAGCTTCGATTGCAGGGATGGGTCAAGCTCGGAAATTTCGTCGAGAAACAACGTGCCGCGATGCGCCATTTCGACGCGGCCGGGCTTCATGCCGAAGGCGCCGGTGAAGGCTCCCTTCTCATAGCCGAAGAGTTCGCTTTCGAGCAAGGTGCCAGGGATGGCGGGGCAGTTCACTTTCACATAGGGCCCAACCTTCCATGGAGAGAGCGCATGAATGAGGCGGGCGATGATGTCTTTCCCCGTGCCACTCTCGCCGGTGATGAGCACGGGAACATTGGCGGCGGCCACTTTGCCAAGCCGCGAACGAACCGCCTGCATGACATCGGAGTGGCCGAAAATGATTTGGTCAGGGGGAACCTCGCCGAGCGATTGCGCCAGCGAACTTACGGAAAGTGAAGTCATAAGAGTTGAGGCCCCATGCGGCTATACGTCCGTCCGCATGCACTAAAAGTGCATCCGAAGCACCAAACGGGGAGGTGAGTCGAGCGGGGACGAGAGCTTTTTCGCTAACGCTCAACTTATGAGTGGCTTAGGATCATCATATCGGAAATAGGGAGCTCGCGGTGATGGCACCGAAGTGTTACGACCTAAAAGGAGGGCGAAGGGTAAAATAGTTCACACTACGGCATTAGCTTTTCTCAAATGCCGTCCGGAAACAGCTGCCTCGTCGGTGCTCAACGGGTGGTCGAACTTCAGACCTAGAAGGTGATAGGCAGCGAAATGGGTGATCCAAACGGCCTTTCCCTTGAGGACACGGGAGGAGGTTTTCAGCCCGGTGGCGGGGCCGATGGGTGCGCTTGGAATCTCAAGGGAAATAACGGAGGATTCCGGCAAAGAACGGCGAAGAACCACCAAAGCACCCCCTGGAGAGATGTTGACGGCGGTGGCAAACTCCAGGGAATCCGTGCCGTTTCCATCGCGGGCGCGGACAAACACCGGAATGGCCAAATGCAAACGGGGCCACTTACGCTCGTTTTTCTTCAATAAACTACGAGACACTGGTCTGTCCACCCCGAGGCCTGTATTTCCCTAATAAAAGCCGCACATAAGGGGCCAAATGACGGGTTGAGTCTGAGGTGATGGGAATCGCTCTCAAACCTCGCCTCCAACAAGGAAAGCGCTTGAAAACGGCGTCCGGATCAAACCCAGGTTATGACCTTAAGACACAATAATAAGTGCAAAGTTTTTCTCTTCTGGTGGTGTGTCGTTTATAATTGACACACTGTTTACCCTGTCATAGTATGAGCTTATCCCCACGTATCTGGACACGTTTCCTCCCTCTTTTTGAGCTGCGCTAGATAGGATTTCATGTCTTCGCTATTCGACAAAAGCCCAGGGGTTGCACCCGTCGGCGGGAGTTTGAACGAGGCTGCGAAAAATGAATTGCCGTCAAGGGGCGTAGCATCCTCTATCGCGGCGAGCTCTGCGGACGGGGTAACCCGCGAGCTTGAGCAACTGCGCGATCGTTTTCGCAAGACCACGAACGCTCTCGCCTCGGCAGCGCACGACCTCAAAACCCCCTTGGCGATTCTCAACGGCTACATCGATTTACTGCAAAGCCAGAAGTTGGGACCGCTGAATGATCGCCAGCGCGAAGTCATGGCGGACATGTTTAGCAGCGGACAACGCCTGCAGCAATTCATTCAGGACTTTCTGACCTTCAGCGTGCTGGAAATCGGCGAACTGCGGATGCAGTACGTGGAAGGAGACATGAACGCCTCGCTCTCGGAGGTTTGTCGGCTGTGGTCGGCGCGGTTTCAGGAGCGGGGCCTGGCGTTGTATTTTCTGGCCAATGACAAGCTGACGCCATTTGCGTTCGACGGACCGAAGATCCAGCGTGTGATTTCGAATCTTCTGGAGAACGCTTCCAAGTACACACCGGAGGGTGGCACGGTATGGTTGCACGCTGAGCCGCATATGTGGGAGCGGCGCGGGGTTGGTAATCCGCGAGTGAATGGAGACCGGCGCCGGCAAGCGGCGAACGTGCCGAACGCTGTGAAAATCAGCGTGGCCGATACTGGACCCGGCATACGGCCGGAATATCACCTGGAAATTTTCGATGATTTCTTTCGCCTGCCGGGGAGCGAATCGGCGGAGGGCATGGGGCTTGGACTGGCCATTGCGCGCCGTCTTCTGCAGGGTATGGGTGGAAAGATCTGGGTTGAAAGCGAGCCCGGAGCAGGTTGCAAGTTTTCTTTTCTGATCCCCCTGAAGCCAATTCTGAGCAGTCCGCCACGAGGATCGAAATGAGCGAAACCGCGAACATTTTGCTGGTGGATGACGAACCGGGAATGCTGCGCTACATCCGCACGCTGCTGGAAGTGGATGAGCACAAAGTTCAAACCGCGAGCACAGGTGAAGAGGCAGTGGAGCACGTTCAAAAAGGGCTGACGCCCGACCTGGTGTTGCTGGATCTGCTCATGCCCGGCATTGATGGGCTGCAGACTCTTGAACAGCTCCGCCACCTGAGGCCGGGATTGAAAGTGGTGATGCTGTCATGCGTGAACGACACGCGCAAGGTGGTGCAGGCGATGCGCCTGGGCGCGATCGACTACTTGACCAAGCCCTTCCAGAAAGCCGAGCTCGATGCGGTCATTGGACAGTGCGTGGGCACGGCGAAGAGTGAGAGCTATGCGGGCGACATCGAAGAACTTTGCGACGATGTGTTTTTTGTCGCTGCCAGTCCGGCGATGAAGAAGATTCGCTCGCAGGCGGCGCTGGTCGCAAACGTTGACATTCCGGTTCTCCTGCTTGGTGAGAGCGGCACGGGCAAGGAAGTGCTGGCGCGGCTGATACACAAACTTTCACCGCGGGCGCATCGCACGTTTCTGAAGGTGAACTGCGCGGCGGTTCCGGCCGACCTGCTGGAGAGCGAACTGTTTGGGTACGAGGCGGGAGCGTTTACGGGCGCGAACCACGCCAAGCCCGGGAAGTTCGAATTGTGCAACAAGGGAACCATCCTGCTCGACGAAATCGGCGAGATGCCGCCGCTGTTGCAGGCGAAGCTGCTGCACGTTCTGCAGGACCAGACTTTCTCGCGACTGGGCAGCCGCACCATGATTAAGGTTGACGTGCGTATTCTCGCGGCAACCAACATCAATATTCCGGAAGCGCTGGCCAACAAGCGGCTGCGCGAGGATCTCTATTACCGGCTCAACGCTTTTACAATGTCGCTGCCGCCGCTGCGCGAGCGCAAGGAAGAGATTCCGATTCTGCTGAAACATTTCATGTCGCGCATGTCGGAGTCGTACGCGCGCTCGCCGTTGCCGCTTTCGCCGCCGTTGATGGAAGCATGTTTGCGGCATTCATGGCCGGGCAATTTGCGCGAACTCAGCAACTTCGTCAAGCGCTACCTGGTTTTGGGAGACGAGACACTGGCAGCGTCCGAGTTGCAGCCACGGTCCGACGGCGGTGGCGGAGCGCACGCCGATGCGGGTGGCAGGGCCGCGGTTGCTGGCGCCGAGGGTGGCGGACTGAAGTCGCTCTCGCGCAATGCGAAAGACGAAGCGGAGGCGGAAGCCATCGCGCGCGCCTTGGAAGAGACGAATTGGAATCGCAAGCAGGCGGCGGCGCTGCTGAAAATCAGCTATAAGGCTTTGCTCTATAAGATCCGACAGTATGGCATTGCCCAGACTCGGAGCACGCACCGGTTGTCGGCTGGGGCGTAGCTTTTACGAAACATTGACCAGACGAAACTGAGAACTGGAAGCTGAGGGCTGATTTTTGGTGCGGATAAGAGGACTCGAACCTCCACGACCTTGCGGCCACTAGGACCTGAACCTAGCGCGTCTGCCAGTTCCGCCATATCCGCATAGAAAGAAAAAATCGGCAGGGCCCTCTTTAAGAGCGACTACACTACTATCTACTGGCTGGCGTGTGGCTGTCAAACGAGCGCGGAGCACAATCCGGGCTGCGTATTCGTCATGGTCACGGCGCCGAGCCACATATGCCGCAAGCCATGAAAGATGGAAAACGTCCCTGAGAAAATCCCCGTCGAGCTGGCAAAAGAACTGCGGAAGCTGGCCCACGATCTCAGCAATGCGCTCGAAACCATCGTGCAGGCGACCTACCTGATTTCGCAGGCGGGGCCGCCGGAGACTTCGCGGCGCTGGGTGGAGATGATCGATCAGGCCTCGCAGGACGCGGTGAGAATCAATCAAAGGCTGCGACAGTTGTTGCGCGAAAAAAGTTAGCTATCGGTCTCAGGCCGGTCCTAACGCCGTCCTAATGCGGGTCAGGACTCGCGCAACGGGGGATGTGCATCTCGTGGCAAAACGCAGATCCCTCGCTACGCTCGGTATGACAAGGGGTGAGAGCTCGCTGCTTGACCCGGCCCACTAGCCTAGCTTCGCATCCATTGTGATCTTGGCGTTCAGGACCTTGGATACGGGACAATTTGCTTTGGCATCCTGTGCCGCGGTGTTGAAGGCTTCTGCGCTTGCTCCGGGCACCTTCGCGACGACATCCAGGTGTACGGCGGTGATGGCCCAGCCGGCCTCCAGTTTTTCCATGGTGAGCGTGGCGTTTGTGTTGATGCTTTCGGGAGTCAGTTTGGCGCCGGTAAGCTGCGCTGACAGCGCCATCGAAAAGCAGGCGGCGTGAGCGGCCGCAATCAGTTCCTCCGGATTGGTTCCGGGAGCGCCTTCAAATCGCGTGGCGAATGAATATTTCGTGTTCGAAAGAATGCCGCTGGCGGAGGATACCGTGCCCTGTCCGTCTTTGAGACCGCCCTTCCATACTGCGCTCGCTTTGCGTTCCATGCCTAGCTCCTAACGTGAGAATTAAACTTTGTCTATTGTAAAAGCTTGGCGGCGACTTCGCTTGTTGAGGAAGTGCTCGCCTGCGTCGGTCCGTGGCGGGAGCCGCGTCGAGCAGCGTCTCTACGGGGATATTCGTAGAAGCCGGAGCAGGCTGCGATCATTTTCTATTCGAGCGTGACGGCTTTGACCAGGTTGCGCGGGCGATCTACGTTGAGCCCACGCTTGAACGCAACATAGTAGGCGAACAACTGCAGGGGAACGATCTCAAGAATCGGGGACAAAAGTTCGGGCGCCTCGGGAATCAAGATGGTGTGATCGGCTAACTGCGGGATGGTCGTGTCTCCTTCGGTCGCCAGCGCGATCACGGTTGCCCCCTGCTTTTTGAAGCCTTCCATGTTGCTGACGTTTTTGTCGTAGCGCATTACAGAGCCCGAATCATCAGGGTCGCGGGTTGCGATCATAACCAAAGGCAAGCGAAAATCAATCAGCGCATTGGGGCCATGCTTGGCTTCTCCGGTGGGATAGCCTTCAGCGTGGATGTAGGAAACTTCCTTGAGCTTAAGAGCTCCGTCCATGGCGATGGGATAGTGGATGGCGCGGCCGAGGAACATGAAGTCGTCCACGCGATAGTAAAGCTCGGCCAACCTCTCCACTTGATCGGATGCGGCCAGAATCGTTTCTGTTTTTTGAGGGAGCGCTAGAAGTTCGGCGAGGTAACGCTCGGCCACGGGCTTCGAAACCTTCTCCTTGATCTCGCCGAGGTAGAGCGCGAATAGAAACAGGCACGCCATCTGCGCGGTGAATGCTTTCGTGGAAGCGATGCTGATCTCCGGGCCGGCGTGGGTGTAGATGAAACCGTCGGCCTCGCGCGCGATGGTCGAGCCTTCGACGTTCGAAATCGCTAGGGTGCGCGATCCTTTCTGCCGGGCCTCGCGCTGGGACGCGGTGGTGTCGGCGGTTTCTCCCGACTGAGTAATAAAGATGCTGAGTTCGCCGCGGCCAATCATGGGATTGCGGTATTCGAACTCGCTGGCGTAGTCCACGTCGACTGGAACGGCGGCCAGTTCCTGCATCATGTACTGGCCGGTCATCCCGGCGTGGCGACTGGTTCCGGAGGCCACGATGTTAATCCGGCGCAGCGCGCGAAGTTCTTCGCGCGAGATATGGATTTCGTCGAGGCGGACCTGACCGTCGTCCAGCAAGACACGGGGTTCGATGGTGCGGCGCAGGGCGTCGGGCTGCTCAAAAATCTCGCGAATCAAGTGGTGCGGAAATTTGCGGGACTCCGCCATTCGTCTCCTTGGAACTTACAAAAACGTTTCAATAGCTGCAAATAGCGACCGTGCCCACGATTGTAGCAGCCTTTGCGCCTGTGCCGGCATCGGCCAGGGGCGTTCACCACAGGGTACACGGGAGGTGCACGAGGAAGTCAGGGACTTCATTGCCTTCGATGCGGCGAGTGGGCTCCGCAGGATTCGGAGCGATTCGCCGGGGAGCGATTCGCCGCGGAACTTGTCGCTTTCCGATCTCCCTGCTACTCTGCCATTCGATCAACGAGAGTCCCACGCATGAAAATCAGGAGATGGATTTCTTTCGCCTGCCTTGCCTGTTTACCGCTCGCTTCGCACGCACAGGTTAACGATGCCATACGCGCGCTTAAGATTCTGCCCGCGCCGAAGGAAGTTCGCCTAGCTGAAGGGAAGATGGCGATCGGGGCCTCGACCACGATCCTCATCAGCAATCCGGAAGACCGGATCGCAGCCGAGACTCTGCAAAAAGAGATTCTGGACCGCACGGGGATGAAGCTGGCGATTGAAGCAGCGACATCCGCGCCGAAAAC
>Ga0302324_100016323_pt1 | contig 14801 bp, 11 predicted proteins | sample Palsa_T0_1_FD_201949 | JGI IMG/M metagenome (GOLD analysis project Ga0302324, IMG submission 201949) | Peat permafrost microbial communities from Stordalen Mire near Abisko, Sweden - Palsa_T0_1 | ecosystem: Environmental > Terrestrial > Soil > Palsa > Peat permafrost | place: Sweden: Abisko...
GGTCGCGTCCGGCTGAATCGAAACATGGGAGTCGGAGATCAGCTCCAACATTTTCTGCTCCGGATCGGCGAGAAGCAGTTTCGGGAGCCGGACCGTGCCGGTGAGAACGGCGTCGCGATTAATCAGGATCACGTTGTCGAGTTGATCGAGCGGGATTTCGTGGAAACGAATGTAATCGACGACTTCGCCGCGCGTCGCATCATCGGAGACAGTGACCACTTCCGTGTTCATCATGCCGCCCGCCGTGTCGTGCTCGAAGCGCAGGAGGTCGCGCACTTCCTGCGCGTCGCGCCCCGGCATTTCCTCGATGATGTCGCCTCGAGCTTCGGGCGTGAGATTTGCGAGCAGATCGGCGGCTTCGTCCGGACGCATTTCTTCGATGATGTCCGCTGCTTTTTCGGGATCGAGTTTTTCGACCACTTGCGTCTGCAGGCGCTTGTCGAGTTCGGCCAGCGCCTCCGCCGCCGTCTCTTCATCAAGCGAGGTGATGATGGACTGGCGCTCGGCAGGAGATAGTTCTTCCATGATGTCGGCCAAGTCGGCTGGGTGCATGGACGCGAGTTTCTGGCTACTCATGCGCAGCTTCACTCGGCGCAATGGATCCGGCTCGATCAAGTTCACGAATTCCCATCGGATCGTGCGCTGCGGAAGCTTCTTCTGAATTCGCCGAATTACCTCGGGGGGTACAATTCCCTGCAGAAGCCGCCGCACTGCTCCCGGCAGACCGACGTCAACCTGCGCGATGCGCATTTCGACGTTGCCATTCGTTCGATGGTCGGAGAGTTCAATGTCGTTCACGCGAACGACTTTGCGTCCCGCGGTGTCGATGATCTGCTGGTCGAGGAGATCCTTTCGAAGTGCGAGCCACGCTTCGTTCGGATGGTAAAGTTCGAGCGCCGATTCGTCGGTAGTAAGTTTTATCCGGCCGGGCGTGACGTCGCTTACCTGATCGTAGCGCGCGACGAGCGGGCGATATCGTCCCCGGCCAAGCAGAACGCGCGAAACGCGATTCGGCTGATCGGCAGGCTCGACGAAAAGCTCTTTCACGCGGCCCACAAAGTGGCCGTTCAAATCGTAGGCTTCGGCTCCCAACACTTCGGTGGCATGCAGCATTTGTGATTCACCTCTTGTCGCAAAGGCCGTTTGATGGGTCCCTCGAGGCCAAATCCTCAGGAATCAGTTACTTCCGGGACGCTCCGTGGTCGCAAAAAAATACCCGCGGCCGGGGTTCGATCCGACCGCGGGTAGCAAGATAGAAAACTCTCGTTACTCGGCGGTGGCTCTCGCCTCCGCGCTCATCCTGATGCCAATACGCTCCGCGCTATAGGCAACAAGGGGCGCCCGACTCGCCACCCGAGCCTGACGCTCCGGCCCGGGCTGTCGAGGACTGCCTGAATCCAAGTTGGACGACTGCTCCATTTCTTGAGAATGTCCTCAGCATCTTTAGTTACGAGCAGATGCTTGCTTTGTCAAGCAAAGACTGCACTTGCGCGTCATTTTTTTCTGTCTTTGAAGAGCAAATCGCCCGGCGTGACGTTTCGACCGCGTGAATCGGCCATGTGAAGATCCCAATAGCTTGCCGTGATGTACTCCTGTGGCGAAAACCCAAGAAGCAACGCGGCACGGTCGATTGCGGCCGGTGAGCCTTCGAGTTCCAGATAATTGCCGAGAGGAGTCTCGTCGAGGTCCAGATGCAGATCCAGGAAGCGGCGGTGACGGTAGCTCGTTCGAAATTTCTCGTAGCGAAATCCTGGGCGGAGGCCGACTGCCGCGAGGATTTTTTCCAGGTCATCGGCGGGATGGAATTCGATTTCGATCTCTTCTCTTGCCTTGTATCGCGAGGCCAAACCCGCGTCGAGAGCGGGAGATATCGGAGCTTTGTAGGTCAGAATGCCGCGTGACTGCGCGCGTTTGCCCGCGGAGGATCGAGCTTTTGCAGCGCGCGCGACTGTCCGCCGTCCGGACACCGGCGTCTCGATTCGAATTCGCAAGAGGCGGCCGGTTTCGCGCAATTCAGAGGCCGGCGTATCGTAGAGAATGTTGCGCTCGAACCTGCGCGGCCCTGCCTTCGCTCCGAGTCGCCGCAATTGGGTGCGCAGCGCGTTCAAATCCGCGACGTGAAGCTTGATCTCAATCTCTCGGCCGTCATTCGCCATTTTCTTTGCGCCAGTATACTCGCGAGGTGCGCGCGGAGGAGCGTCGAATCTGTCGAATCTCCGGATTTCGGCAGTTGCTCATGCATTTCACTCATGTGCTTCTGACACGGGTGAACTCTGTTGCTAAAGGCAATGCCAGCCGACATAATCGTGGGCTTCCGGAGCCAGTTTGCATTCATGACAGAGCCTGCAACACCGCTGCTGCGGCAGTATCACGCCATCAAGAAGCAGCATCCGCATGCCCTGCTTCTTTTTCGCCTGGGCGATTTCTACGAACTTTTTTTTGACGACGCGATTCACGCTTCCAAAATTCTCCAAATCATGTTGACCTCGCGCAATCGCGAGAGGGGCCAACCTATTCCGATGTGCGGCGTTCCCTATCACGCGGCTGAGGGATACATTGCGCGGCTCATCCGCGCTGGCCAACGCGTCGCCATTTGCGAGCAGATGGAAGAGGCAGGGCCCGGCAAGAAACTCGTTCGCCGCGAAGTGGTGCGTGTGATCACGCCTGGAACCGCGTCGGGGCCGGGACTGGTTGATCCGAAGGAAAATAACTTTCTCGCGAGCGTATCTCGCGATTCGGCCGCCGCCGTCATTGGCCTTGCCTACATGGATCTTTCCACCGGCGATTTCCGCGCGACGGAGTTCACTGGGCCCGCCGCAGACAATCGCCTTCTTGACGAGCTCGGCATTCTCCGGCCGCGCGAGATTCTGTTGCCGCGACCTGCGTCGCTCTTTCCGTCGGCAGGAGTGCCCGATCTCGCGGGCATCGACGCGCTGGTAAGCCGGCTCGATGAATTTATTTTTCAGCCGGATTTTGCCACGCGAATTCTCGAGGAGCAATTCCGAGTGGCCGCACTTGACGGGTTCGGCCTCTCGGAGCACGCGCACGCCATCGGCGCTGCGGGTGCGATCGTTCATTATTTACGCGAAACATCAGTTATCGCCGTGGCACGCGATCGTACGAATGGCGGAGAAAGTTCCGCACGCGCTCCACTCAGCGGCCTCGAACATCTCAACGGCATTCGCTACTACGAGCAGCAGGATGCGCTGCTGCTCGATCAAGTGACCGTGCGGAATCTCGAACTCATCGAGCCGGTGAGCGGCGATGCCGCCTCGGCAACATTAATGTTCGCGCTCGACCAGACCGCGACCGGAATGGGCGCACGGCTGCTGAGAAGCTGGATCCTGCGTCCTGAAATCTCGCTTGAAGAAATCGAATCGCGCCTCGACGCTGTCGCGGAATTCAAATCGCGGCCAGTTGAACGCGGCGAGATCTACCGAACGCTCGAACCTGTTCTCGATCTTGAGCGACTGACCAGCCGGATCACGCTCGGCGTTGCGACACCGCGCGATCTCGTGGCGCTCCGCAAGTCGCTCGATCAGATTCCGCTGCTGCGCGGTTTTCTGTCGCCTGCGTCGCCCGCATCGCAGAAGACTGCAGCGCGTATTGTCGTGCTTCACGCAGAGCTCGACGAGCTTACCGATGTCCGCGAGGCTATCGAGCACGCCATTGCGGACGACCCGCCCGCGCTTCCCACCGAGCCGGGGATTATTCGCCGCGGCTACGATCCCGCTCTTGACGAATTGCGCGACCTCAGCCGAACGAGCAAGCAAGTGATCGCCGCGATGGAGGATCGCGAGCGCAAGCGCACGGGAATCGCGTCGCTGAAGATTCGCTTCAATCAGGTGTTCGGGTATTACATCGAAATCTCCAAGGCGAACATGCATCTCGCGCCTGCCGATTACGATCGCAAGCAGACTCTCGTCAACGCCGAACGCTTTACCTCGACCGAGCTGAAAGACTACGAGCGCAAAGTTCTCGACGCCGACGAGCGAATATCGGAAATCGAGCGAAGGCTCTATGCCGAACTGCGCGAACGCGTCGCGCGTGAAGCTCCGCGGCTTCGCCGAACGGCCTCCGCGGTCGCGCAGCTTGATGTCCTCGTGAATTTCGCTCGTCTGGCCGCCACGGAGAACTACGCGCGGCCGAGCTTTACGGAGCAGAATGCAGGCGAGCGCGGCGAGCTTTTAATTGCTGGCGGCCGGCATCCGGTGATCGAGCGGCTTCTTGCGGTGCGCGGCGAACGCTTTGTGCCAAACGATCTCTACCTTGACGACAAGACGCAATCGCTGCTTCTTATCACCGGCCCGAACATGGGCGGCAAATCCACTTATCTGCGGCAGTCTGCCCTGATTGTAATCATGGCGCAGATGGGATCGTTCGTGCCGGCGGTGGAAGCGAAACTGCCGCTGACGGATCGAATTTTTACGCGCATCGGCGCGTCGGATAATCTCGCGCGCGGGCGCTCGACATTTCTTGTGGAGATGAGCGAAGTCGCGGCGATTTTGAACACGGCGACGGCGGCGAGCCTCGTTCTTCTCGACGAAGTGGGACGCGGCACGGCCACGTTCGACGGGCTTTCGATTGCCTGGGCTGTCGTGGAAGCGCTGCAAAAGGACGCGCGGCCTCGCGCTTTATTCGCGACGCACTATCATGAGCTGACGGAACTCGAACGGCTCGTATCTGGCGTGCGAAACGTTCACGTGTCGGTTCGCGAATCCGGAAACGAAATTATTTTTTTGCGGCGCGTCGACCCAGGCAGCGCCGACAAAAGCTACGGAATCGAAGTCGCGCGCCTCGCGGGGCTTCCGGCGTCCGTCATCGAACGGGCGCGCGAAGTTCTGAAGCGACACGAAACGAACGAACATAAACTAAGCGAGGAATTGACTCCGGGCGCCGCGGCGCCAACGCAGTCGCCAATGTTCACTCCGATAGACCAGTCCGTGATCGACGCGCTGCGACAAGCGGACCTCGACAACTTGAAGCCGATTGAGGCGCTCAATCTTCTCGCGACACTGAAGAAGCAACTCCTATGAATCGCGGACGCGCAAAAAGCCAATCGCAATACGTGCTCGGCTTGATGTCGGGGACTTCCGCGGATGGTATTGATGTCGCGCTCGCGCGGATTTCCGGCGCGCCGCCGAATCTTTCCGCGAAGCTTGAGGGATTTTATGCCGTGGCTTATCCGGAAGCGGTGCGGGACGAGATTCTTAGAATCGCGAATCTCGGCGTTGCAGATTCAGCGCAAATCAGCCAGCTCAATTTCGCGCTTGGCGAACTCTTCGCGCGCGCGGCGCTCACAGCTTGCAGGAAATTTCGTCTAGCGCCGCGAAAGGTCACGGTGATCGGGTCGCACGGCCAGACGATTTACCATCAGGGCCGAGCTTCGAAGTTCCCCGGCGTTGGAAGCATCGCGTCCACCATGCAGATCGGCGAAGCCGCGGTAATCGCCGCGCGCACCGGAATTACGACAATCGCGGATTTTCGCCCTGCCGATATGGCGGCCGGAGGGCAGGGCGCGCCGCTCGTTCCCTTCGTGGATTACGTTCTGTTTCGCGACGCGAAGCTGGGCCGCGTTGCGCTGAATATCGGCGGGATTGCGAACGTCACCGTGATTCCCGCAGCAGCAAAGAGTAGCTCCGCTTTCGCTTTCGATACCGGCCCCGGCAACATGGTGATTGACGCTCTCATCCGGCATTTCACGCGCGGGCGCGAGACGATCGACCGCGAGGCTCGCCGAGCGCTGAGCGGAAAATCGATTCCACGAGTTCTCGACAAACTGCTGGCTGACCCATATTTCCGAATCAAGCCGCCGAAGACTGCCGGACGGGAACAATTTGGCGAAGCCTTCGCCGAACGCATCATTCGCTGGGGCAAGGCCCATCGTGAGACGCCCAACGATTTAATCCGCACGGTGACGATCTTGACGCCGCTTTCCATCGCCGACGCGTTCCACAGATTCATCTTTCCGCGCGCAAAGATTCACGAACTAATTGTGTCGGGAGGCGGAACACGGAATCCTCTCATCATGGCGCAGCTTGCCGCGTCTCTGCCCGGCATGATCGTCCGCACTTCCGATGAATTCGGTGTGCCATCTGAGGCCAAAGAGGCATTCGCGTTTGCGATTCTGGCCTACGAAGCATTCCACGGCCGCGCGAATAATCTTCCATCTGCGACGGGCGCGCGCGAGTCCGCAATTCTCGGCAAGGTGAGCTATGCGCCGCCGCGCTAGGTGCGGCTCGTTCGTCGTCGCCGCTTTGCTAACGTACGTCGCAATTTCGGCGGGCGGATGCGCCGGTCAAAGCAGCGCGACGCCGCCAGATACCGTCAATTTTCTCATCGAGTCCGCGCCAGTGAATCTCGATCCGCGCATCGGCACGGACGCGTGGTCGCAGCACCTACACGATCTGATCTTCAGCAGCCTCGTCGCGCACGACGCGAACATGAACATCGTTCCTGATCTTGCCCTGAGTTGGGAAACGCCGGACCCGCAGACTTACATTTTTCATTTGCGCCACGGAGTAAAATTCCACGACGGAGCAACGCTCACTTCCGCCGACGTAAAATTTACCTTCGACTCCATCCTTGGCGGCCAAATCAAGACGCCGAAGCGCGGATCATTTCGTATGGTGGATTCCGTTAAGGCGCCCGATGATGCGACGATCGTTTTTCATCTGCGCGAGGCGTACGCGTCGTTTTTGTGGAATCTATCGCGCCCCGGAGTGGGAATCGTGCCGCGCGGTTCCGGGCCGGAACTCGCGCAGCACCCCATAGGCACGGGCCCATTTCGTTTCGTAAGTCTCGAGCCGGATTTGGAAATCGTCCTCGCGAGCAACCCGAGCTATTTCGGCGTGGTGCCAAAGATTTCGCAAGTGCGATTCCGAATCGTTCCCGATGCGACGGTCCGCGCATTGGAATTGCGAAAAGGCTCCGCGGACATCGCGATCAATTCCCTCCCGCCGGACATGGTTGTCGCGCTCGGCGGCTACACGGGAATCAAAGTTGCCGAAGAGCCCGGAACATCGCTCGCGTACATCGCGTTCAATTTCGAAGACCCGCTGCTCTCGAAGCGCGATGTTCGCCGCGCGCTCGCGTACGCGACAGATCGCGAATCGATAATCAAATATTTGCTACGAGGACAGGCGAGACTGGCGTCAAGCTTGCTGCCACCGAATCATTGGGCTTACGACGGCGACGTCGCGACGTATAACTACGACTCGGCCAAAGCTGAATCGCTTCTCGACTCTACCGGACTGCCGCGCGGCAAAGACGGCGTTCGCTTCCATCTCAGCCTCAAATCTTCCACCGACGAATCCACGCGGCTCTATTCGGAGGTTTTGCAGGAACAATGGAAGCGCATCGGCGTGGCGCTCGAACTGCGGCCACAGGAATCCGCGACTTTCAATTCCGACATTGCACACGGCAGCTTTCAGCTCTACACGCAGCGTTGGGTAGGCGGCAACAACGACCCCGACATGTTTGAATTCGTCTTCAGCTCGCACAAGTTTCCGCCGAACGGCGCGAACCGCGGCCACTTCGTCAATCCGCAGCTCGATGCCCTGCTCGATCGCGAGCGTGTTGAACCTGATCGCGACAAGCGCCGCGCGATATTATTTGATGTGCAGCGAATCGTCGCCGACGAATTGCCTTACATCAATCTCTGGTACGTGGATAACGTGTGCGTTTATCGCGACCGCTTGCAGATCGGGCCGCTCTCGGCGACTGGAGATTACGGCTTCCTGCAAACGATGGGATTCAGCTCGAAATGATCGACAAGATTTTCGTGCGGTGCACTTAATCGACGAACATTACGCGGCGAGAGTCTTCTGAATATCGTTCTCGGCGATGGCGCCCTCGCGAATGATCATCCATTCATCGCCTTCGAGACGAACGATTGTCGACGGCACCACGGCGCGCGTGTCTCCGGAATCGAGAATGAGCGGCAGACGGTCGCCGAGCTGGATGATCAAGTCCGCCGCGTTCGTACACGCAGGCATTCCCGTGAGATTCGCGCTCGTTCCCGTGATCGGCCCGCCGACGGCATTGATAATTTCGCAAGCCACTTTCGAGTTCGCCCAGCGCAGCGCCACGCGGCCCGTGTTACCCGTAACCTTGAGCGGGAGGCGGTGCGTCGCTTCGAGAACGATCGTCAGCGCGCCCGGCCAATATTTTTGCGCGAGGGTTAGAAAACTATCGGGAACATCGCGAACCAGCGAAACGGCCTGCTCGACGGAACTGACGAGAATCGGGAGCGCCTTCGATTCGGGGCGTCCCTTGATTTCGTAAACGCGGCCGATGGCGGCGAGGTTGAACGGATCCGCGGACAGGCCGTAAAAAGTATCGGTAGGCACTGCCACGACGCCCCCGCGCGTAATGTAGTTCGCAGCATAGTCAACGATCTGCCGCTCGGGCGCTTCCGGCGAAATTTTTAAGATTTCAGACGGCAAAGTGCTGACTCACTGTGGGTTGCGCTAGGAACATCCGGAAACGCTATCACAGCCTCCGCGCGCCGTGCAAGATGCCTTGGTTCCGCGCCGTTCACCGGAAGGCGCGACGTTCGCCTGCTTTACGGGGCTTCGGGCGTTTGTTAGTCTCGAATCGATGGCACGCGAAGCAATGAACGCCGCGGCGAGCACGCACTCGCGGCCGCGAAATTCCGGCCGAATTGAGAACATCGAAAGCCGCGACAATCGCTGGCTCAAGATTTTCCGCGCCGCTCTCCGCCAAGGCTACCTCCCTGACGAAGGATTGATCGGGCTCGAAGGGCCGCACCTCGTCGAAGAAGCGCTGCGCTCGGAACTCGATATCGAAGCGATTCTGCTCGGTCCCGATGGCGAGAAAGTTCTCGCTGCGTGGCCCGATAAATTGCACCTGCCTGCTCGCGTTCTCAAAACGACGGAGCGCCTATTTGAAAGCGTCGCCGGCACGGAGCATCCGCAAGGCATCGCGGCGCTCATCCGGCCGCGCGAGTGGACATTTGATGACATCGTCCGCGATGGCGCGCCTCTCGTTGTTGTGCTCGTTGGAGTGCAAGATCCGGGCAATGTCGGAACAGCCGTCCGCTCGGCCGAAGCTTTTGGCGCGACGGGCCTGGTCGCGACGAAAGGCACCGCCGATCCGTGGTCGTCAAAAGCGCTCCGCGCCTCGGCTGGATCTGCGTTGCGACTTCCGATTCTCCGCGGGATCGCGCCGGCAGTGACGATGGCACAACTCCGCGTGGCCGGTCTGAGAATCATTGCCGCTTCAGCGAAGCAATATGGCAGTGCAAGTAAGCCGCTCGCCGATTTGCGCGACGCGTGCGCGATTTTCGTCGGCAACGAAGGCGCGGGGCTTCCGGCGGACGTTGAACGATCAGCCGACGGACCATTTGTGATTCCGATGGCCTCAGGCGTTGATTCGCTCAATGCGGGCGTCGCGGCGTCGGTAATCCTCTACGAAGCCGCGAGACAACGTAGCGAGCACGTCGCCGTAAAACCCACTGCGGCAAGCGCCAAGCAAGCTACCGATCGAGGATGAGCGTGGGACTTTTTCAAACCGTCCAACCGCAAGAAGAAAGCGCCGGGCCGCGCCCGCTGGCCGATCGCATGCGCCCGCGCACGCTCGATGAACTCGTCGGCCAGGAAGATCTACTCGCTTCCGGCAAGCCGCTGCGGCTGCAAATCGAGCGTGACGATATCGGCTCGATGCTCTTCTGGGGTCCGCCCGGCTGCGGCAAGACGACGCTCGCGCGAATCATCGCGACTCATACGCGTTCCGAATTCATTCCGTTCAGCGCGGTGACATCCGGAATCAAAGAAATCAAGCAGGTGATGATCGAGGCCGGGCGCGCGCGGGATTATGGCCGGCGCACGGTCGTGTTCGTGGACGAAGTACACCGCTTCAACAAGGCGCAGCAGGATGCCTTTCTGCCACACGTCGAATCCGGCAGCATCACGCTGATTGGCGCAACCACGGAAAACCCATCGTTCGAGGTAATTTCGCCGCTTCTCTCGCGCATGAAGGTTTACATCCTCCACGCGCTCACGACCGAACAGATTGCGGGTTTGCTACAGCGCGCGATTTCCGATTCCGAACGCGGGCTCGGCAAAGAAAAAATCGTTGCGAGCGCCGAGATTCTCGAGCGCATTGCCATTGTCGCGAACGGCGATGCCCGGGCGGCTTACAACACCCTCGAAGCTCTCGTGCGGGGCACCGCACCAGATGCCGAAGGACGCCTCGAGCTCACGACGGCGTTGCTCGAAGACGTTCTCCAGAAGAAGCTCCTGCCCTACGACAAGGCCGGCGAAGAGCACTACAATCTCATCTCCGCGCTGCACAAGTCCGTCCGCAATTCCGATCCCGATGCCTCGCTCTACTGGCTGGCGCGCATGATTGAATCGGGCGAAGATCCGCTTTATCTCGCGCGGCGCATGGTTCGCATGGCGAGCGAAGATATCGGCCTGGCCGATCCCAACGCACTTCGGATGACCCTTGCCGCAAAGGAAGCGTTCGAGTTCATCGGACCGCCTGAAGGATATTTGGCGCTAGGCCAAGCTGCCGTGTACCTCGCGCTAGCGCCGAAATCAAACGCGCTCTACACAGCCTACGGCGCGGTGCAGCAGGATCTCGAGCGCACGGTGGCGGAGCCAGTGCCGCTCCATTTGCGCAACGCCGTGACGGGATTGATGCGCCATGTGGGTTATGGCGAGGGATATCAATACGCGCATGAATTCGAAGAAAAAGTGACGAACATGCAATGCCTGCCGGACAGCCTGGCCGGCCGCACCTACTACCAACCTACGCACGAGGGATTTGAAGCGCGCGTTCAGGAACGCCTGGCCCAGCTTCGAAAAATTCAAAAGAAGCCAGCCGTAACCGCCGAGGACGCATCTAACTCCGGGAAACCAGACGACGAGAAATCTGACCACGAGAAAAAGTGACGCGTAAGACGACTCCGCCTTCGAGTTCCCTTCTGCTGAAGTTCTTCGCGCCCGCGACCATCGTTGCGGTGATGATTGCTATTTCAGTCGCCGCCTTCCCTTCCTCTTCAACAGATACCGAGAAGCCGAAGTTCATCATTGATGAAGACTGCCCTGTGTTTGCGTTTTCTCCCGACAATCACGTTGCATACGCGGTACGGCGCATTTACAACTGGAAGAAATTCACGGTGGAAGGCGACGACCTGTGGATTTCGAACGAGTCCGGCAATAAGAGGAAAAAAATCATTGAGGGCGACCGGCTAGTAAAGACAACGACATTTCACAGCTATTCGATACATGACATTACCTGGTCGCCTGACAGCCGCCGCCTCACGATTGAAAAAACCACCGAGCAAATCAACAGCGCAAAAAAAGGCGACATCTCATCGGGAGAGACCATCGAGTTGATGGATAGTGACGGCCACGAAATTCCGATAAAAGGCATGGAGCCGCCGCCCGCCCCACCCAAGCCGCAGGGCAAGAGCGGAGACAAGAAAAATCAGGACCAAAATGAAGATGAGGACGCGAACGAAAAACCCAAATTCAGTCCGTTCATCGGCGCGTCGCAAGGAACATGGCTCGCCGACGGCACTACCGTCGCGTTTCTTTTCGAAGCGGTGAAACCCAATTTACTCTTCGAAATTCATACCATTCAGCCGGCAACCGGAAAAGTGAAGACGCTATTCCCCGGACATCTATTTGCCGGAGTCGCTTGGGATGCGGCGCATAGCACGGCGTTTGCGGTCCAGCGCGACAAGGGCACAGACGGCCCGGCTGATTTGCTTTGGCTCGATCTCGCGCACGAAATCGGAAATAAGATCGCGCCCATCGATGGCTATCAAGGCCAGCTGACCATATCGCCGTCAGGCAGACGTGTCGGATATTTTCGAGACGGCGACTATCTGGAGATCCGCGACATCATACCGAATTCGAAACCGCTGTCGTTGCGCGTGGGTTACGGCAGATTCGAATGGTCGCCCGATGAGCGGTACATTCTACTGAAGCGCGGACCCGAAACCCGCTCGGGCAATATGGTTTGGATCAGCATTCCCGGCGGCGATTTCACGCCAGCGATGCACGACCTGGTGTTTCGCGATTTTCACATTTCGCCCGACGGGCGCTGGATTGGCCTGATGGAAGTTGGCAAGCGGATTGTTAAGATTTATCCTGCCTCGACTTTCGCTCCGCAGTAGTTTCGCGGCGCGGATCGCTAAATGTCCCTCAACCGAAATCGCTTGGCATGCTCCTTCAGAATGCATGCGTCTTGAACCGCGATTAATCCGGCGGCCCTTGCCCGCTCGGCCGCATCACCGTGAATCACGCCTTCCTGCATCCAGATGGCGCGTGCACCGATCTTGATCGCACTCTCGACGATGTCAGGCACGTATTCCGGGCGCCGAAAAATATTTACGATGTCCACTTTTTCGGGAATGTCTTCGAGCCGTGCGTAGGCTTTTTCACCTAGAACTTCGCGCTCGCCTGGATTGACCGGGATAATGCGATAGCCCGCGGCTTGCATGTACTGCGAGACCCCGTAGCTCGGGCGGAATTTCCTCGACGACAGTCCCACGACGGCGATAGTGGCGCCGGTCTTTAGGATTTCGGTGATGGGATCGTTCGCACCGCCGCCCTGCTTGTCTTCCGGGTCGTTCTCTCCTCTACTGTCGCTTGCGGCGGACGTCTCACTCATTTCGATTCCCCTTGGGCCTGTGTTCGCTGCGCGGGCGCCGAGCGCTTTTGTCGGCATTGCTCATGTCCGTTGCCGGCTTTTTTAAGTCGCGCTGGTGGGAAACCCGCCTTTTGATCTCGCGGAAGCGCGATGCCGAAGTTGCGACGCCGCTCGGACGCGGCGCCGGCTTCGGAGCGCCGCGCGTGCGGACTGCCTGTTTTGCGATTAGCTTTTCAAGGTTGGCGATTTCTTCGGGCGTAAGTTTGCGAAACCGCCCAGGGGCCAGATCGCCGATTTCGATATTTGCTAATTTAATGCGCTTCATTTTTTCCACCGGATGTCCAAGAAGCCGGAGCTTCTCACGCAGGGGGTCGCGCCGCGCTTCCGTCAGAGTCACTTCGTACCATGCATTTTCGGCGCGCTTGAGGCGCTCGACGCGCACGCGCGATTCGGCTTCGATCTGTTTCATTTCTGCGTCCGTGAGATTGCCCTTCAGCTTGACGAGATACGTCTGTCGCAATCCATGCGAACGCAAAAGCTTGTTTGCCAACTCGCCGTCATTCGTGAGAAACAGCAGTCCCGAGGCGTGATACTCAAGCCGCCCGACAGGATAAACGCGCGCCTGCGCGCCCTGCAGAAAATCGGAGATCGAACGGCGGCCTTCGGGATCGCTCATCGTTGCGACAACGTCGGCAGGTTTATACAGCGCGAGATAAAGATGCTCCTCCGGGCCATGGAGCAGCTTTCCGCCAACCTTGATGTGATCCTTTGAGGCGTCGGCGCGCGAGCCTAGCTCCGTCACCATTTTGCCGTTGACGGTGACTTGGCCCGACACGATGAGCTGTTCTGCGCGGCGACGCGATGCCACACCTGCTCGCGCGATAATTTTCTGGAGTCGTTCTTCCATTGGGAGGAGTCTGCTGGACTTCCTAGTCGCCGTCTGCGCCAGAAATCATTTCTTCGGCGCTTTCCGCTTCCGGCGTGGCCGATTCTGTGCTCGATTCCGGATTCGACGAGTCCGTTGTCGACGATGTTTCAGCGCTCGCTGCTGGCGTCGCCGACTTTGCTGGCGATGTCGTCGCACCAGCGGCTGCCGCAGCCGCTTTCGGCGCTTCGCCTTCAGCGGTTTCCTCGGTTGCTGCTTCGCCTTCCGCCAGTTCGGCGCCCGCCTGCGCGTCCGACGCTCCATCTTCCGGCTCAATCGGCGCGATGCCGTCATCGTTACCGAGGGCAGCCTGCGCAAGTTGCTCGAATTCCTTCAGGCTCGGCAATTCCTCAAGATCGGAAAGCCCAAATCGCATCAGGAAATCTTTCGAAGTGCGATAGAGAATCGGCCGGCCGATCACGGGCTTGCGTCCCGCTGTCGTAATCAGACGCTTCTCGAGAAGCGTCTTCAAAACGCCGCCGCAATTCACGCCGCGGATTTCGTTTATTTCGGGCCCAGTGACCGGCTGCTTGTACGCGATCACGGCCAGCGTTTCGAGCGCGGGCATCGTCAGCCGTACCGGCGGCCGCAGGCTCTTAATGAATTTGCGAACGACATCGTGGTGCTGCGGCTTCGTATACATTTTCCAGCCGCCTGCTACCTTGCGGATTTCCACGCCGCGATCCGGCGCCTGGCTCAACGCGACAAGCGCATCGAGCGCCGCGCGTACCTCCGGCTTCTCTGCTTCGACCGATTTCGCCATCTGGTCAAGCGTCACCGGCTCGTCCGCCGCATAAATGATGGCCTCGAGGGCCGATGTCAAATCTTGTGGGTTCATAGATATTGTTCTTCGATTTTCGCGATGGCCTCTTCGCCGGAAAACACGACGTCAAACATTTTGTGCTTCGCCAATCCGATATCCGAAAACAGCTCTGTTTGCACCAGCACGACCGCCTGCAATCTGACCATTTCAAGCACGGCCAGAAACGCCACGATCATGGCGCGCCGCGAAGCGCACGCCTCGAAGAAGGCCGTTAGCGATACGGGCTCGTCGCCGGCCGTTAATTTCTTCCGCAGCTCAGACATCATCTGCGCGATGGTCACGGTCTCGTGCTGCAGCTCAATCTTCGGAATTTCCTTCCGGCGTTCGAGCACCTGCTGGAAGACTTTGACTAAATCCACCAGCGAAACAATGATTTCGCCTTCGACTTCTTCGCCCTTGTAGAGCGATAAATCCGGATTCGACCAG
>Ga0302324_100016326_pt1 | contig 14800 bp, 9 predicted proteins | sample Palsa_T0_1_FD_201949 | JGI IMG/M metagenome (GOLD analysis project Ga0302324, IMG submission 201949) | Peat permafrost microbial communities from Stordalen Mire near Abisko, Sweden - Palsa_T0_1 | ecosystem: Environmental > Terrestrial > Soil > Palsa > Peat permafrost | place: Sweden: Abisko...
GCTGTTGACGGTCGTCTGGATCATCGTCAACGCCATCTGGATCTACAATCTCACCGTCTCCTCGGGTCATTTCACGCTGCTGCGGCAGAGTTTCGCGCGGCTCAGCGACGATCCGCGCATCCAGGGCATCATCGTCGCGTTCTGCTTCGGCGCGCTGATCGAGGCGCTGGCCGGTGCCGGCACGCCGATCGCGATCGTCTCGGCGATGTTGGTGGCCCTTGGCTTCAGCCCGATGAAGGCGGTGATCATGGCCCTTGTCGGCGACACCGCACCCGTCGCGTTCGGGGCGCTTGCCGTGCCGATCTACACCTTGGCGCAGGTGACCGGCCTGCCGTTCAACGAGCTCGGCAGCATGGTCGCGCGGCAGACGGCGGTGATGGCGGTGTTCCTGCCATTCGTGATCGTCTACATCGTCGATGGCAGGCGCGGCCTGCGCGAATGCTGGCTGCCGGCGCTGACCGCCGGGCTCGCGTTCGGTCTGGTGCAATTCGCGACGGCCAACTACGTCTCGATCCCGATTGCCGACGTGTTCGCGGTGCTCGCCTCCGCCGCCGCCGTCGTCGCGGTGATCCGGCTGGGCGCGTCCGGCGCGCGTCCGCTGCCGCCACGCGCCTCGACGGTCGGTGCCGTGCAGGTCGGTGCCGCCGACGCGAACCCGGTCGAAACGCTGCGTGCCTACGCGCCGTACATCTTCGTGGTCGTGGTGTTTTCCCTTGCGCAATGGGGGCCGGTGCAGCGGCTGCTGGCGCTTGGCGGGGTGCGCTTCGCGTGGCCAGGCCTCGCGATCACCGATGCGGCCGGCAAGGCAGTGAACACGACGTACAACCTCAACTACGCGTCGGCATCAGGGACGTTGCTGCTGCTCTGCGGCATCCTGACGATGCTGACGCTGCGGGTGCCGCCCGCCGCCGCGTGGGCGAGCTTCCGCGCCACGCTCTACCAGTTGCGCTGGGCGATCCCGACCGTGCTCTGCGTGCTCGCCATTGCCTTCGTGATGAACTGGTCCGGGCAATCGGCGACACTCGGCCGGTTCCTCGCGGGCGCCGGGCCATGGTTTGCGCTGATCTCCCCGGTCGTCGGCTGGATCGGCGTCGTCGTGACCGGCTCGGACAACTCCACCAACGCACTGTTCGGCGCTTTGCAGGTGGCGGCCGCCAATGCGACGGGATTGCCGCCCGTGCTGCTGTCGGCTGCAAACACGTCCGGTGGCGTGCTGGGAAAAATCATCTCGCCGCAAAGCCTCGCGGTCGGCGCTGCCGCCGTCGGGCTGATCGGGCGGGAAGGTGACGTGTTCCGCGCCGTGCTGGGCTGGACGCTGCTGCTGCTGGCAGGGCTGTGCCTGCTGGTCTTCCTTCAATCCACGCCGGTGCTGTCGTGGATGATCCCGTAGCTCACTCCTTGAGCGCGCCGGTCAGACTGGAGACGTAGTACTCGACAAAGAACGAGTACAGGACGACGACCGGGATCGAGCCCAGCAGCGCGGCGGCCATGAGCCCGCCCCAGTGATAGACGTCCCCATTCACCAGTTCGGTGATCGCGCCGACCGGCACGGTCTTGTTCTCCGACGAGGAGATGAACGTCAGCGCGTAGATGAACTCGTTCCATGACAGCGTGAACGCGAAGATCCCCGCCGAGATGACGCCCGGCACCGCCAGCGGCAGCGTCACCTTCAGCAGGATCTGCAGCCGCGTCGCGCCGTCGATCAGCGCGCATTCTTCAAGCTCGAACGGGATCGAGCGGAAATAGCCGATCAGCAGCCAGGTGCAGAACGGCACGAGGAACGTGGGGTAGATCAGCACCAGCGCCCAGTCGCTGTCGAACAGGCCGAGGTTGAACACGATGGTCGCCAGCGGAATGAACAGGATGCTCGGCGGCACGAGGTAGGCGAGAAAGATCGCGAGCCCAACATAGCTCGATCCGCGGAAGCGCAACCGCTCGACGCCGTAGGCCCCGCAGATGCTGGCAACCAGCGAGATCGCGGTCGCGCCAACCGTCACCAGCATCGTGTTGATCCACCACGACGGATAGTCGGTGTCGGTGAACAGCGCAGTGATGTGCTCCAGCGTCGGGTGTGCCACCCAGAGCGGGTTGAAGTGCACGAAGTCATAGAGCTCGGCGTCGGGTTTGAACGTGGTCGTGGTCATCCAGTAGAACGGGAACAGCAGGAACGCCATGATGAGGCCGAGCGGCAGGTAAAGCGTCAGCAATCGTGCGGGCGTGCGTTCGAGGAATTGAACCCCGTCCGAGGGGCGGCGCCGGGCTTTGGTCACTGCTAGGCTCCCTGGCGCCCGCGGCGCCGTTGCAGACCGAAGAAGCTGATCAGGATCGCGCCGACCAGGAACGGCACCATCGCATCGGCGATCGCCGCACCCTCGCCGAGATGGCCACCGGTGATCGCGCGTTCGAACGACAGCGTCGCCAGCAGGTGCGTCGCATTGATCGGGCCGCCGCGGGTGATCGAGTAGATGAGCTGGAAATCGGTGAACGTCATCAGCACCGAAAACGTCATCACCACGGCGACGATCGGCATCAGCAGCGGCAGCGTGACGTGCCAGAAGCGTTGCCATGCGGTGGCGCCGTCCAGCATCGCGGCCTCGTGCAGCGACGGCGGGATGGTCTGCAGGCCGGCCAGCAGCGTGATCGCGACGAACGGCACGCCGCGCCAGACATTGGCCGCAATCACCGACCAGCGCGCGTTCCAGGGATCGCCCAGGAAGTCGATATAGTGGTCGATCAGGCCGAGCTTCACCAAGGCCCAGGAAATCACCGAGAACTGCGAGTCGAAGATCCACCAGAACGCCACCGCCGACAGCACCGTGGGCACCACGAACGGCAACAGCACGACGGCGCGCAGAACGGATTTGAACGGCAGCCGCCGGTTGAGCAGCAAGGCGAGATAGAGTCCGAGCGGGAATTTGATCGCCGTCGCGACGACCGTGTAGAAGATCGTGTTGAACACCACGAGCTGGAACACCGAGTCGCGGACCAGCGAGGCGAAATTCGCGAGCCCGACGAACTTGCCCGGTGTGCCGATCGTGGCGTCGGTCACGCCGAGCCACAGACCCAGGCTGAGCGGATAGACCAGAAGCGTCAGCAGCAATGCGCCCGCTGGCAGGATGAACATCACCCCGAGGAAGCCGCGGCGCTGCCAGAATCGCATCCGTGCACGGCGCTGCGGCGGGCTGGCGGTGCGGGCCACGGACGGATGCATGTCTGCGGTGGCGGCAACCGAACGCAGCGCCGCCTCCTCGGCCTCAATGGGCAACGGCATCCGCTAGCCGTAGTAGCGCTTTGCGCGCTCCGCGGCGCGCGCGGCGGCAGCTTTCACGGTCTGCGCCCCGGTGCAGGCTTCGGCGAACATGTCGACCAGCACGAAGTCGCCCATCACAGCCGCCGACGCGGCGCCAAGCGATCCCGAGTAGCCGTTGTCCAGCGAGCGCGTCAGCACGTCGCGAAACGGCGTGACCTTGGGGTCGGCGGTCCAGATCGGGTTGTCGTTCCAGGCCGGCAAGGGCGGCGCGATGTAGCCGTTCGACAGGGTCTCCCAATGGTCGACCTGCGGCTTCTCCCACATGAAGCGCAGGTATTCGCGCGCCGCGTTGGGATACTTCGTGTAGGAATAAACGTAGGTGTTGAGGACGTTCTGCTGCTCGGTCGGAAAGCCCACCGGCCCGATCGGCATCGGCGCGTGGTCCATGTCGGCGGCGATCGCCTGCAGCGCCGGCTCGGGCGAGTTCTTCGCCACCGTGTAGATCGAGATGCCGTTCAGCGTCAGGCCGATCTGGTCGGCGAGGAACGACTTGTTGTTGCTCGGGTCGAGCCAGGACAGCACGCCCTCGATGTAGGTGGGAAAGAGCTGCTTGGCGTATTCCAGCGCCCCGCGGGTTTCCGCCGAGTCGACGACCACGTTGTTGTGGTCGTCCACCAACTTGCCGCCATGCGCCCACAGGCACCACAGCACCCAGCCATTGGCATCGCCCGTCGCATGGCCCAGGGCGAAGCCGGGCGGCTTGCCGGCCGCCTTCATCCCCTGGCACAGCTTGAGGTAGCCGGCGAGATCCTTCGGGAATTCCTCGAAACCGGCTTTGCGCATGGTGCTGATGCGATAGTTGAGGGTGCCGCCGCTGGCGCCTTGCGGCAGCGCGATCCAGCGATCGCCCTTCTTGCCGTATTTCTGCGCGATCTTGTACCAGCCGCCGTATTTCGCCCCGAGATAGTCGGCAACCTGGTTCAGGTCGATCAGCTTGTCGGCGAATTTGAACGGGTCGTCGAGCGTTCCCATGATGATGTCGGGTCCGGCGCCGACATTGGCGGCCACCGCGGCCTTCGGGCGGATGTCGTCCCAGCTCTCGGCGTCGACGCGCACTTTGACGCCGGTGGCCTTGCTGAACGCCTTGGTGTTGTCGATGAACGCGTCGTATTCGGCCTGGATGAACTGCTTCCAGCGCAGCACACGCAGACTGGCACCCGGCTCCGGCAGCGCTCCGCTCCAGGTTACCTCCGCCGCCCGCGCGCCGGTCGGCAGAAGCCCAAGCCCAGCCGCTGCACCGGCTATCAGCACACCGCGTCTTGCGATGTCGGCCATGTTCGCGCCTCCCCTTTGCCCAATCCGGCAATCGATGACGCTCTCACGGCGCCACTTCACGACTTGAATCGACTATAAGACAGCGCCCCGCCGCCTGTCCACGCAACTTGTCGGACATCTCTCGGCTGCAGGGGCGCCCCACTGCTCGCGCTCCCTTGACGGCGGTCGGGCAGGGCGCTTAGCTTGGTCGTGCGCTTATCATACAACAATTCGGAGGCCGGCCATGTCCTGGAAAGCCCCTAAAATCGCCGAGATCCCGCTGGGTGGCGAGATCAACAGCTACGCCTGCGCCCGCGTGAGGTGATCGGCCGGCCTATCGGCTGATCTCGGTAAGGCCGGTGGGCGGCCCGTCGATGGCGGTCCATCCACCGTCCACCAGCAAGGTGGACCCGCTGATATAGCTCGATGCGTCGGCCGCGAGGAACGCGATGGCCGCAGCGACTTCCGAGGCGTGGCCCCACCGGTTGAAGACGGTGTGGCCGGCATAGCGTTGATGGATGTCCGCCCGCGCCACGATCGGCGCTGTCAGTGCGGTTTCGATGATGCTGGGCGCAATGGCATTGACGCGCACGCCGGCCTGCCCGACCTCCGATGCGAACCCCTTCACCAGCAGGCTGATGGCCGCCTTGGTCGCGCCGTAAACCGCCAGTCCCGGCTCGATCGTCATTGCCCGAACGGACGAGCACGCGATCAGGCTGCCGCCGCGCTGCGCCACCATGATCCGGCCGCAGGCACGCAGGAAATGAAATGTGCCTTTGAGGTTCAGCGAGATCATCCGGTCGAAGTCCACCTCGGTGCAGTCGAGCAGCGTTTTGCGGATGTTCACGCCGGGCGTCGTCACCGCGATGTCGAGGCGGCCATGCGCGGTCCGCACCCGCTCGGCCATGCGTTCGATCGCCGCGCCATCGGCGGCGTCGGCAACGAGCGCTTCTGCCGAACCGCCGTTTCGGATCGTTGTCGCGGTGGCTTCCGCGCCATCGGCGTCGCGATCGACACAGATCACGTGCGCACCAAGCGACCCCAACGCCTCCGCCGATGCACGGCCGATGCCGGATGCCGCGCCGAGCACCAGCGCCGTCTTGTTCGACAGGTCGAAAAGCTTGCGGTAGTCGGTCACCGTTGATCCTCCCAAGGAAGCCGACGCCGGTTGCCGCGCCCGGCAGGCGGAGATTTCTTGACACTCCAATCTTATAGTGATTCATCACATCATCAGGCAACCAAGGCGCTCACCGTTGAATCCCTCTACGCCGGCTTCGCTGTTGGTCCGCCGTCATGGTCCGTGACAGGCATGCCCCGACGTCGCTGCCGGCCCTGCTGAACCGGACCGGGCAGCTCATCGACATCCTGCGGAGCGAGATCCGTGCCCGGAAGCTGCAGCCGGGCGAGCGCCTGCCGACCGAGCAGGAACTGGTGGCGCGCTTCCAGGTCAGCCGCACCGTGGTGCGGGAGGCGATCGCGTCACTGCGCGCCGAGGGGCTGGTGATCACGCGCCAGGGCGCCGGTGCCTTCGTCGCCGAGGGGGCCGCGACGCGGCCGTTCCGCATTGTTTCGGACGAGCTGCGGTCACTGGCCGAAGTGCTCAACGTGATGCAGCTTCGCCTCGCCGTGGAAGTGGAGGCGGCCGGCATCGCCGCCGAGAACCGCAACGCGCGCGCGCTCAATGACCTCGGGCGCTGCCTCGACGTGATCGACGACGCGATTCGGGCGGGCGAGGCGGCGGTCGACGAGGATTTCGCATTTCACTTCGCCATCGCCGCCGCCACAGGGAACCCGCAGTTCGAGCGCTTCATGCGCTTTCTTGGTTCGGTGATCATCCCGCGGCAGACGCTGCGGGTCGGCATGGACGATCCCGCGGAACGGCGCGCGTACCTGACGCTGATCCAGGTCGAGCACCGCTCCATCTACGCCGCCATTCGCGACGCCAACATCGAGGACGCCCGCCGCACCACGCGGCAGCATCTGGAGCACGCACGGGACCGCTACAAGCGCCTGTTCGAGGTCGCGCGCTAGAACAGCGTCGTCAGGTGTAGCCCAGGATGGTCGGCAGCCACATGGTGATCGCCGGCACCAGCGCGATCACCAGCAGGCAGACCAGCAACAGCCCGAGATAGCCGAGCATCGGCTTCACCGTGACCTCGAGGGGCACGTTGCCGATGAGGCATGCGCCGTACAGGCCCAGCCCGAGCGGCGGCGCGAACAATCCGATCCCCATCGCGACGACCAGCACGACGCCATAGTGCAACGGTGCGACGCCCAGCTGTGCGGCCACGGGCACCAGCAACGGGCCGAAGATGATGAGGGCCGCGGCGCCTTCCAGGATCGATCCCATGACGACCAGGATCGCAATCGACAGCACGACGAACAGCCACGCGCCCTGGCCCTGCGACAGCGCCAGCATCCGTTCCGCCAGCATCTGCGGCACCTGCTGCAACGTCAGCACGAAGGCGAGCGACTGCGCCGCGGCGACGATGAACAGCACCAGCCCGGCGCGCGACGCGGCATGCACGAAGCAGCCCAGCGCGGCCTTGCCACTGAGTTCGCGCAGCAGCCCGGCGCCGGCGATCAGCGCATAGACCACGGCGAAGGCGGAGGTTTCGGTGGCCGTGGCGATGCCGGATTTGAAGCCGCCGAAAATGATCACGATCAGGCCGAGGCCGAGCGATGCCCCACCCCACAGGCGCCGCGTCGAGGTGGCCTCGCGTGCGGCGATCGCCGCGGCGGCCGGCGGCGCGCCGAAGACGATCGCGACCGCAATCAGCGCCAGCGCCATCAGGGCTGCCGGCAGCAGCCCGGCCATGAACAACCCTCCGATCGACAGATTGGCGACGAACCCAAGAAGAATCAGATTGATGCAAGGCGGAATCGTCTCCGCCATCACCGCCGAGGCGGCGAGCAGTGCCACGGCACGGCCAGGGTTCTGGCCGTGCCGCCGTGCCGCCGGGATCATCACCGAACCGACCGCGGCGACGTCGGCCATCTTGGAGCCGGAGATGCCGGAGAACAGCACCATGCTCAGCACCATCACCACGTCGAGCCCGCCGCGCAGGCGGCCGACCAATCGCTCCAGCAGCGCGATCAGGCGCGCGGCGATGCCGCTCACCTCCATCAACGTGCCGGTGAGCAGGAAGAACGGGATGGCGAGCAGCACGAAATTGTCGATCCCGCGCGCCATCTGCTGCGCGAAGATCACGCCGGGAATGCTGTCGTCGCGCCAGACGAAGATCAGCGCCGTCAACGCGAGCACGAAGCCGATCGGCATGCCGGCGGCCAGCGCGAGCACGAATCCGCCCAGCATCAGCACGCCGACATCGGGCAGCCAATCGCCCCACAGCAGATGCACCGCCACCAGCGCCCCGGTGATGGCCAGCGCAACCGCGGCGTCGCGTGCGGCAAGTCGCAGCACCTGCCCGAGCGCAAACAGCGCCATGCATGCGCTGCCTGCCGCCATCGGATAGAACGTCCATTCAAGCGGCAACCCTGAGCCCGTGGTCTGGCCGATCGTCAGACCGGCAATGCCGAACGCGTGCCAGGTGATGGTGGCCGTGAGCGCCAGGACCAGCACCGAGACCAGCGCATCGGCCAGCCGCCGCAACGATGCTGGCATGCGCGCGACGAAAAACGACACGCCGAGGGTTTCGCCGCGCGCCATCGCGCCCGCCGCGCCGAAAAAGCTCAGCGCCACCAACAACCCGCGCGCCACGTCGTCGGCCCAGTCGAGCGGCGCGTCGAACACGTCGCGCGCGACCACCGACAGCACGACCGCCGCAAGGTCGGCCGCGAGCATCGCCGCCGCCAGGGCATCGACGCCCCACAGCAGCCAGCGCAGCAGCAGGCCAATCGGGTCCGGCCGCATTGTCGGTGGCGTCAAGCGCCGGTCGAGCGAATGAGGTCGATCACCGGTTTGGCTGCCGGATGCGCCTGGATGAAGCGCTCGGTCTGCGGCAACGCGCGTTTCTTGAACGCGTCACGGTCGCACTGCGCGATGGCAACGCCCTTTTGCCGCAGCGCCTCCAACGCCTCCTGTTCGGCGGCCAAGCCGCGCGCCCGCGTATCGACGGCCGCCGCCGCGGCCGCGGCCAGGAACGGTTCCTGCACCGAAGCCGGCATCCGCCGCAGGCTGGTTTCGCTCAGGAACGCGCCGAGCGGCGAGAAAATATGCTGTGTCAGCGTATAATATTTCGCGATCTCGTAGAACTTGCTGGCGACGATGGTCGGCGGATCATGCTCAAGCCCATCCAGCACGCCGGCCTGCAACGCCGTGTAGATCTCGCCGAACGCCAGCGGCGTCGCCGCCGCGCCCATCAGGCGCACCAGTTCGGTGATCACCGGGTTGGGCAGGCTGCGGATCTTCTTGCCGGCCAGTTGCTCCGGTTCGGTGAACGGGAATTTCGCCAGCACGCTGCGGGCGCCGAAATTATAGGCCCAGCCGGCGACGCGTACATTGGCGCCGCTCTGCATCATCGCTTCCAGCGGCTTCGCGGCGCCGGTATCCAGCGCCTTGGTCTGCTGCGCAAAACTCTCGAACAGGAAGCCCAGGTCGAGCAGGCCGAAATCCGGCACGAGGTTCGCCCAGATCGAGGTGCCGGTGACCATCATGTCGATGACACCGAGTTTGACGGAGTTGGCGACGTCGATCTCCTGGCCCAACTGGTTGTCGGGGAAGAACGTGACCGCGATCTGCTCGGCGAGGCCGTGCGCCGCGATCTGCTTGATCAGGAAATCGTAATAGACTCGGCCGTTCGCGTATTTCGGGTCGTTGGGCAGCGACGACGACAGCTTCAGTTTGAGCGGTGCGGCGCTGGCGCGCCCGATGAACGCCGGCGCCGCCAGCGCCCCGGCGGCCAGAAGGCCGGTGCTGCGCAGCAATACCCGCCGGGTGAGCCGGGCAGCTTCCATGGCCATTCCTCCGCACTTGTTATCCGGTCATATGACAGGTTGCGTCGACCCTAGCCCGAAATCCGCGGCGCCATCAATCCTGGCTGTCAGTTGCCGACATCGCTGTCGCGCGCCGCCTTGACGTAGCGCTCCGCGTCCTCGGGCAGCAGCAGCCGCTGGTCCCGCAGCCGCCCGGCCGCCGCCGCAACGGCCTGCACATAGGCGGCATGGTCGGGGTAGCGCTCCGCGAGGGAAGGTCTGGGGTCGCCGGCAGCTTCGCGCACCGCCCGGGTGCGCGTGAAGGGCAGCACCATGCCACTGGCGTCGCAGCCCTCCTGCGGCGGATTTTTGCGAAGGTTCCATCCGGTGTAGGTCGCGACCGGCGCGGCGATGTCGGGCAGGCGGATGCCCGCAAGGACATTGCCGTCGGCGTCGGTCTTCGGCACGGCGACGGGGTAGGGGGCGCCGAGCAGCACCGGCGGCAGCGTCGTGGTCAGCCCCGCCCCGGATTGCGGCCCGAAATCCAGCAGGTCGCCGGTGTGCGCCCGGCCGTTGTAGGCGACGCCCGGGATGTGCGGGAAGCCGACGGCGCCCTGCGCCGGGTTCACCAACGTGCCGTCGGCCACCCGCGGCACCATGCTGGGCGGCGGCTCGGCGCCAGTGGACACCCACGCGTCCAGCGCCACCAGCAGCGCGCGCAACGCCGGGTTGGCGACCAGCGGGTTGCGCGGTTGCTGGCAGATGCCGCGCCCAGAGACCGGAATGCCGTCGCCATGCGGCCGCCCGGCAACAAGGTACAGGCGCACGCCGGCGATCTCGGAAAGGTCGTTGCCCTGCGTGTCGGTGTGCAGCAGGGCACCGTCCTTGGCCCAGTATTCGTTTTCCGAGTTGGCGTCGATGATGTTTGGGCAGGTGCTGCTGGCGGTGCAGCGCCGCAGCAGCCCGTCGGTGCGGCCGGTCACGCCATCGGTCGTGGTCTGATAGGCGAACGGGAATTTGAATTCCGGATACCAGCGTCCGATGTGTTCGCGATGCGTGCGGAACGGCTGGGCGAACCGATCGTTCAGATAAAGCCCGCTGGCGCCGCCGACCCAGTTGAGCACGCCGTCGAACACCGGGCGGTGCGTCTGTTCCGCTTCGTTGAAGCCGAGCGCCACAAAATCCCGCATGAACCGGCAGGGCTGGGAGACGCAGGTCGAGTAGACGTGCTGCACATTGCCGGCCAGCGGGTTGGCGCGCAGCAACGCCGCAAAGTCGCGCACCGCAGCAAACCCGATGCCGGCAACTTTCGGGTTGCGTGCCGGATAAACCAGTTCGTACAGCGATCCGGCGCGAAACGTTGTCCCGTCGGGCAGCAGGCTGATCGCCGATCCGTCCCCTTGGTAGTGCCACCGGTCGGATGGAACCACCTCCGGCCGGTCGAATTCCTGGGCCCGGACGGTCAGCGTGGCGTCGGCGGTGTCAAGGCTCGCCGGCCGATAGGTCAGCGGCGCCGAGAGCGTGCTGCCGTCGTCGATGACGAACTCGTCCAGGCTCTTGCCGACGATGCCGGACCCGTCGGCATTGCTGGCCACCGGTGCGTCGAGGATGAACGGGCCTCCGCCCACGCCCGGCGTGGCGCCGGATATCGCGTCCCAGCCGATCTCGGCGATGGTGTAGCCCTGGCGCATCAGGTAGCCGTTGCCGCCGTCGGCGGCCGCGCCAGGATCGTTGCTGTTGTGCGCCGCGTCGTTGAGCAGGCCGAACACCAGGATATTGCCGCGGTTGTTGATCTCCATCAGCAGCCGGTGGTTGCCCCTGCTCGCGTCCACCGGCCGGATGATCATGACGTTGCTGGCGTATTCGACCCGGCCTGCCGCATTCTGCGGCGCCAGCCCGATGTCGGTGATCACCGCGTTCAACGGATCGCCCGGGTCGAGTTCGCCGCGGATGCGCCCTGCCAGCTTCTCATACGGCCCGACGTTGCCGAAACTCACCCCGTCGAAGGTCGGCGACTGCGTCGTCGCGATCTCGATCTGCGTCACGCGCGCCGACGCAGGAGTCGCCAGCGCCGCGACAGACGCCATGCCCACCAGCAGGGCTCCGCCGGCGCTCGATCGGTGTGCCCTCATGGTCTGTTCCCTCCCCTTGCTCCCGCCGCGCGGCGGGATGCAGACTTGGGCTGCCCACCGCGCGGCGGGCACATGCAAGCGGACAGGACAGGCCGGGTCAAATGGCGGGTGCGCGAACCCGGCACCGCCGTCCCTGTGCGGGCGCACAAAGCAAAGGCGGAGGGAACCCATGTACACGGCCAGCACAGCCTTGCTGGAGGCCCTGCAGGAATGCGGCGTCAGCCTGGTCTTCTGCAACTTCGGCAGCGATCACCCGGCGCTCATCGAGGCGCTGGCGGAGGCGCGCGCCGAGGAGCGCAGCATTCCGCGCGTCATCACCTGTCCCAACGAGATGGTCGCGTTGAGCGCCGCCCATGGCAGCGCCTTGGTGACCGGGCAGGCGCAGGCCGTGGTCGTGCATGTCGAATGCGGCACGCAGGCGCTGGCGGGTGCGCTGCACAATGCGGCGAAGGGCCGCGTCCCGGTGCTGATCTTCGCCGGCCGCTCGCCGTTCACACAGGCGGGCGAACTGCGCGGCAGCCGCAACGAGTTCATCCAGTGGATCCAGGACGTGTTCGACCAGCACGGCATCGTCCGCGGCTACGTCAAATACGACAACGAGCTGCGCACCGCGCGCAACGTCAAGCAGATCGTCGCCCGCGCGATGCAATTCGCGCACAGCGACCCGAAAGGGCCGGTGTATCTGAGCGGCGCCCGCGAAGTCATGGAGGAGGCAACCGAACCGGTCGCGCTCGACCGCGCCGATTACCGTCCGATCGCGCCGGGCGCGCTGCCGGAAGATGGCGTGGCCGCGCTCGCCGCCGACCTCATCGCCGCGCGCCGGCCGTTGCTGGTCACCTCCTTCCTGGGTCGCACTCCCGATGCCGTGCGCGAACTGGTCAGTCTGGCGCACCGCCTCGGCATGGGGGTGCTGGAGTCGGTGCCGTCGTGCCTCAACTTCCCCGCCAACGATCCGCTGTACATGGGCAACCAGTGGAACCAGCCGCGGCAGAACCCGGTACTGGCGGAAGCGGACGTGGTGCTGGTGGTCGACAGCGACGTGCCGTGGATTCCAACCGTCAGCCATCCCGCCGCGACGGCGCGCATCCACCACATCGACGTCGATCCGCTCAAGCAGCAGATGCCGCTCTGGCACATCCCGGCGCAGGGCCGTTGGCGCGCCGATGCGGCGACCGCCTTGCGCCAACTCAACCGGCATCTGCACGGCGTCACCATCGACGCAGCCGTCATTGCCGAGCGTCACACCCACTACGCCAGCCTGCACGCCACGCGCGACGCGGAGTTGCGAGCACTGGAGGTGCCCCCGGTCGGCGAGATCACGCCGGAATTCGCCACCGCCTGCATCCGCGCCCATCTCGACGACAGCACGATCGTGGTGAACGAGGGAATCTCCAACTACCACATCGTCATCAATCACCTCGCCCTGACGCGCCCCGGCAGCCTGTTCGCCAGCGGCGGCGGTTCGCTCGGCTGGAACGGCGGCGCGGCGCTGGGGGTCAAGCTGTCGCGGCCGGAGGCGATGGTTGTCGCGATGACCGGCGACGGCTCGTACATGTTCTCGGTGCCGTCAACGGTGTTCTGGATGGCCCGGCATTACGACGCGCCGTTCCTGACGCTGGTGTTCAACAACCGCGGCTGGAAATCGCCGAAACTCTCTGCACTGGCGGTGCATCCGCACGGCTATGCGAGCCGCGCCAACGACCTCGACGTGAGTTTCGACCCGCCGCCCGACTACGCTGGCGTCGCCGCCGCGGCTGGCGGTGCGCACGCCTGCACCGTGCGCCGCCCCGAAGACATGGCCGCGGCGGTCGCCGAGGCGTTCCGCGTGGTGCGCGAGGAACGCCGCTGCGCCGTGCTCGATGTCTGGGTTCCGCATCTGTGAGCGGTGCCGCTTCCGTCCCCGACTATCGCCGCATCTGGCTGCTGCTCTGTCTCGGCTGGATCGTCAGCAGCGCCGACCGCACCGTGACGGGTCCCGTCGTCACCTGGATGATCCAGCACAAGCTCGGCTTCATGGCCGTCGATCGGCCCTATGCGCTCGGCGGCGTGATCGGCAGCATCTTCTTCGCCGGCTACATGCTCACGCAGTTCCCCGGCGGCGACACCGGCGACCGCCATGGGCATCGCGCGGTGATCGTGGTGAGCCTGTGCTGGGCCGCGCTGGCCACGCTGCTGAGCGGCCTCGCCGGTGCACTCGTGGCCTTCGTTGCTGCGCGCATCTTCACCGGTCTCGGCGAGGGCGCCTACTACGCGAACGACCGGGCGCTGATCGCCGCAACCACGCCGTTGGCGAAGCGCAGCCTGGGGATGGGACTTGTTATCACCGGCCTGTCGATCGGCATCACGCTGGCCACCGTTTGTACCCCGGCGCTGATCGATCTCGGCGCCGCAATTCTTGGCGAGCCGAACGGCTGGCGCATGCCGTTCTTCGTCCTCGCGACGGCCAGCCTCGTGGCCGCATGGCTGGTCGGGCGAGGGCTTGCGGACACGCGCGCGGCGCAAGACCGGCCCGTCCGGGCGCTGTTCGCACTTGGCCAGTACGCCGCCGTGTTCTTCGTGCTGATCTTCGGCGCGTTCCTGCTGGCACGCGCGCTTGCCCTGCCGGAGTGGGCGCTGACGCTCGCCGAACTCGTCCTGGCCCTCGGCACGGTGCTGTTCGTCTGGCGCGGCAAGGGGCGGGCGGTCGCGGGCGCCATCTACCGGCGCGATCTCGTGCTGCTTTACATCTCTTTCATTCCGGTGCTGTGGACGTTGTGGTTTCTCGGCTTCTGGGCCGTCTCGATCGTCTCGACGGCGTCCGGCGGCTCGTTCCAAGGCGCCGCGGTCACGGCGATGTTCACCGGTCTGTCGGGCGTGATCGGCTATCCCGCCGGCGGGTGGCTGGCCGATCGGATGCGGCAGGCCGGCATCGGCCGCAAGCCGGTGCTGATCGGCTTTACCGCGCTGCAGGCGCTGCTGACGCTGGTGCTCGCCGCCTACCTGCAAAGCGGTGGCGGCAACCCCATCGTGCTGGCCGCATTGCTGTTCGCCGCCGGCCTGTTCTTCAACGCGCTGCAACCGGTCGCGCACGCGCTGGTCGCCGACATCGCCCCGCCCGCGCAGCGCGGCGCCGCGTTCGGCACCTACAACCTGATCGGCGAAATCGGCGCGGTGTTGTCGCCCACCATTTCCGGCGGCATGCGCGACAGCTTTGGCGGCTGGGCGCCGGCCGTGTATCTGGACGGCGGGC
>Ga0302324_100016327_pt1 | contig 14800 bp, 9 predicted proteins | sample Palsa_T0_1_FD_201949 | JGI IMG/M metagenome (GOLD analysis project Ga0302324, IMG submission 201949) | Peat permafrost microbial communities from Stordalen Mire near Abisko, Sweden - Palsa_T0_1 | ecosystem: Environmental > Terrestrial > Soil > Palsa > Peat permafrost | place: Sweden: Abisko...
AATTTATTGTATGTATTCGCCCAAATCACGCCGGCCTGAATTTTCGTGGTGATTTTGAAGATTTTCGATCCCTTGTCGGTCCAGACTCCGCCGGAGAGGCCGTAGGGGGTGTTGTTGGCCTTTTCGATTGCTTCGGCGGGGGTGCGGAACGTCTGGATCGCCACCACGGGACCGAATATCTCCTCCTGCGTGATGCGATGCGATTGAGTGGCGCTCAAAAACAGCGCCGGCCGGCAGAAATATCCGCGGTCGGGAATATCGCAGGAAGTTTGCCAGAGCTTGGCGCCTTCGTTCTGGCCGATCTGGAGGTATTGGTTGATCTTCTCCAGCTGCGCTCTGGAATTGATCGCCCCGATGTCGGTGTTTTTGTCCAGCGGATCGCCGACCACCAGCGTTTGCATCCGGTCCTGCAGTTTATCGATCACCGTTTTGTAGATGCTCTCCTGCACCAGAAGCCGCGAGCCGGCGCAACAGACATGGCCCTGGTTGAAAAAGATTCCGTTGATGATTCCCTCGACGGCCTGGTCGATCGTGGCATCCTCGAAAATGATGTTGGCGGCTTTGCCGCCGAGTTCCAGCGAGAAATGTTTTTTCGACGCGGCCAGTGATTTCTGGATGATTTTTCCAACTTCGGTGCTGCCGGTGAAGGCGATTTTATCGATGTCGGGGTGATTCACGATCGCCGCGCCGGTTTCACCGGCGCCGGTGATGATGTTCACCACGCCGGGCGGCAAGTCGGCGTCGCGGATGATTTCGGCCAGCTTCATGGCGGTCAGGGGCGTTGTCTCGGCGGGCTTGAGAACAACCGTATTTCCGGTCGCCAGCGCCGGGGCGATTTTCCACGCGGCCATCAGAAGCGGAAAATTCCAGGGAATAATCTGTCCGGCGACCCCCAGCGGCCGGGCCGTTCGTCCGGGAAATGCGTATTCCAGCTTGTCCGCCCAGCCGGCGGAATAAAAGAAATGCGCGGCAGCCAAAGGGAGATCGACATCGCGCGATTCGCGAATCGGCTTGCCGCCGTCCATCGATTCGATGATGGCGAGCTCCCGCATCCGCTCCTGGAGAATTCGCGCGATGCGATAGATATATTTTCCTCGTTCCCTCCCCGGCATTTTCGACCAGACTTTGTCGTAAGCCCCGCGCGCGGCCTTGACGGCTTTGTTCACATCATCGGCGGAGGCCTCACCGACTTCCGACAGCTTGTTTTCATTGGCTGGGTTGATCGTGGTAAAATATTTACCCTTAACCGGCGGGACGAATTTGCCGTTGATGAACAGATCGTAGCGCGGAGCGATGGTCACCTTGGCGGACTCCGGCGCGGGGGCGTAGGACCAGGTGGTGGCGAAGTTCGCTCGCGGGGTGTTTTTAGTTGGAAGTTTTTGTTTCAAATCACTCATATCAGAGCAGGCTCGTCATTTCCGTTGGCATTCATCGCGAGCTACCCATTGTAACATGGTGACAAACGAGTGACGAGGCGCATCGGCTCCGTCTAATCCTTCGAAAAATAATCTCCTGACTGATACGCGCCCGTCTGTTCTTTCATCAATTGCATCAATATATCATTCGCCAGACGGCTGGCGCCGATTCGGTACAAATCCGGCGTCAGCCAGTCCTGGCCGAGGGTTTCGCGGAGCATGACCAGATATTGCAGGGCGGTTTTGGCGGTGGATATTCCGCCTGCGGGCTTCATGCCGATTTTTTTCCCGGTGGAGTAATAAAAATCGCGGATGGCTTCGAGCATCACCAGGGTCACGGGTTGTGTGGCTGACGGCTGAACTTTGCCGGTGCTGGTCTTGATGAAATCCGCGCCGGCGTGCATGGCGAGATCACTGGCTTTGCGGACCGCGTCCAGTGGGCCGAGCTCGCCGGTTTCGAGAATCACTTTGAGATGCGCCGGGCCGCAGGCTTCCTTGATCGCGCCGATCTCGTCAAAGACGTAGGCGTATTCACCGGCCAGGAAATGTCCGCGGCTAATGACCATGTCGATCTCATCAGCCCCCTGGTCGACAGCGAATCTTGTATCCGCGAGTTTTGTGCTCCGGGGGTATTGTCCGCTGGGAAATCCGGTGGCGACGGCGGCGATCTTGATGCCGGTGCCCTGCAATTCCTCTTTGGCGCATTGCACGAGCATCGGGTAGACGCAGACCGCCGCGACGTGGGGAAGATCGGGCAGGGAGTCATGAAGATGCCGGGCTTTGCTGCAAAGCTGCCGGACTTTGCCTTCGGAGTCGGCTCCTTCCAGCGTGGTCAGGTCGATCATGGAAAGGGCCAGCTTGAGGGCATGAACTTTGGAGGATTTCTTGATGCTGCGTTTCTGCAGCCGATCGACACGTTCCTCGACACCGACCTGATCGATGGTCGGCGAATGAAATAGATTTGAAGCGGACGCGGGCATGGAATTTAAGTATAGCAGTTAACGCAAATCAGATGCGATATATCAATAATCTGTGATAACATTTAACCACCTTTTGTCTTGATTTGCACGCGAATTTTGGGATACTGCCATTTGCTAACCGCTATATCTGTATTCAAATGGATGCTATTTTGTTTCGGTCGATGGATGTCATCATCCTTTCCGACGGCACGGTTTATTGATGGGGGATCCGACGTTTTCCCATCGTACGGCAACAATTGCAGATACTTTCGAGGCAAGTGGAGATGAACGAGAAAATGCGAAAAAATGGTCCTCTTGCGCCGCTTTCTTTAGCGGCCCTGACCGCGGCACTTTGGCCGCTGGGCGCTTTCGCGCAGACGACGCAGGACATTCGGATCGTTACCTATAACACCCAGGGAGATGTCAGCTCACCGACACCCACGGGGGTACTGCCCTATCTCACCACGACGCTCGAAGGGGTTGGGCAGGAGCAATATGTCGGCGACAACATCCTGCAGTTGCCCGATATAATCGCGTTGGAGGAGACGACAAGCAATTCGACGACCGTTGTTCCGGTGGTCAATAATCTGAACAGTTATTACGGTTCCAATATTTTCGCTTCCAGCACCTATCAGGCGACACAAAGCGGCGGCAATACCGACGGCAACGGCCCCAATGCGTTGATTTACAATCAGAACAGAATAAACCTCCTCGCATCAGTCGGCGTCGGCACGCCCGGGGGTTCGTCCAACGGCGAATACCGCCAGGTCGTGCGATACGAATTCCAGCCAATAGCCGACGTGGGATCCAGCAACGGCGAATTCTACGTTTACGTCTGTCATGCCAAATCCCTTGCATCCGGAAGTATTTCCACCGACCAGACTTACCAGAAGGAGGAAGCCACGATCATCCGTAACAACGAGGCCACGCTTCCGTCCACGGCCGCCGTCCTCTATGTCGGTGACTGGAACGTGGATGCCAGCACAGACCCGTCGATGGTGGAAATGAGCTCTTCCGGTCAGGGGCAGGCCTTTGATGCGCTCAATCCCACGAACCAGTCGGAGGACTGGGCAGAAAACTCCGCCTACCAAGGGATCCTGACCGAATCGGACACTGATCTGCGCTACCGCGACGACTTGCAGTTAATGACCTCCAATGTCCTGAACGACTCGCCGGGTGTTCTGGGTTACGTGGCGAATTCCGCCCACTCCTTCGGCAACAACGGCAACACCGCCGTGTACGGCACTATTAACAGTGGTTCGAACACCGCCATCAACGACATCCTTGGGCACGGTTCCATGTCCCCCATAAATCCGGCAGTGACCGTTTCAGGGGTATTTAACGCGATGAACGGAAGCATCGGCAGCGATCATTTGCCCGTCGTCGCGGATTACAGTTTGGCGCTTCCGACTCAAAACCTCACCTGGGACAACGCCGGCACTTCGCTGGTCAACGATGGAATGACCTGGGACATCAACCATTTCCTCAACTGGAACAGCGGCAGCAATGCCTCCACCTATACCGAAGGCAGCAACGTCACGTTCAACGATTCCAACAACAACAATTACAACGTCACGCTCAATACGACCGTTAATCCGGCATCGGTGACCGTCAACAACAACTCCGGTAATTATTCCATTTCCGGCACTGGAACCATTGCCGGCACGGGTTCGCTTACCAAGAACGGTGTGGGCACCCTGACCCTTTCAACGGCCAACACGTTCAGCGGCGGAACGAATGTCAATGCCGGTTTGCTGCAGATCAATCCGACCGGTCCCACCACCAGCGCTCTACCCGCCGGAGCGGTGTCCATCAGCGGCAGCGGCACGTTGCAGCTCAGCAACAACGTCACGCTTGGCAGCCAGTCCAGCAATACCCCCGTCACCGCCCCCACAAGCAACGTGAACATCAGCTCGCTGTCGATCGCCGGCGACGGAACGCTCGACATCACCAATAACCACATCATCATCAACTACGGCAGTGGACCCGATCCCATCCAATCCATCGCGGCGTTGGTCGCCAGCGGCTACGCCGGCGGTAGCTGGAACGGAACGGGCATTATTTCCAGCACGGCTCAGCTCAATTTCGCCAGTTATGGCATCGGTTATGCGGATGCGGCGGATACTGGGAACCCGGCCGGGCTGTCTTCCGGACAGATCGAGATCATGTACACCCTGCTGGGCGATGCCAATCTGGATGGGAAGGTCAACGGCACGGACTTCACCATCATGGCGACGAATTTCAATCAGGCGGTCACCGCCGGCTGGGATCGAGGCGATTTTAATTATGATGGAGCGGTCAACGGCTCCGATTTCGTCGCACTGGCGCGCCAGTTCAATCAGGCCGCTGTCCAATCCGCCGTCTCCGCGGCCGACCTTGCGGCCCTGAACGCCTTTGGGGCCGCCAACGGACTGGAGACAGTCGTTCCCGAGCCGGGATCAATCGGTTTGCTGTTGGTCGCCGGCGTGGGAATCCTGGCGCGGCGAAGGCGATCTATTTTTCGGGGCGTTTGATTCTTGTTTCCAGATCCCCAGCCCTTTGTGCCGGGCTTGAAATGTAGTATCCTACCGCGTCAATTCCAACGTCCGATTGCGATTGCCGAATGCTGGAAAATGAATCTATCGAAAACCTTGAAGACGAACATTCGGCGGCATCTTCCCGGATGGCGACGATCGCGCTGATTCCATCGGCGGTCGCCTTCAATATCGCCTTGGCGGAAATTGTGCTGGCTCTCAAGCTGCCGGTTTATCTGGATTGTGTCGGAATTATCACGACCACCCTTCTTGCCGGTATGGTTCCAGGGCTGATCGTCACTGTGCTGGCATTTGGAATTACGGCGCTGGTATTCAATCCCAGCATCATATTTTTCACGGGCACGGCCGCGATGATGGCCGTCGGAACCCATCTGCTGGCGATGGTGGGGGGATTCAGGTCGATGCCGCGGACAGTATTGAGCGGATTAATCCTCGGCGTGATTTCAGCGCTGGTCTCGCTGCCGATATCGGTTGGCATTTTCGGTGGCGTCACGACAGCCGGTTCCACGTTTGTGACCGCGTGGTTCATCCATCGTGGATTCTCGGTGTCGTCAGCCAACTTTTGGTCCGGAATAATTTGCGACGCCACAACTGACAAAATTGCCGAGGCGATCATCGCCGTTTGGCTGGTACGGGCGGTGCCTCGCGATCTCTTGTCACGTTTTCACGGGCCGAGTTTGGCAAAGAATATCTTCAGAAATCAGCCGTCGATTGATAGGGATTCAATTGATAGGGATTCAGTTGTTGGCATCGGCACGTTCTTAGGGCTACTTGTCGGGTACCCTCTAAGCTATTTTTTTCAATCGGGTTTGTTTAAGCTATCGACATCGCTTGGCGGATACATAAGCGGCAGCGACAATGTGCTCAAGAACAGAGACTCAATGGAAACTGCCCTAGGAGTATGGATTGGCTCGGCAATTGTATTTTCGTTTTTCGGCCTGATGTTGAGCACCGTATTGAGTTCTCGGCGCAGCGGCAACTCATGACAATTTTTCTTTGTCGATTAACCCGTATGTAGGATTCGTCAGCCGTATTCCTTGAACTGCTGGTATTCCCATTCCGTGGGGCGGCGCACTAAGCAATGGTACGGAGGTATTTTTAATGTTCCGTCTCAGTCCGTTGAACTTCCAGCCTAGTGAGTGATCGATGTCGCGCGTACCCCCTGCGGCCCGCTTGGCGGCGCTCCTGATCTTCATTGTCGCGACTTTCGTTAACACGCACGTTGGGCTACTTCCCATCCTCATTGTCTTTCTCAGCGTTTTCCTGGCGATCGACCATCTCCTCCCGAGATTTCTCAAATTCCTGATATTCGTTCAATTGCCCATGACCGTGATGCTCGTCGCCGTTTGGGGCTGGGTCGCCAAGGCCCCGCCGGGCATGCCCATGGGTTCCGATCCGCGCGGAGGGGCGATGTTCGCCCTTCTCATCTCCCTCCGCCTCGCCGCCCTCGGCGGCGCATTCCAATTGACAATGCTCTCCATCCCATCGCGTCTTCTGCCCGCGACCCTGCGCGGATGGGGCCTCCGCGGCGAAGGGCTCGTCGTCGCCCTCGGTGTCTTCGCCGTCGAGCCGGAACTCAAACTCCGCGCCGAACAAATCCTCGTCGCCCGCCGCGCCCGCGGACTCCTCGGCGGCAGCCGCTGGGCCGGACTCAAACAACTTCCCCGCCTTCTCCGCCCGCTGTTCGTCTGGTCCATTCGCTCCGCCGTCCACCGCGCCGAGGTCTGGGAACAGCGCGCCATGCTCCTTCGCGTTCACTCGCTTCCAACCGAATCCCTCCCATTCTCACCCGTGGCCGGCGCCGTCTCCGTCGCGTTATCGCTTCTCTGGCTCGCCATCGCCATCGCCTTCCGCTGGCCGGGATTGCTGGGGATTCGATGAGCCGAAAATCCAGTGAGCTTCTTTTGGCAGCCCTCGATTCCAAGCGCATTCTCGCGATCGACGGGCCCAACTTCTCGGGGAGATCCGATCTCCTGCGCCGGTTTTGCCGGGTCAATTCGGATGGCCGGATGTATCTTGGGCCGGAGGTTTATTTTGCGCTCTCGGGCCTCACCACCACGGTGCGACAGGAAATTGAGCTGCACGCGGGCGGGGATCTGCAATCGTGCGGTTACTCGGAAGCGGTTGAAAAACTCAAGCTCAGAAAACTGCTCGAGCAGCATCCCGCGACGCTCTCGGGGGGAGAACAGACGTGCCTGGCCATCGTGTGCGCGATGATTCTGAGGCCGAAAATCCTGGCGGCCGACTGCGCGCTGGAGCAACTGGACAGTCAAAAGCTTACGATATCGCTCGATCTGCTGAAAGGCGCAAGCGGGCCGATCGGTGGGGCCGTCATCACCGACAATCGTCTGGATGAATGGAATTCGGCCGTCCCCACCATCGCCATCGCCGATCTGTCGCCCGATCCGTCGCGTCATCCGGCCGTTTCGCCGCTCGATCCGCCGCAGATTGACCGGCTTGATCCGGTCTTTGCCCCGGAGATCGAATTACGAAATATCACCGCGGGGTACAGCAAAGGTTCTGAGGTGCTCACCGATGTTTCCCTGCACCTCATACCCGGCCGGGTTTACACGCTGCAGGGCCCCAACGGCAGCGGCAAAAGCACGCTGGCCAAGATTTTGTCCGGCGTTCTGCGCCCGATCGCCGGACAGATTTTGTTGAACAACGTCGCCGCGAATTTATGGAAAACCCCGGGCCGAGTGGCGGGATATCACCTTCAGAATCCGGATGTCGGATTGTTCGAGGCCAGCGTCTCCGCTGAATTGGGATTCAAAGCCGGATCGATCTCCGCATCCGCGGTGATCGCGGTTCGGGATGCCTTCGGGCTGAAAAGTTTTGCCGCGTCCAATCCCCTGGCTCTTCCATTTCCCGTGCGCAAGCGGGTTTCCCTCGCCGCGACCATCGCGCGGCGGCCGCCGTGGATCATTCTGGATGAGCCGACGCTTGGCGCGGATGCGGCGACCATCGTCGCCCTCGCCCGGATCATCCAATCGCTGTCGATGAAACAGCACGGCGTTATCGTCATCTCGCATTCGAGGAAGCTGCTGGAAATGTTGCGGGGGAATGAATTAAAAATCGAAAATGGACAGGTTCGGGATAAAACCGTTTAGCCGCGTCGCTTGCAACGCGCGTTTCCTCGAAATCCAGGATTCAATTGAAAACCGTATGGGATCTTTCAACTCGCGGCGAGCGCCGCATCGGGCTGAAGCTGCGCGGACAACGCCATCAGCACGCGCTCTCCGGTTGCGGGAATCGACAGCGCGCCGGGCTGTATCACCCCGGCTTGCGAAAGGGCGTTCTTCACCGCCAGCCAGACGCTGATGCCCAGAAGGAGCGGCGGCTCGCCGACGGCCTTGGACCGATACAGACTCACCTCGTTGTTCGGATTATCCAAATATCGAATGTTCAATGACTCCGACTCCGGCACATCCGTGATCGCGGGTATTTTGTAGGTGGTGGGCGAATACGACAAAAGATTTCCCTTGGCGCTGTAGACCAATTCTTCAGTGGTGACCCAACCCATGCCCTGCACGAACCCGCCGACGATCTGGCCGCGATCGATTCCGGGATTGATGGATTGGCCGAGGTCCATGGTCAGGTCGACGCGGGTGACTTTGATCTCGCCGGTGAGGCGGTCGATCAGAACTTCGCTGCAGGCGACGCCGTTGGTGAAATAGAGGAACGGCGTTCCGGTTCCGGTGTCGCGATTGAAATCGACCCCGGGGGTTGCGTAGAAACCACGCTCGCCGAGGCTCACGCGCAGTTCGTAGGCTTGCCGAACCACATCGGCAAACGCAAGCCGGCGCTCGGGAGCGCGGCTGTCAAATATGAATCCGTTTTCGAAGCGAACGAAGCGTGGCTCGATACTCGAAACATCCGCAGGTTTTGAAAGCATGTCCGCGGCCACTTCGGCGATTCGATCGCGCAGACGCCGGCAGGCGTCCACCGCGGCCGCTCCGTTGAGATCGGTCCCCGCGGAAGCGGCGGTGGGGGAAGTATTATTGTTCTTGTCGGTGGCGGTTGCGGAGACGATCACGCGGTCGTATCCGATCCCCAATTCCTCGGCGACGATTTGCCTCACCCGCGTGTTCACGCCCTGGCCCATCTCGGTGGCGCCGGTGCTCACAATGACCGATCCGTCCAGATAAATATTGACCAGCGCGTTCGCCTGGTTCATCGTGCGGCGGGTGAAGGAGATTCCGAACTTCACGGCTGACATGGCCATTCCGCGCAGATGACTCGATGATTCAGCATTGAATTTTCGCATGCTCTGGCGACGGGAGTCGTAATCACAATCACGTCGCAGCGATGAGAACAACTCCGGCAACGTGTTGTTTCGCACCACTTGTCCGTAAGGGGTCACGTTGCGGTCCTCCACTCCGTAACAATTGGCCTGACGAACTTCCAGGGCATCGACCTCCAGGAATTCCGCGATTTCCTCCATTATATTTTCCGTCCCCGCGACGCCCTGCGGGCCGCCAAAGCCGCGGAAAGCCGTATTGCTGGGCAGATTCGTCTTGCAAACGCGGCCCTCGATGGAAATATTCGGGATGAAATATGCGTTGTCGGTGTGCAGCATCGCCCGTTCAAGGACCGGGAAGGATAAATCCGCGGAACATCCGCCGTTGGAATAGAGCCTGGTATCCAGCGCGGTGATGATCCCCTCGCGAGTGAACCCGACGCGATAAACGATCTTGAACGGATGGCGCTTGCCGGTGAAGCGCATGTCATCATCCTTTGTGTACACAAACCGCACTGGGCGGCGCGTGCGCGCGGCCAGAAGCGCAGCCATCATGGCTGGCTGGGCGGCCTGCGTTTCCTTGCCGCCGAATCCACCGCCCATGCGTTTGCAGATGACGACAACCTGGTTGTACGCAATACCCAGCACATCGGCGACCATCTCCTGCACCTCGGTGGGATGCTGCGTAGAGGAATGCACGGTGATTGTTTTCCCCTCGCCGGGGATGGCGATGCAGACCATTGATTCCAGGTAGAAATGCTCCTGCCCGCCGATTTCCAGGACGCCTTCGATGCGGTGGTCGGCCTCGGCAAATCCACGGGCAAGATCGCCGCGCTGTATTATGCGTTTAGGCCCGATGTAGAAGTCGGCCGCGATCGCCTCGTCGATGGTGAAGATCGGCTTAAGTTCTTCGACCTCATGGATCACCGCGCGCTGGGCCAGTCTCAACGTTTCAAGGTTTTCACACGCGATGATCGCCAGAGGCTGGCCAAGAAAGCTGGCCTCATCTTCGACCAGCAGCATCTCATCTTTGACCGTGGCCCCGAATTGATTGTGGCCCGGAATATCGCGGTGGGTCAGCACGGCTTTCACGCCCGGAATAACCAGCGCCGCTGAAACGTCGAGCCGTTTCAATCTTCCATGTGCCACGGGGCATGGAACAATTCCGGCCAGCAGTTCGCCAGCCAGAGGGGCGACATCGTCGAGAAACTGGGATTCCCCGCTGACATGACCGACGGCGGAATCGTGCGGAATATCTTTGCCAACCACATGGTTCATTGGTGGACTCCGACGTGGCGCGGCGATCCGGACGGCATCGGCTGCCCCGGCTCGCCTCCTGCAATGTCCTGCCAGAATTTGATCAGAATATTCTTTGCCAGCGTCCGGCGATAGCTTTCTGATCCGCGCACATCCGAAATCGGCGTGACCTCGCGGCAGGCTATATTTCCAGCCTCGGCGAACAACTCACGCGAACCGATTTTATCCGATAAAAACGTTTCGGTCAGGGGGAGGCGCACCACCATCGGACCTACGCCGCCGAATGCGATGCGGATTTGTTCGATGCGCGCGCCTGCCATTCGCATCAAGATCGCCGCGCCGAAACTGGAGATGTCCAGGTCCTTTCGTTTTGAGACCTTATAGATTTTGAAGATATCACCCTCTGTGGGAATCGGCAGGCGCATGCGGGTCACGATTTCATCGGTGTTCAGGACGGTCTTTCGATAGCCGGTATAAAACTCGTCGATTCTGATCCATCGCCGGGATTTCGCGCCGGCGATTTCGACGTCACCCTCCAGAACGAAAAACGCCGGGATGGTGTCGCCGATCGGAGATGCGTTAACCAGATTCCCGGCAAGTGTTCCGGCATTTTTGATCAGCGGCGATCCGAAGTATGTCAGGGACCGGCTCAATTCCGGAAGATGCGTCGCGGTCACGCGCTCCAGGTCGGTAAGCGTCGCGCCCGCGCCGATGCACAGGCCGCGCGGCGTGATCTCAATCCCCTGAAGCTCGCGCAAGGCGGCACAGCTCATCACCACGCTGAACCGGCGAGTCCCCTTGTTCCGCTGAACGCCCAGATCGGTCGCGCCGGACACGATCAGAGAATCAGGATTTTCGCCGCGGAATCGCAGGGCGCTTTCGAGCGACACGGGTTTGAAGAATCTCGCGGTGTCGCCTGTTATGCCCACTTCCTCATATCCTGCGGCCGTCAGTTCCCGGAGAATCGTTCGCGGCGGATACAGCTCATCAAGCGATTTGATGGCGCATCGATCCGCCTGCATGGCCGCCCGCACGATCGAATCGTATCCGGTGCAGCGGCACAGATTCCCCACCAAAGCCCGCCGAACATCGTGGGCTTCCACCGGCCCGCTTGTCTGCATCAAATCGCAAAGGCTGACGACGAACCCAGGCGTGCAGAACCCGCATTGCGCGCCATGGCAAGTCACCATTGTTTTTTGGATCGGGTTCAGCTCGTCGCCGTATTTCAGGCCCTCAACCGTGATCACATGCGTTGCATCGAGTTGAAACATGAGCTGGATGCACGAATTCACGGAAGTGTATCGGATGTGATTTCCATCGGGTGAAACGCGCCCGATCAGCACTGCGCATGCGCCACAATCGCCTTCGGCGCAGACCACTTTGGTTCCGGTCAATTGGCGTCGCCGCCGCAAAAACTCGGCGAGAGTCAGAAATGCATCATCGCCGGCGATGCGCAATGCGTGACCGTTCACATAAATCAGCAGATGGTCACGCATGATTCGCGCTCCTTTGGAACGCCGCTTTGCCCGCAATCGTCACGCGGGCGATGGTTAGCCGGGGATTATCCATGTCTGTTGGCAACAAGGCGCGAATCGCATCATCCGCCGATGCGCCCGTTGCCGGGACAACCGCTTCGGCTTCAATAAACGAAGCGGGCCGGCCCGATTCGAAGCGGCCGACGGTTTCCTCCAGACCGAGAATACGGGCAGGGGCGAGCGTCGCGCGCCAAAGCGCCTCGCTTGGAGTTGCCCGGGACGACTGGCCCGAATGCACCTCCAGAAATCGCCGCATTTCCGCCAGCATGGAGACCGTCGGCGAGGCCCCGACATCGGTCGCGATAGCAAACGGAATTTTGTGTTCCATCACCTGATCCAATTGCATGACTCCCGAACCCAGCATCAAATTTGAGGTCGGACAATGGGCGATTGCCGAACCGCTGGAAACAAGCATTTGCCATTCAACCGGGTTCATGTGGATGCAATGCGCAAGGATACACTGATGGTCGAGCAATCCATCTCGACGATATACATCAGTGTAGCTCGACGCTTGCGGATAAAGCTCGTTTTCCACGAGTTTTTTTTCGGCGGTTTGTTCGTTCAAATGAGTTTGGGTGCGCAGGCCGAACCGTGTGGCCAGCCGGCAGCCGGCGCGCCTGAGAGGGGTGTTCGTCGCAACGGCAAACCTGTCGGTGACGATCAGCCGGCTACCAAACCGGCCGGCGATTCTCGCGACGTCCGCTTCCAGATTGGTCTCATCCGTCCGCAAATACTCGGGACAGTTCTGATTCATCATCACAAGGCCCACGCTCCAGGTGTCCGGCAAAATCTCCAAAGCTATTTCCGTGGCGGCGGCGGAGACGGTCATAAAGGCCGCTCCGCCGATGATCCCATTGGCGAGCACATCGGCAGCGAACGCTTCAATGACGCCGCGGGCATGGTCTTTGGCATTGCACCTCGCCTCGGTTGGGAAAACATTCCGCATCAGGGCGTTCAGCAACATTCCGCCCGGCGCATCGGGGCTGACGCCCTCGGCAAATCTTCCGCGGATCGGATGCTGAGGGATATGCGTGTGCAGATCGAGCAGCGGGGGGAGGATCACACCCATGCTCGCTCGCATCGGGGGTGAATCCTGCGGCAATTGGCTTTGCAGGTCCTTCCACGGTCCGGCAAATAGAAGAATTCCGTGTTTGTCGAACGCCAGCGCTCCTTGTGCGTGATAGGCGACGGTGCCTTCCGCCGACGGCGCCAGCAGCGATCCCCGGACGATCTGTTCAATCATGGGCGCCTCCGTGGGGAGAGATCAGCCGGGCCTTCTTGCCGGGAGATATGCGGCCATCGTGAAAGATCGTGCTGCCACGGGCGATGGTTCTGTGAATTACGCCACGAAATGTTCTGCCTGTATACGGATTGAATTTGTGGCGATCCAAAAGGTCCGAGGATTTCAAAGTGGTTGAACCGGCCAGGTCTACCAATGTCATATCCGCATCGCATCCGACCGCGATTCGGCCCTTGCGGTTCAATCGAAACCGCTGCGCCACCCGCTCGGCAATCAGCCCGGCGACCCGGGCCGGAGGCAACCCCTCGCGCCCGAGCATCGACAGCAAGGTGGATTGCACACCCGCGATGCCGCCCCAGATTTTCAGACAATCATCGCCGGTTTTCATCGATGGGGGGGCCGGGGAATGATCCGAAGCCACGAAATGAATCGCTCCTTCGCGAATCAAATCCCACAACCGCGCGTTCTCGTCTTTCGATCGCAATGGGGGGGCACATTTTGCTCTTGCACCCAAAGTCATCAAATCGGTTTCATTCAGCAGCAGGTAATGCGGGCAAGTTTCGCAGGTGACATCCTGTTTGGAATCTTCGCGTGCCCGGCGGACGATTTCGACGCCGGCCGATGAACTGACGTGAACGACGTGAAGGGAACATCCTGTTTCCCGCGCGATCGACACGGCCCGTGCGATGGCTTCGGTCTCCGCTGAGATCGGGCGCGAGGCCAGGAAATCGGGCCAGCCTCGTCCGCCGCCAGAGGCGATCTCCGCCGCCAGGCGGGACGTGATTTCCTGGCTCTCGGCATGGACGGCCACGGGAAGCCCGACCCGCCGGGCGATTTGCATCCCCCGACGCAGCGTCACGTCGTCCGCGCGGGAAAAATCCGCGATCCCGCTGTCGCACATGAATGCTTTGAATCCGACGACTCCACGCTCGGCCAGTTCTTTCAGATGATCGAGGTTGTCCGGCGTGAGTCCGCCCCACAGCCCGAAATCCGTCAGGCTGGATGCTTCGGCGGCCAATTTTTTTGCGTCAAAGCTCGGGCCGTCGAGCGTCGGGGGCGACGCGTTCAGGGGCATCTCGATGAAAAAGGTACCGCCGCCCGCGGCAAGCGCCGCCGAGCCGGATGCGAAGCCCTCCCATTCGGTTCGGCCCGGCTCGTTGAAATGGACGTGTGCATCCATCAGCCCTGGAAATACATGCAGCCCGGCGGCGGATATTTCGTCTGTGGCCGATGCGGAAATAGCGGGCGACAACTCTTCGATCCGGCCGTCGCGCACGGCGACGTCCAGGACGCGCTCTCCCTCGGCGGCGAGCACACGACCACCGCGAATGATCAGATCGAATCGAAGCATGATGCTAACTGCCGCGATAAGTGGTGTACGACCATGGTGAAACCAGGAGCGGAACGTGATAGTCGCGTCCCGAATCCTCAACGTTAAACGCGATCGGAACGATGTCGAGAAACCGCCGCGCGGCATCGTCGCCCTGAGCCGCGAAATAATCCCCGACCGCAAATTCGAGCCGATAGCTTCCCGCCGTGAATTGCCCGGCCGCCAGCAGCGGCGTATCGAGGCGGCCGTCATGGTTGGTTGTGGCGGAATGGGCCAATTTGCCGTCGCGG
>Ga0302324_100016329_pt1 | contig 14799 bp, 12 predicted proteins | sample Palsa_T0_1_FD_201949 | JGI IMG/M metagenome (GOLD analysis project Ga0302324, IMG submission 201949) | Peat permafrost microbial communities from Stordalen Mire near Abisko, Sweden - Palsa_T0_1 | ecosystem: Environmental > Terrestrial > Soil > Palsa > Peat permafrost | place: Sweden: Abisko...
ACGCAACCGCGGTGGCCGCTACGCTGCCGAGAAATGCACGGCGCCGCAAACTCATGCCGACACTAGGCCCGCACGTACGTGCCGAACCACGCCAGCGTGCGCTGCCACGCGAGCGTGGCGGCGGCAGCGTCGTAGCGCGGCGTCGTGTCGTTGTGAAACCCGTGGTTGGCATTCGCGTAGATGTAGCCGGCATGGTGGACGCCGGCGGCCGTCAGCTCGGCGTCGTAGACGGGCCAGGTCGGAGCGAGCCGGGTATCGAGTCCGGCTTGGTGAACGAGCACCGCTGCTTTGATCGCCGGCACGTCCGCTGCTGCCGGCGGTGCACCGTAGAACGGAACCGCGGCCGCGAGCTCGGGCATGCGCACGGCGAGCGTGTTCGCAATGTCGCCGCCGAAGCAGAAGCCGACGACGCCGACGTGGCCGTTGCTTTCCGGCCGGGCGCGCAGCCAATATGCCGACGCCACGAAGTCGGTCGTCATTTTGGCGCGGTCGACGGTCGCGAAGAGTGCGAGCGCCTTGTCTTCATCACCCGGATAGCCTCCGACCGACGTCAAGCCGTCGGGAGCGAAGGCCGCATAACCGACGACCGCGAGCCGGCGCGCAACGTCTTCGATGTACGGGTTCAGGCCGCGATTTTCGTGCACCACCAGGATGACGGGAACGGTGGACGTCGCGCTCGCAGCGACCGGGCGCACGAAATAGCCGCGAATCGAACCGTTGCCCTGCGGCGATGCAACGGTGTCGAATTCGGCGTGGATCCGCGGGTCGTCGGGTTGCACTTGCATCGCCCAGGCGAAGTTGGGCTTCAGCGCGGCAAGGAGTCCGGCCGCGGTTAGGCCGCCCACGGCGAACTTCGCAGCGTGCTTGAGAAAAGCGGCGCGATCGATCTCGCCGTGCACGTAGAGCTGAAAGAGATCGATCAGCTCCTGCGGGAAATCCGAGGCTTTCTTGCGTTCCACGTGCGTCTCCTAAAGCGCGAAAAGCGCGAGTATTTTAAGCGGAAACGAAGCGGAGTCCCGCACTTGCACGGGGCCGGGACGCTCGATCACTTCGGAGAGTGAGGGAAAAAGGGGGACTGCGTACGTTTACCCGGTATGCCTCCCGATGATGTTGCACGTCACGCGCTCACGCGCGCTCCAGGCCCTCGGCGGCGCCGTTGCGGCGCCGGCTTTCCTACGAACCGCTACGGCGCAGACGCCCGCCACGATTCGCTTGGCACTGATCCCGATCGAACCGACGTGCCAAGCGTACTACGCACAAGAGAACGGTTTCTTCGAGAAAGCCGGACTGGACGTGGAGATCACGGTGAGCACGTCGACGCCGGCCATCGCTGCTGCGATCCTGAGCGGCACGTACGATATCGCGTACTCAACGGTGTCGACGCTCGCGACGGCGCATGCCAAAGGCTTGCCAGTCGTGATCATCGCGCCGTCCGGAATGATCACTGCGACGTCCAAGCCGATCGCCGGGATCGTGGTCGCGGCGAACTCGGGCATCCAAACCGCGAAGGACATGAACGGCAAGACCTTCGGCACGGCGGCGCTGAACACGATGGCCGAATACGTGCCGCGCGCGTGGGTCGACAAACACGGCGGCGATTCGAGCACGATGAAGTTCGTTGAGATTCCGTTTCCGCAGATCGCCCCCGCGATGGCCGCCGGTCGCTGCGACGCCGGCTATCTCGTCGAACCGTTTCTGTCGGCCGCCACCGAGAGCCACGTTGCCCGTTGGCTCACCACCGGCGATGATTCGATCGCACCGGTGTACCTGGCCAGTTGTTGGTATGCCACGGTTCCGTGGGCGAAGGCGCACCCGGATCTGGTCGCTCGTTTCGCGGCCGCGATCACCGACGCCGGGCGCTGGGCCGATGCCAACCCGGCAAAAGCCGTTCCGATCATCGCGAGCCACCTCAAATCCGATCCGGCCGTCGTTGCTTCGTCACCACGCACGATTTTTGCCGACCGTCTGGCCCCCTCGCAAATCCAACCGTGGATCGACGTCACCGCCAAGTATGCGAAGTTCGCGTCGTTTCCGGCGTCGGATCTCATTTACGTGCCGCCGGCGAAAGTGTAACCGCGAAGGTCGTCTACGACTTCGGCTTCTAACCGGCGCTGTTAGGGGTGGATGAGAACTGCATAAAGATTGCTCGTTGTGCGGAATAGAGGCACGTATCGGAGCGTTTGCCTGAAGAGTCGCCCGTGCGGCGGCCCGCTCTCATCCGCAATCATTGCAAGGAGTCCTCCGCCCATGAACATCCGTTCACTCGCGCTCGCTCTCGCCCTCACCGTCACCGGCGGAATCGTCGTTGCGGCAGCGGCGCCGGCCGGCGCGCAAGTCGTCGTCCAAGGCGTCGTCGAAATCGGTCCTCACGGTGTGCCCGCCTATCAAGAGTGGCAGCCGGCGTGGGATCGTTACCAATACGACCGCCGTCACGTCATGCTCGGTACCGTCGCCGACTTTCAACCGTTCCGCCTGCAGCTCGCGCGCCCGAACGGCGCCGTGCAGATGATCGACCTCAAAGACGGCACCATCATCCTCCCGACCGGCGCAACGCCGATGGCCAACGAACGCGTCGCGATCGTGGGCTACTATAGCCGCGGCACGTTTATCGCCAACCGCGTCCTCATCCACCCGTAGTATGCGCTACCGCCGCCGCGACACCGAACAGCTCGGCGTCGCGGTCGGCGAACCCCAGCAGCTGTAGTCCGAGCGGCAAACCCTCGGTCTGCAATACCGGCAGCGAGATCGCCGGCACGCCGAGCAAACTGCCCGCGACGACGAACGCCGGCTCGCCGGTCGACTGCAGACCGAGCGGCGCTGCGCCGGGTGCGGACAACGACACCGCCGCGCGCGCCTCGCCGGCCAAGCGCGCGAACTGGGCCCGGATCGTCGTCCGTCGCTCGAGCGCGCGCTGATATTCTTCGAGCGTCATGCGCTCGGCCTCGTTCAATTTCTCGCGCATGAAGCCGCTAAGCTTCGCTGGATCGCCGGCGCGCGCAAACGTATTGAGCGGCCAGCGGAACTCCCACGTGTTGATCGTGTTCGACAACGGCCGAGCGTCGGCGATCGCAGCTTCGATCTCATCGACAAGCGCGCTCGAGCGGCGGTCGACGATCGTCACGCCGGCGGCGCGCAGCCGGTCGAGCGCGAGGGCGAGTTGCGCTTTGGCATCTGCGGTGGCCAACGTCCAGCCCGGCGTTTCGAGCACCGCCAACACGTCGGGCAATTGCGCTGCGGGCAGAACGAGCGGTCCGCGAATGCCCGCATAGCCGGGATCGCCGCCGGCGCGTGCGCTGATCTCCCGCGCCACTCGCCAGGCATCGTCGAGGCTTGCAGCCAGGACACCGTGGGTGCTTTGGCTATGCGGGTCGAGACTGCCGCCGCGGTTGATGCCGCCGACCGTCGGTTTGTAGCCGACGATACCGCAATAACTCGCCGGCCGCAGGATCGAGCCGATCACTTGCGTGCCGAGGCCAGCGCGCAACATGCCGCAGGCGACCGCGGCCGCCGATCCGCTGCTCGAACCGCCCGGCGTGCGCGCGAGGTCCCACGGGTTGTGCGTCTTCCCCGGGACCTGCGAGGCGAACTCGGTCGTGACGGTCTTGCCAAGGATCACGGCGCCGGCTTCACGCAGCGCGACGACGCTGGCCGCATCCCAGCGCCCGCGATAGCCGGCGAAGAGCGGCGAGCCCATGCCGGTCGGCATGTCAGCCGTTTCGATGATGTCTTTCACGCCGACCGGCAACCCGTCGATCGACGAGAGCGGCGTTCCCGTGCGATGCCGCTCGGTCGACGCATCCGCGGCGCGGCGCGCACCGGCGAGATCGAGGTACTCGAAGGCCTGCACGTCCGGTTCCCGCTCCTCGATCGCCGCGATGCAACGCTCGAGCGCCTCGCGTGGCGTCGGCAGCACCTTCATGGGGTCGCCGCGGCGAAGAGCTGGCCGTCGTGTTCGCGGATGTCGTAGACCGCGATGCGGAAGCCGGGACAGTTCACGCCCGCTCCGGAGCTGAGCTTGAACGTGTAGTTATGGTAGATGCAGCGCACCATCGCGCCGTTGCCGACGATGGTCGCGGATTCGAGCGGCCGGCCGTCGTGCGGACAGGTTTCCTGAATGCCGCGAAAACCATCGTTCGTCCGCAGCACCCAGATCGGCTGACCGCCGCAAACGGCGCGGGCGGGAAACTGCGCGTGGGCGGGATCGATGGCGAGCGGCTCCCACGCCGCCGGCGAATCCGCGCTCACGCCACGGCCGTCGAACCGGCCGCAACTTCGAGCAGGCGTTCGAGCACGAACGCGCGCTCGAGCCGCAGCAGAAAGAGTCCGCTCTGCACGGCGAACGGATGCTCGACGAACGACCGGTACAAGGCGTCGAGCGCTTCGCGCAAACCGAGCTCGTTCGTCGCCGCCGCCCGGTGCACGGCGTGCTGCAAGACCGTCGCCTTGCGAATGTCTTGACGCTTGGCAGCTTCCGGCTGCCAGGCGATCGCACCGAGCTCGGCGTTGAGGGAACGTAAGAACGCGCGCTGGGTCGTCGAGAAATGCGCGCAAGCCGCCGGCGGATGGGCTTCGGCGATTTGCATGAACCAGTTCGCCTCATCCTGGCAGCGCGCGAGATCGGCGTCGTAGCGCTGCCCGTTCTTGAACGTCATGACGGGTACGATCGACCGTTCCGCCGTGCGCGCGACGCGAAAGCAATCGTGCAGCGTGACCGCCGCGTCCTCGACCCGGAACACCGTGACGTCCGCCGGTGCGCCGACCTGCAGGCTGCCGGCGCGGTCGGCGAGTCCGAGCGCTTGGGCGGGGTTACACGTTACCCGCTCGACGATCGCGCCGAGCGGCATGCCGAGGGCCAGAAAGACGCTCAGCACGTTAGCCAGTGAGTACACGGGACCCGTGACGTTGAACTGTTGGAGGTCCGAGCTGATGATGTGCGGGACGAGCTCCTGCGCGTAGGCCGCTTCAGCGACCGGCCAAGAGAAGTTGTAGCCGCCGAAACCGATATCGAACAGCACGCCGCGGCGTTCGGCTTCGCGCACGACCGGGCGCACGCGACCGTCGGTGTCCAAGACACCACCGAGATTGCCGGTGTAGATGTGGGTGATGATATCGCCCGCCTCGGCGATGCGAAAGATGTCGAGCGAGCCCGTCTCGCCGGTCGTCGCGGCGAACTCGCCGATGTGCACGTAGAGCGGCAGGCCGAGCGTCTCGGCCAACCCCTTCGCGAGTTTGAGCGGGCCGGGGCCGTAGCGCTCGAACGCGCCGATCTTCAGGTACCGGATGAGATCGCGGTGCTCGGCGACGGTGTCGATCCAGCGTTCGATCGGGATGTCGAGCCAGTTGCGCACGTCATCTTCGATGAACGTCAGCCCGATGATCCCGAGCGGGCGAACGTACACACCGGCATAGAGACTCGTCGCCGTGCGCCCGGACATCGTGGCGACGAACTCAGCGAACGTATCGACGCCCGGACCGCCGGCCTCGACGAACGTCGTGACGCCCTGATAGATGCCGATGCTGTCCGGATCCGCGAAGCCGAGCGTGCCGTAGGCGTGGACGTGAACATCGATCCAACCCGGCGTGAGGTAGTGGCCGTGCAGATCGATCGTCGCCGCGTCGGCGGCCCGTGGCCCGCCGATCGCGGCGATGGTGCCGTCGCGCAGCGTCACGTCGGTCACCGCGTCCAGCCCGCTCGCCGGATCGATGACGTGGGCATTCGCCAACACGACGGCCGGCGCCGCGGAGCCGTTCATAGGTGCGACTCGCACAACCGGCGCCAAGCGATCAAGGAGATGTCGGGGCGGTAGAGCTGTTCGGGCGGGGTCTGCATGTGCTCGACCATCGCCGCGTCCTGGTCGTTGAACTGGCGATGGAAGATCCACGCCAGATAGGCACGATAAAAGAGCCGAAACCGCAGCGCCCGCTGGCCTCGGCCGGACGTCATCGCGAGCTGAACGTAACGGTGTTCGCCGGCGACGGTCGGCACGTAGGTCTCGAAGTGCCGCCAGCTGCCGTAGTCGACGCGCAACATCCCCGGCAACCGGATCGAGACGCGCAGACCGCGTTTCTTACGCTTCCAAAAGCGTTTCTTCGGCCAGCTACCGAGTCCCGGATAGTCGGCTTCGAAATGGACGTCGGAGACGTTGCGCGTGATCCAGGGATCGTTCTCGTCGTCCGGCCGCACGTCGACGCTGACGTAGCTCGGGATGTGCGTGAACGTCACCAGCCACGCGTCGCGGTGCAGATACTTGACGTGTCCCTCGTCGAACCCGTTCTCGGCAGCATAGCGCCAGTCGCCGCGGCGTTCGGTGATGCGGCCTTCGATGACGGCATCGGGATCGAGGAGTTCGGCCGGAATCTGCGCGTCGAGCGATCGCGGTGCATCGCTGCCGTTGTAGATCCAGATCAAGCCCGCCCGTTCTTCGACGGCGAACGCGCGGACCACCTCTCGCCCGCTCATTGCCAACGCCCGCACGCTGCCGCCGGCGCGGCCGAACACGACCGGCAGCCCGAACAACGTTAGCGTGATCGGTTTGGCCCCCAGTGCGCGCGACCAGAGCACCGGATACCAATACTGCTCGAAGCCGAGCACGGCAGCGTCGTACTTCGGGAACTGCGTGCTTCCAGCGCGCTGACCCGTCACTTGATGGGAGAGGGCGCCGGCCGTCACGCTGCTCTGCCGTTAGCGAACGTCGGTGTTGTAGGTGAAGTCGGGCATCTTCGACTCGATCCCGACCGCCTCGAGCCGCTTCTCGTAGTCCGGTTTGATGAATGGATCCTCATCCTCGTATTCGATCAGCGTGCCGCCTTTGCGATAGCTGACGTAGACGCCGGGGACGCCGTTCACGCTGCGGTTCCCCGAACGGCGAAAACCGGTCGGATTCTCCGAGCTGCCGCCGGGACGGAAGGCGAGTTGACGCGCGGTCTCGCGCCCGGTGTTGAAGTGCTGATGGAACCACTTCGTCGGCGGGCTGAACACCGAGAACGGACCCCAGTCGACGGTGACGATCTGATCCTCGAAATGATTTTCGTAGGGCCGCACGCCGAGCTCCTGGGGCCACATCGTACTGTACCCTTCCGAGCGGGCGATCAGCAAAATGGCGCCGCCTTGATGGTGGTGCGACTTGTGATAGCGGCCGACGGGCCATTCGGTGAGATGTCCGGCCAGCGAGTTCTGCGCCATGTCGAACACGGTGATCTTGACGCCGGCGCCCTTGGCGTCGAGATTGTCGACCAGCGCGTCTTGGACGTTGTCGATGAAGTTCGTGCGCCACACCATGCCGCCCGAGCCCTGCATATAGCGTTCTTCGCGGGTGAAGAACTCGCTATCGCTACCGTCGTAGCGCTCGGCGAACACGTACGGGTTGTTGAAGATGAAATCGGTGTTGTGGAAGAGGTCGATCATCATCGGGGCGTCGTTCACGGCCAGGTAGATGACCGGCGTGCTGCCGACGTTGTACAGTTGGTACGACGTGTTGAGCGGCGGCGAGAAGAGGCTGAACGGTCCCCATTCGAAGGTCGATTTGCGGACGTCGCCCGCTTGCCAGACTTCGGTCGTGCCGTGGCCTTCGAGGATGCAAATCAGCTGCTGGTAGAGATGCTTCTGCGGCTTGGTCGCACCGCCCGGCGGAATCTCGACGACCTGCATCCCGGAAAAGCCTTCCATGCCGATCAGATCGATGAACGCAGCCGGCGTTCCGGTTATCGCCCAGGGCTTGCGTTCGACGAGGCGTGCGTCGAAGACGATATGCCCACCGTGAAGCGGGATCTGCTGCTCTTCCATCCAGCGCTGATACGCCGTCCGGTTGAGCGTGCGGGGCGGGCGCGTTTGCTGCTGCGTCATATGCCGCCGTTCGTATGCGTCGAATTGACACCCTCCCGAGGGTCGACTAATATCGGAGAAGCATGCTTTCACCTGAGAAAAACGCTCGCCTGACACAGGTCGGGCCCGATACCCCCGGTGGCCAACTGCTACGCCGCTACTGGCACGCGCTGTGGCCGGCTTCGGACTTCACGGCGGCAACGCCGAAGAAGCGGCTGACCGTTCTCTCGGAAGACCTGGTTATCTACCGTGCCGAGGACGGTACGTTCGGCTGCGTGGTCGAGCATTGCGCGCATCGCGGTTGCTCGCTGTATTACGGCTTCATCGAAGGCAGTGACATTCGCTGTCCGTATCACGGCTGGAAGTTCGCGCCCGACGGGCGCTGCCTCGAGCAACCATTCGAACCCACGGGCAGCACCTACAAAGACCGCGTGCGTCAAGGCGCCTACCCTGTTCAAGAGCTCGGCGGCATGCTGTTCGTTTACATGGGGCCGTTGCCGGCGCCGCTCTTGCCCCGCTGGGACGTGCTCGTGCGCAACGACGGCAAACGCAAACTCCAAATGCGGCCGACGTTGCGCTGCAACTGGCTGCAAGCGCAAGAGAACACGGCCGATACCGTGCACACGTACTATCTGCACGGCCACACGACGCTCTCGAAAGGGCAGGATAGTCCCGGCGCGCGCTACTTTCACCGCCCGATCGCATCGTACGATTTCTCGATTTGCGAGTGGGGGATCACGAAGCGCTGCTTCTACGACGTCGGCAACGGCAACCTAGAAGAAGAAGTTCGCCCGCCGCTGATCTTTCCGAACATCTTGCGCATCCCGGTCGGGGGCAACGAGACGCAGCATTGGCGCACCCCGGTCAACGACACGAGCACACGCATCTTCGTCGCTTGGTTCACGCCTAACGAAACGGGCCTCGACCAACCACAATCCGTGCCCTTCGAGGTCCTCCACGAGGAGACCGAACCGAACGGCGATTACGCGCTGAACAACTTCGATAGCCAGGACCGCATGGCGTGGGAGACGCAAGGCCCGATCGTCGACCGCAGCGCCGAGCACCTGGCGGTGTCCGATACGGGCGTCGTGATGCTACGCAAGCTGCTCGACGAACAGATCGCGATCGTCGAGGCGGGCGGTGAGCCGATGTGCGTGCTGCGCGATCCGGCCACGAACACGATAATCGAGTTCAAGTCGCACACCGTCAACCGGCTCGCCGCGGTTATTTGAGCGTCACCACCGAGACTACCAGCTTCAAAGCGAGCGACGGCGTCGCCATCGCGACGTATCTGGCCCGGCCGCAAGGCGACGGGACATTTCCGGCCCTGGTGCTGGGTTACGAGTTTTGGGGCATGCTCGAGGTCCCGGCCGGCGCCCCGCACATGCGCGAGATCGCCGGCCGCTTCGCCGACGCGGGCTACGTTGCGGCGATTCCGGATTACTACGCGGCCCGCGGTCAGCAACCCACGATGGAAGGCGGCACGATCGTCGGTTCGCCGCCCGACGAGCAGAGCACGAGCGATCTCTGCGACGGCGTGCATTGGCTGCAAACGCAACCGTACGTCGACGCCGAGCGCGTCGGCGTGATCGGTTGGTGCGGCGGCGGCCGGCAAGCGCTGTTCCTGGCCGCGAAATGCGCGGGAGTCCGTGCCGCGGCCGCGTTCTACGGCCGGCCCGTCAATCGCCCCACGCAGCCGGGACCCTCGCCGATCGACGTGATCGATCGGATGTCGTGTCCGATCTTCGGCGCATACGGAGCGGACGACCGCGCCATCGCCCTCGACTCGGTCTACGCGTTTCGCGACGCGCTTGTGGGCGCCGGAAAGGTGCATGAGATTCACGTCTACCCCGGCGCGGAGCACGCGTTCATGAACGATCGCCGGCCCGAAGGCTACAACGCTGTAGCCGCCGCCGACGCGTGGGCGCGCGTGCTCGACTTCTTCGGACGTTACCTGTCGTTCGCTTCGTCTTCCGTCAGGCCGTAATCGCGCAGCGCGGATTCGCGCGAGATGTAGCCGCGCCGGAGATCGTCGCGCACCGCCGCGCGCGGACGGTCGCGCGGATCGCCGTAGCCGCCACCGCCGCCCGCTTCGACCACAAACGCATCGCCGGCCTGGAGCGGAAACGCGCCGATCTTGCCGTTGGGTGGCGCAAACTCGGTGCCGTCCGGGTGTACGACGCGGATACCGTTGGGCAGGCCGGCGAGTCCGCCGAGGAGCCCCCACGGCGGACACTTCGTGCGCTCGGTGTAGACGCTCAGGCTCATCGGGCCCTCGACGCGCACGCGCAGCGCGCAACCGAGGCCCCCGCGATGTTCGCCCGCGCCGCCGGAATCGGTGCGCAACGCGTACTCCTCGATCAGCACCGGCAGCTTCGCCTCCTGCGACTCGATCACCGAGTTGTGCGTGTCGCCGTCGTTGATACACACGGTCGCGTTGTTCCCATCGCTGTCGTACTTCGCGCCCCAGCCGCCGCCGGGCAGTCCGAGCGATGAGGCGAAGAAACGGCCGCTGCGCGGGTTGAGCCCGAAGATGCGCGAGCTGTTGAGGTCGGCGTGATGGCCGGCCGCGACGTGCTGCGGCAGCGCCGGCGCCAGCGCTTTGAAGACCGTGTCGACGCAGGTCATCGGAATCGTCATCCACTTGCGCATCGCAGCCGGTTTCGTCGCGCTGATGACGCGGCCGGCCGGCAGCTTGACCGTCAGCGGCCGGAACGAACCTTCGTTGATCGGATAGAGCGTCGGCGTCGTCATGCACTTGAACGCGACCTGCGCGGCGGAGATGCCGGCGGTAGCACCGGAGTTGAAGAAGCCGCGCACTTGCGGGCTGACGTCGGTCAGGTCGATCGTCATCTCATCGCCGTGCACGATGACGCGGACCTTGATCGGGATCGGTTCGGTGCCGATCCCATCGTCGTCCATGAACGACTCACCCTCATAGACGCCGTCGGGGATCTCGCGCACGGCCGCCCGCGCGAGGCCTTCGCTCTCTTCGAAGATCGCGCGAATGCTCTCGGCCACGGCGGGGGCGCCGTATTTCTTCAGCATCGCTTGATAACGGATCTCGCCGGTGCGAATCGACGCGATCTGCGCGCGAAAATCGCCCATCGCGAGCTCCGGGAAGCGCACGTTGGTGCGGATCAGCCGGGTGAGCTCGTCGTCTTGAACGCCGCGCTTGAAGATCTTGACGATCGGGACTTGCAAGCCTTCGGAGAAGATGTCTTGCGTCGTGCCGCCGAGCGTTCCGCCGATGTCCTGCCAGTGGCCCATCGAGGACGCGAACGCAACGATCTCACCGTCGTGAAAAATCGGCAGCGTAAAGATCATGTGGTTGAGGTGGCTGCCCATGATGTAGGCGTCGTTGGTGAGGAGGATGTCGCCGGGGGCGATGCCCGCGGGGCCGTAAAAGGCCAGCTTGGCTTTGATCGCATCGGAGAGACCGCGAATGAACATCGGCAAGCCGAGGCCGATCGACGTCGTGTCGCCGGCCGCATCGAACAGCCCGACCGTGAAATCGAGCGCTTCGTAGATGATCGAATTGTAGGCCGTGCGCATCATGTTCGTCTTCATCTCGTCGGTGATCGCAACGAGCGAGTTACGGATGATCTCAGCCGTAATCGGATCGGTGGTCGCGGTGCGCGAAGCGAGGTTCATGCGTCGTCCACGGTCAGGATGAGGTGTCCGGAAAGGTCGACGACGGCCCGCACGCCGCCCGGGATGCACGTCGCGGAGCCGGCTTCCTGCACGATCGCCGGACCGAAGATCGCGTTGTTCCCCAACAGCCGCGAGCGGTCGTACACGACGGCCTCGGCCTCGAAGCGCCGATCGAATCGCACGCTGCGGCGTTCGAGCACGGCGTCGGCCGGCGGCGTGGCGGTGCCCGCCGGCAACTGCACCAGAGCCGGTTTGCTCAGCGTGCCGATGACCGAAACGCGGACCGCGACGATTTCCGCCGGTTCGTCGGGCGCGTTGTGACTGAAACGGCGCAGGTGAGCGGCATCGAAGGTCGCCTTGATAGCGCGCACGGTCGCCTCGTCGGTGCCTTGCTGCAGCGGGATCGTCACCGAATGATCTTGCCCGACGTAACGCGCGTCGGCCGCCCATTCGAAGGCGACGTTTTGGTTCGGGATGCCGGCCTGGTCGAGCCAGGTCAGCGCTTCGCTTTCGAGTTGGCCGGCGATCGCAGCGATGCCCGAAAGATTCTCGAGACGCAACGCCGCCCGATGCGTGCGCACGTATTCGCGGCGCAAGTCGGCGACCAGCATGCCGAACGCGGAGAAGTGACCCGGTGCCATAGGCACGATCACGGTCCGAATCGCCAGCTCGCGCGCGATGTCGACGGCGTGCAGCGGCCCGGCGCCGCCATACGCCACCAGCGCGAAGTCGCGCGGGTCGAGTCCGCGTTCGGTCGTGACCGCGCGCACGGCGTTGGCCATCGTCGCGTTCGCGATCGCCAACATCCCGCTCGCCGCACCGGCGACGTCGAGGCCGAGCGGCTGCGCGACGTTCGTTTCGATCGCGCGTTCGGCGGCGCCGACGTCGAGTTGCATGCGCCCGTCGAGAAAGCGCTGCGCCGAGAGACGCCCCAGCACGAGATGCGCGTCGGTGACCGTCGGCGCCGTGCCGCCCGCGCCGTAGCAAGCGGGCCCGGGGCTGGCCCCGGCGCTTTCGGGACCAACGCGTAAACCACCGCCGGCATTGATCCAGGCGATGCTGCCGCCGCCGGTACCGACCTCTTTGATGTCGATGACCGGGATGCGAATGACAAGACCTTCGTTGTAGCCGCCGACGAAGTAATCGGAGGAGAGATCCGCGTTGCCGCCGTGCAGCACGCAGGCCTTCGCCGTCGTCCCGCCCATGTCGAAGCAGATCAGGTTGCGCAGCGCGAGCGCGTTGCCGACCGTTCGGGCCGCGACGACGCCGCCGGCCGGACCCGACTCGAGCATCTGAATGCATTGCACGCGCGCGGTCCCGACGTCGCACAGGCCGCCACTGGATTGCATGATCAGCAAGTTACCGTCGAAGCCGTCGTCCGCCAGGCGGTGCTCGAGGCGCTCGAGATAGCGGCTCACCTGCGGTCCGACGTAGGCGTTGGCAGCGACGGTCGAGGTGCGCTCGTACTCACGCTGTTCGCGCGAAACGTCGTGCGATGCTGCGACAAACGCGTCGGGTACTTCCTCGTGCAGAATCTCGACCATCCGGGCCTCGTGCGCGACGTTCGCGTACGAGTGCAGGAACATCACCGCGACCGCCTCCACGGCTTGGGCGCGTAGCTCGCGGCCGACCGCGCGAGCGTCGGCCTCATCGAGCGGCCGCAGCACCGCACCGTCGTAACCGATGCGCTCGGCAACTTCGAAGACGCGGTCGCGCGGCACCAGCGGTACGTGTTTGCGAAAGAAGAGGTTGAAGGAATCCGGCCGGTTGATGCGGCCGATCTCGTACACGTCGCGGAAGCCTTTGGTCGTGATCAGCGCCGTGCGCGCGCCCTTGCGCTCGAGGATCGCGTTGATCGCGACGGTCGAACCGTGAATGATGAATTCGGCGGCTGCCGGCGCAGCGCCGATGACATCGATCGCGTTGAAGATGCCGGCGACCAAGTTCTGCGGTGTACTCAACGCTTTTCCGAAGCGCACCGAACCGTCGGCGGTGTCCAGCACGGTGGCATCGGTGAACGTTCCACCGATGTCCACGCCGATCCGCAATCCCCCGCTCGTCACGATTCCCCGCTTGACACGTGTATCCGATCGCGCTAACGTGAAACAAGTTTGCGTTGTGCGCTAACGAGAGCGGGGTTTTTATTCATACGCCGTCGCCACCTGCCGTAACGCCCGAGCAGCTTGCCGGAAGGATGGACCGGCTTCCGTTCTTGCCGTTCCATCTGCGCATCACGTCGTTGCTGGGCATCGGAACGCTCTTCGACGGCTTCGATTCGCTGAGCATCGCCGGCGCGCTCACGATGATCATCGTGACGTTCCACATCGACTTCAAGAGCGCCGGCGCGCTCGGGAGCGCAGCCTTCCTCGGACAGATCGTCGGCGCGCTCGCATTCGGCTGGCTGAGCGAACGCATCGGTCGCAAATGGGCGTTCATCCTCGCGCTGCTGATCTTCGGTGCGTTCTCGCTCTTGGCCGCCAGCGCATCGAGCGAATACGAACTGTGGTGGGCGCGCGCGATTCAAGGCATCGGCCTCGGCGCCGAAGTGCCGATCGCCGCCGCGCTCTTCAACGAGTACGCGCGCAGCGTCGTGCGCGGCAAGTGGGTCATGCTCTACGAGACGCTGTTCATCTACGGTCTGGTGCTGGCACCGCTGGCCGGACTCTGGTGCTTCAGTACGTTCGGGCCGAATCTCGGTTGGCGGGTTCTGTTCGCGATCGGCGGTTTGCCGGCCATTTTAGGCGTCGCCTGCATCTTCGCGTTGCCGGAATCGCCGCGCTGGCTCGCTTCGCGGGGCCGCGTGGCCGAAGCCGACGCGGTCGTGACCGCGATGGAAGAAGAAGCGCAGCGCTTAGGCCGCGCGCTGCCGCCGCCGGTCGACGTTCCACCGATCGTCAAGCAGTCGACCAACCTGCTCGAGCTTTTCCAGGGGATTTACGCCAAGCGGACCTTCGTCGTCTGGACGCAGTGGTTCTGCGGCTACTTCGTCAGCAACGGCTTTCAGATTTGGCAACCGATTCTGTTCATGAAAATCGGCGGCTTACCGACGTCGGCTGCCTTAGGACTGTCGGTCGTCAGCGCATGCCTGCAGCTCGTTTGCGCCTACTTCACCGCCGGCTTCATCGACAGCGTCGGCCGGATCCCGTGGTTCACCGGCGGCTTCACCGCCGCCGCGCTCTTCGCGCTGGGCGGTGCGCTCGCCGGCGGCGTGTTCCACGCTCACGGCTGGCAGGTGCTGGTGATCTTCGGATTCGGCATGACGGCGTCGATCAGCGTCAACAACCTCGGCGTGTACCTGTTCACGCCCGAGCAGTATCCGACGC
>Ga0302324_100016332_pt1 | contig 14797 bp, 9 predicted proteins | sample Palsa_T0_1_FD_201949 | JGI IMG/M metagenome (GOLD analysis project Ga0302324, IMG submission 201949) | Peat permafrost microbial communities from Stordalen Mire near Abisko, Sweden - Palsa_T0_1 | ecosystem: Environmental > Terrestrial > Soil > Palsa > Peat permafrost | place: Sweden: Abisko...
AAATTCCCGATTGTATTGCAGTCACCGTGTTTTTCCCGAGCGCAGATTCCGGCATCTCCAACGGCACATCGAACAATTTTGCTGTATTTTGAGAAAGAGAGCGGATGGCCGTCTTCAACCCGGGCGCAATCGAAACCCCTAAAATCTCTCCCTCTCCCGAAACGGTTGTGAATGTTAATGCAGTACCAAAATCCACCACGATACACGTTTTGTGATATTTCGTGTACGCGGCCATTGCATTGGCGACCAGATCCGACCCGATTTCATAGGGGTTTACCACCTGGATCGGGAGTTGTAGATAAAGGTCAGGATCAAGCGTAATCGGTTTGATTCCAAATAGCGTGACTACTGCGTTGGCCATTTTCCCCGTAACACTGGGCACAACACTACTGAGAACAATTCTTTTTACCTGCGCCGTTGAAATACACGCTTCCAAAAAATAATCTCTGATTTTAACTCCGTAGAAAAACTCGGGCCGATCGGGGTTTGAGGCTATACGCCAATGCTCAATCCATAGTTCTTTGTCCCAAAGTCCGATGGTAATCTCACTATTGCCCACGTCGATGGCGAGAAGCATAATAATAATGTTTAATGTGGAATGCTTAATGTTTGATGTTTAATGTCTGGGTTGCGTCCTTTTTATTAACTTTTTTCATTAAACATTAAAAATTCAACATTAAACATTACACGCAGTCCCTTCTTTCAATACAAGAAAAGAATTTTGATCCACCCCGGATTTTTCCAGTGCCTTCTTCAGCATTTCAACAGGTTCATATTGCCCATCATCGGCCAGCGGAAATGTTCCAAAATGCGTGGCGATGCTCACCTTAGTTCCGGTCTCCTGATGAATTTTTACAGCATCTTCAGGAGAACAATGAATAGGTGACATAAACCATTCCGGTTTAAACGCCCCGATGGGAACCAGCGCCACTGCAATGGGGGCACTCCGTTTTCCAATTTCCGTAAACGTATTTGCATTGTACCCGGTGTCGCCCACGAAATAAACATTTCCGCCCGATCGTTTTAGCAGGTAACCACACCACAGCGTGGCATCACGATCAAACATGCCTCGCCCGGAAAAATGCTGAGCCGGAACGGCCTGAACAGTTAGCCGTTCATTGATAACAGTCTCCTGCCACCAATCCAGGTCGCCCAGTCCCTGAACTCCTTTTTTTCCCAGAAATGATTTCACGCCCAGGGGAGTGATGATCTTCGGATGATGCGCTGTAAAAATTTCTTTTACCGTGACTATATCCAAATGGTCCCAGTGATTGTGACTCAACAGTATAATATCAATTTCAGGAAGATCTTCCAATCGGATTCCCGGAGGCCGCATCCTTTTGGGACCTGCCCATTGAAACGGGCTGGTCCGCTTACTCCAAACCGGATCGGTAAGAATGTTCAGCCCATCCACCTGGATCAGAAAAGTTGAATGATTGACAAACGTGATCCGGATTCCGTTATCCACGCGCGATGCAGGCTTCTCACCAAAGGCTGGTTCTGTCTGTTCATTCCATTGGCCACGTTTCCTGAAAAGCATCCATTTGAATACGTCAGCGAAGCCTTTCGCTTGTATATGGTCCGGGTTAATAAACCGGTGGCCATCAAAATGCTCAGACACCGGACCGGTATATTTCGGAGCGGATATCCAGTAGCCGATACCAATAGACACCGCAAAAAAAAATGTGAAAATGGTAAAAAAAATAATCATGCGTTTAACGATTTAGTTTCTCTTCGGCTTCCGGAATATAACTCATATTCCAGTAATCGACAGTCAATTTTACCGGTATAAAATTCAATTCGTCTCCTGGCTTTCAAACCGATTTTTTTGGCCAGATCCAGATTACCCGTGAAAATATAACCGGTGTACCCCTGACATTTAGTTTTCATAAAATCTCCTATTCGGGCGTACGTCTTCTCCAACTCGGCGATCTCCCCCATACGTTCTCCGTATTCCGGGTTGAAATAAATTGTTCCGGGAATTTCCGGTATTTCTGTTTTTTCAAAATCAGCGACAGCAAAACGAATAAGGTCGACCACCCCGGCCACTTGCGCATTTATTCGTGATATCGCGATAGCATCTTCGCTCATGTCTGTTGCCACGACCACCAATCCGGAACGCTCCTCAACTTGATCGACTAATTTTTGGTGTTCACGCGCATATACCTGTTGATCATATCCCATGACATGCATAAATGCATAATTGCTACGCAACAATCCCGGTCTGCGGTTGGTAGCCATCAATACAGCCTCTATCGCCAGCGTCGAAGAGCCACACATCGGGTTGATGAACGGTGATTGCTGATCCCATTGAGTAGCCATGATCGTGGCCGCCGCCAGTGACTCCAGAATAGGTGCCTTTCCTGGGATTTTCCTGTACCCGTGCTTGGAAAGCGTTTCTCCCGACGTGTCCAGGAAAACATCGGCTTGTTCGTCTCTCCAGTACAAATGGACCACAGCACGATTAACCTCCGGCCCGGAATCCGGCCGTCGGCCAATTTCCCTTCTCATTCTGTCCACTATAGCATCCTTGACCTTCACATTTATAAACATCGAATTATTAACCAAATAATGGTTGACTGTACTGGTGACGGAAAAATAGCCCCCCGGGCTAAGTATTTGTTCCCATGGTAAAATCAACAGGGCTTCGTATACCTCCTCAGGACTGTTGGCTTGAAAGGATTTTAACGAATAGAAGACCTGGCTTGCACAGCGGAGATTCAGATTCAGGCGAATACAATCCGTCGCTGTACACGTCAATTCCACCCCTGTGGAAAAAGTCCGGTTTATGATAAAGCCAAGGGCTTCTACTTCCTGTTGAAGAAAGGGGGAAAGTCTTTTACTACAGGTAATGATCACCCGTGCGGGCGTTTCGAAAATTTTCATGCTTGGGAGGTGCAAATCTAAGCAAAAGAGATCCGAAGAAAATTCTGTACAATTTTGCAATTCTATTTGCAATTCTAGGGGATAAAAGGAATTTCAGACGACGAATATCGAATGGTGAGAAATACTCGTTTATGCTGTAACTTTATTCAAATATTCGAATTATGAGAATAATCCCGCTCGTTCTTTTTTGGGTCGCCCTGGTGATGTCTTCCTGCAAGGAAGTTTCTTTCCGCGAGCCACAGCCTGCAGGAGTTCCCCCGTTGAAAGAAGTTCCCGCTTCGCTGCTGGGAAAGTACCGGCCCCGGAATCAACCGAACAGTGAAAAAAATGATACACTTATCATTGAGTCCTGGGGCTATCATTTTAAAGACAAAAATGAAAAAGACTGGCTGGGAAGAGGGGTGTTGAGCGATACCCTGGTTGTCAAGTTTTATGAAAATTATTACTTCATTAATTTTAAATCGGGTAGTCAGTGGGTCCTCCGCCTCATTAAACAAAAACCTACCGGGGACATCCAGTTTCTCTCTATTGATATTCAGGACGATTCGAAACGAAAAGAGATGACCCGAAAACTCTCCAGAAAATTTGCATTGAAGGAAATAAAAAATGGCGATGATACTTTTTATCAGATTAATCCTACTCCTGCACAATTGATGCAATTGATCAAAGACGGCTTCTTTACAGGCATGGAGTTAAGTAAGAGAAAATAACCTTCCCGGCTTTGGCCTTCAATCCCGCCCATCAAATTAAAACCACCGGACCATAAGATCGATTATTCGTTTCACCTTCGTGGTATACGGCGGGTAAACCATATACAAAAAAGTAAATCCTGATTTTTGCTTTAGCACAGATTTTTCATTGGAGAAAGCCAAAAAACCGTATCGGCCGTGCGCCTTTCCCAAACCGCTGTTGTTAACACCTCCGAACGGCAGGTTAGGGTGATTGAATTGCAAAACGCAATCATTGATGCATACAGAGCCCGCGGAAGTCTGCCGGAGAATCTGGTTTCTAAAATTCTTATTGCCCGTGAATACATAAAGTGCTAAGGGTTTCGGTCTGCTATTGACGATGGCGATCACTTCATTCACAGAAGAAAAAGAAAGAACCGGAAGTATAGGTCCGAAAATTTCTTCTTCCATAATACGCGCGTCATAGGGCACACATGACAATATCGTCGGGTGCATAAAGCGGCTTTCGGGATTTGAAGGGCCCTCCAGTTCAGGCTTCGCACCGCGTTGTATTGCATCTTTTACAAGATCATCCAGCCGAATAAAATTTCTATGATTAACAATGCGTGAATAGCTTGCCGATGATTCATCAATCTTCCCCCGTTCGCCGAACAAATCGATCACGCTTCTCTTGAGCTCGGTCATGAATTTTTCCCGAACATGTTCGTGAACCAACACATAATCAGGCGCGATGCAGGTTTGCCCATTGTTTAGAAACTTGCCAAATGCAATACGGCGGGCAGCATCCTTAAGGTTAGCTGTTCGGTCAACGATCGTCGGCGATTTTCCACCCAGCTCCAGGGTAATGGATGTTAGGTTTTCCGCCGCCGCTTTCATCACTATCTTTCCCACCATGGGGCTACCCGTAAAAAAAATGTGATCAAAAGGCAACTGCAGCAGTCGCGACGAAATCTCTGCATCTCCCTCAACCGTAGCGACCTGGTCTTCATCAAACACGTCGGCCACTAACTCCACGATCAATCGCGACGCATGAGGCGTCATCTCCGACGGTTTCAGTATGGCCGTGTTACCGGCAGCCAGGCAAGAGATCAGCGGGCCAAAGCAAAGATTAAGAGGAAAATTCCACGGCGCAATAATAAGACAAACTCCTTTTGGCTCGCACCAAACCTCTGAGCGGGTGCCCAGGTACGTCATCGGTGCGTCGATTTTCCGGGGTCTTGTCCATTCCTCTAAATGTTCCAGCGCATGGCGAATCTCGATCAGCACCGGATATAGCTCGGAAAGTTCCACTTCAACGAAGGGCTTTTTAAAATCTTTATAGATGGCCTCATTAATTCTCTCCTTGTTGCTCAACAGGAACCGCTCAAATTTCCGAAGCACATTTTTACGTTCGCTCACGGATTGTTTTCGCAAAAGAAGGGCCTTGTCTTTTTGCTTTTCAAACAACTGAAGAAGGCGTCCGGTATCGGCGGTCGGCGTTGCTATTTCCATGATTTGTGAGTTCAATCGAACGTTATTCACTGTCGGATCGCACGAAAAAAATCGGCTTCCCGTTTAGTGACAACGACAGAAAGCCGATGAGTTAGCTGCTTTGGAGATACGAATAAGACTTCGAACGACTTTCAGTCTTTCAAAATTCGAACTTCTACCCTTCGATTTAGCTTATGCGCATCCTCCGTATTTTCTTTAGAAAGTGGCATCGTGCCACCAAATGCTTTTGTTTTTATTCTATTCTTAGCCGCACCTTTTGAAACCAGGTAGTTGCGAACGGCGTCAACCCGCTCCTGTGAAAGCTTCATATTTAGACTCGGTTTTCCTTGAATATCCGTATGCCCTTCCAGTTGAATGACCATTTTAGGATTGTCATGTAAAATCTTGACCAGCCTGTCGAGTTCGGGGTACGAAGAATCCGATATGGTAGCCGTGCTTACTTTAAAGATAAGGTTGTCGAGTCGCATTACTTTTCCAGTCTGGTCGGCGCTCGTGACCGGAGGTGGTCCCGCTGATGGCGCTCCCAATTCAATATCCATTATCACTTTCCGGTCGCTATTGGCCGTTCCCGGATCCAGAATGTATTTGGAAGGTGCAAAACCGACTGCCTCCACCGTAATGGAGTATTTATCATTATCAAACAACGGAAAGGAAAAAGAGCTCCCCGAAAGAAATCCGACTTTACTTCCATAGGGCAGACTCTGATACGAAATGTGAGCGGCTATCGGTTCCTTGGTCGCGCCGTTAATGATTTTACCCTCAGCGTAGATCAACGTGTCCTTTACCTGAGCTCCTGCCGTATAAACTAAAGTCATGAACGTCAACAGGAAAAACGCTATTCTTTTCATGGAGTCAAAAACGTTGGTTATAGTTTGATGATTTTAAATTCTACCCTGCGGTTTCTCTTTCGGCCTTCGCGGGTGGCATTCGTATCGATGGGTTTGGTTTCACCAAAGAACGTGACGTTGATCCGCTCATGGGCAACACCTTTCCCGATCAAATAGTCCGCTACGGAGCTTGCGCGACGATGCGACAAACCCATGTTGTATTCCGCCGGGCCGGTTGCATCTGCATGACCGGCAATTTCTACTTGAAGGGTTGGCTTTTGACTCATCAACGTAACAATACGATCAAGCTCCGGGAAAGACTCAGGCAGCAAAACCGATTTATCAAATTCAAAGAAAATGTTGTTCAACACAATCTTTGCCTCAGGTTCAATGGCGGCCACTTCGATCGGAGTAAGTGTAATGTTCTGATCTTGGAGCACACCGCCTTTTTTATAGTCCCGTAAATCAAGATTCTTGTTTTCAGAGATGTGATTGTCGGCTTCCGCCCTAAATCCATACAACTTACCCCCCGGCAAGTGAATTTCATATTCGCCCGTCTCCGGATTTGAATGAGCTACTCCAACCTCTTTGCCGCTCGGCAATTCTTCGTAAATAATTTTGGCGCCTACAGGTTTTCCGGTCTTAGCGTCAATCAATTTTCCTTTTACGACAACAATCGGTTCAGGGCTCATGAAGATGGGCATCTTCACACGAAAAATATCTTCGTTATCCGGCGTTATCCCCCGGGAATAGTACGCGTATTCGCTGGTCGACGGGATGTTGAAAAATAAATCGTCCAATTTAGAATTGATGTCCGGTCCCAGGTTTTCAGGGGGCGACCATTTTGTCCAGGTATCATCCAGACGTTTGCTCATGTAGATATCCATTCCGCCATAGCCGCTAAAGCCATTGGAGGAAAAATAAAGTGTTTTATCATCTGCCGCGAGGAATGGAGCGGTTTCATCGCCCGCCGTATTAACCACGCTTCCGAGATTCAGCGGCTTAGTCCAGACCGTATCATTTTTCGCGAAACTGACATACAAATCGCGGCCGCCATGAGAGTCTTCACGCTCAATGGACATCAATAAGGATTTACGGGAATTCGAAAGAAAAAAGTCGGCCTTCTCGTTGTAATTGTAATCATCTTCAATGGTCAGCGCTTTAGGTCGCGTCCAGGTTCCCCCGATATTATTGCTGACGGAAACGCCCGCCAGCATTTTCCCATTCGGCATATATTTGTTTCCCAGGACAAGTATCACGGATTTTCCATCGGGTGTGGCAGCACTTACAGCATTAATGAAATTCGGATACTCATTATTGAATTGAGGACCCATGTTTTTTGCCAATGACCACTTTCCATCCGATCCTAATTCCGAATACCAAATGTCTTCTTTGTCATTTACTCCTCCCACATTTTGGGGATGATTACTGCGGCTAAAGTAAAGTGTTTTTCCATCCGGGGACAACAGCGGGTTCAACTCACTGTAGTCACTGTTAACATTTTTATCGAGGTGTTCAACGACCAGGCCCTTACTTAATAAATCCGGTAAATCAATGTCGGCAATAATCGGATATCTGGAATCGGCGATCGCCACAGCATCGAGCGAAAAATAATCCGGTAAAGCACTCCCGTCAAATTCGAGTTTCACGGCGGCAACCTTATAAGGAGTTTTCTCCATAAATACATTCAGCATCCTTCCCTTCAATGGAACAGCCTGCGGATTAAAGGTATTGATGAGATATTCTTTCCCCGCCTCATCATACGTGTAGACCTTATACAGAGCTCCGGGGTTGTACGATTCGGCAATAGCGATCTGCTGAACATACATGGGTGTATCGTATCCCAACTTGATAAATTCAGATCTTTTCGGTTTATCGGGGGTCCAGGCATTGGGATTTTGGCCCCCGGCGGGCAATACATTAGGTTTACCTAAGGCTTGCTTTGCAGAATATTGAACTGGAGTAAGTTCGGATGAGAATTCCAGCACTTTAGAGGCCCATTGCACCCTCTGGCCGTAGGAAAATGCACCCGCGAAAGCAAGGCAAAGGATAAGTGTTAACTTCTTCATGGAATAAGTCTCCTAGGTTGGAATATGAATTAGGGGATAAACATAGCTAAATTTTAAAAGAGCCGGAAACATTACACGATAATCCCCCTCGATCACTCTTCCAAACCATGAAAAAATCAAGATATTCGAAGGTTCTACTCCAAAGAAGTTTTGCCGAACAGCAAATATCCTACATGGAGCAATATCCCAAGTCTGTTCTTTTTATCATCATAGTAATTCATACTTAGACTGATGGGTCCAACGGTCGAATGCATCACAAAGCCCGCTGTTCCCGCCAGATAGATCTTGGTCAACGACTTGTTCAAAACGGCCTCTTGCTGAGGCCCATCTTGAATAGCGGCCAATGGCTTGAAAACGTACCCCTCCAAACGAAAATCAAGATTGCTGCGTATCCCAAAAACATTTCTCCATCCTCCGGCTGCATAGTTAAACGCCCTGAAATTCTCTAAAATAAAAGTACGGCTATCCTGAATAGGATTAAAGGCAGTGGCATTTATGATCGTCCCATAATAGTTGGAAAATACCGGTTGGTTGGAGATCACCGCATCCAAAAGATACCCTGAACTATAAATTCCTTTCTTGAAATATTGTTCAATCAATACCCGTCCCCTCATCCAGGTACGATGATGCTCCTGGGGCAACTTGGAAATGGAGGTTGACCCGGGCACGAGGGATTCATCCAGATCAAACCAATCTCCCGAAACCTGAATTGATTTCCCTTCTGAGGCATATTGTTTCCGGTTGAGCGTATTCGTCGATAAGCAGATTCCGGATCTGACTCCGGACAGGCGTAGCTGATCGAGGGTATCCGTCGAGAGGAAGGTATCGGTATCCACGTATTGGTCATGATTACTGATGTAGGCGCCGGATACAACAACTTTATATTTTTTCCCCACCGGGAAGCCGATGTTTACCCCCACCTTGCGATCTATCCGGTTGAGCAATGTTGGCGTGTAACCTTTTACGATGAGATCTTTGGTCTCCAGGAAACTCCAGTTATTAACCATCCCCTCCGGCTCAACATAAAATTGACCTAAGTTAGGGAGGTCAATCCTGGCTTTGACCTCGGCCGACTTGTAAAAATTACCGGCATAGAAATTAGCCTGAGCGTGGGTGAGTGCCTGACTGAAATAATAATAATTTAAACCCAGGAAAATATTACTAATGTCACGGGAAGCTATAACGCCCCCAAAATCGACCTGAAAATTATTCTGCGGTCTTCGTGAAAGCTGAAAATCAAAATGACTTGAGGTTGAGTCATAGATAAAATTCGGATACACATTTTTAAAATAGTCGTCCGAAACCAGCCGGTAATATCCCGATTTTATGTCGGAAAAATACAACGGCCTTTTCCCGCTTTTAAAAAAACGATTGAGATAAAGTTGTTGTCGGCTATTGAAGTTTTTGAGCCGGATTTTGTCGACGAGCAAAGGCTTGGTCCGATCATTAAATTTATTGCGGGCCTCCGCTACTTCTTCGCAGGTTCTCCTAACTTTTACCTTCGCCTTTATCTCATCCATTTGGCGCATCGTTTGGGCATACCCACTGTCAATCATGCTCTTTGCTTTGTCAAAGTCGAAGGCCGAGAATTTTTTCAGGTTAGGCTGAATATACACTCCTGATGCGGGAACTTTGCTGGGGTCCGACTTGTCCAGGAGCATGTAAAGCAGGGAACGGGAGATCAATTGTTCATCCTCCCCGTACGGATATTCATCGTACACTTTACTGGATACGTTGCATCCGATTACCACATCCGGATGAAAGTCTTTCTGGGCCACATCAACAGGAAAATTATTATAAACTCCGCCGTCAAAAAGATACTTTCCTTCCACACGAATCGGATTGTAAAAAAAAGGAACCGTCTGTGTAGCGCGAAGCGCATCGCTGAGTATCCCTTTCTTCAGTACGACTTCAGTTTGGGTGAAGATGTCGGATGCCACGACGCGCAAAGGAACAAATAGACTATCAAAATTATTTCGTGCAATGGCATCCGGCTGGGCCAACTTTTCCGCCAGTGCAAAATTCAGGGACAAGTCGTTGGCGAGGCTGGTGTTAAGAATAAAATTAAACGTAGAGTCCAGGGATAAATTAAGTTTAAGAAATGAAGGGTGATCATCATTCCTGTTGTAATAGTAATTATACCCTTCTTCCAATCTTCCGTTTACCCAATTCAGGAAGTCGCTGGATATCATCATTTCCTCAATTTGGTCGGGGCTCATCCCGGCGGCATAACATCCCGCGACAATGCCACCCATGGAAGTGCCCGCCACATAATCAATGGGGATGCCGTTTTCTTCCAACGCTTTAAGCATCCCGACGTGGGCAAGCCCCTTGGCGGCACCTCCGCTCATAACCACACCTATTTTCTGCTGCTGACCGACGGCTGCCAGTGACAAAAAACAGATGATCAGCATAAATATAGGCCGCATGAATAGTTAGAAATTAGGCTGCGTCAGTCATTCGTGCTCTGGAGTAACAAAAATGTAATCGAAATTGCATGAAGAAAAAAATGGAGACTCATAAATTATCGTGTCGACGCCACCCCGGGAGTGAAAGATACCGGAAATGGAATACTTTGTATACGAATCAACGGGGTTTTCAGAAACCCATTGCACGGGTTATCAGAATGTTCTTTAGTTTGTATATAACTCTTTGAATTTCTTTTTTCCGCTATCTAAGAATTTGACAAACTTGTCCCTGCTCCGATTATAGGGATAGGGCCAGGCGAGGACTCTCTCGTCTTTTCCCAGGAGGATATAAAAAGGCTGCGCATTATTTTCAAGATTGCTGATTTGAAGGTCTGCATTTTGCTTGCCAATGGTTTTCTTCACTTTGCCGTCATATTTAGACGTGAACCATTCTGCCTCCGGCAATTCAGTTTTATCATCCACATACAGGGCAACAATCACGAAATCGTTCTGCAACCTGTGTAATACCTGAGGGTCGCTCCACACGACCGCTTCCATTTCCCGGCAGTTGGTGCACCCGTGTCCGGTAAAGTCAATAAACAAGGGTTTATTCAGCTTCCGGGCGCAGGCCAATGCCTGGCGGTAATCAAAATAACCTTTCAACCCATGGGGTAAATGAAGCGTTTCCGCAAAACGCGGTTCCTCGCACAACCCACTAACATTAATTTCACCTTTGGCAGCCAGATCAAAATCAAGCGTATGCTTGGGGGGTAAATACCCCGCCAACATTTTCAGCGGAGCCCCCCACAAGCCCGGAGTGAGGTAGAGCACAAAGGAAAAAGTGGCGATGGCCAACAAAAGTCTGGGCACACTGACCTTATCGACCGGGCTGTCATTGGGTAATTGGATTTTGCCCAGGAAATAAAATCCCAACAGGGAAAAAATAGCAATCCAAATGGCAATATTAACATCACGGTCAAGCAAACCCCAGTGATAGGCCTGATCGGCAATGCTGAAGAATTTAAGACATAAAGCAAGTTCGAGGAATCCGAGGGTAACTTTTACAGAATTTAGCCATCCACCGGACTTTGGAAGGCTTTTTATCCATTCCGGAAAAATAGCAAAAAGAGTGAACGGAATAGCGAACGCCAACGCATAGAAAAACATGGAAAGTACGGGCTTAATAATTTCCCCGCTAGCGGCAAGGAACAAGACACTACCCACGATTGGCACCGTGCAACTGAAGGATACCAGAACCAGCGTGGCGGCCATAAAAAAAATTCCGATAAGCCCGCCTTTCTCCGCGCGTTGATCTGCTTTATTGACCAGTTGATAAGGCGCGTTAATTTCGAATAAACCGAAAAATGAAAGTGCAAAAACGATAAAAATGACAAATACGAACAGATTAGGTGCCCAGTGAGTCGCCAGCGCATTCAGACCGTCTGTTCCCAGCAGAAGTGCAAACACCGTTCCTGCGGCGGTATAAATAACAATGATGGACAAACCGAAGATCGTCGCTTTTTTAATACCCTGACTTCGCGTTTGATTATCCTTTAAAAAGAAGGTAACCGTCATCGGAATCATCGGGAAAACACATGGTGTAATCAGCGAGGTCAATCCGACAAGGAAAGCAAAAAGCAAATACCCCAGAAATGATTTCTGATCCAGTGAAGATTCACCCTCTAAAATAGATTTATCCAGAATGGGGCCTTTGACATCGGTGTACGAATCATCCTTTTTTCCGATACCCGTGGTGGAAGAATCAATTTTATAAATTGATGACTCCTGTTGTTTTGTCTCCGGCATTGTTTTTTTTCCACCCACGTTGATTTTATCGAACACAAATTCATCATCAAAGGGAATACATTTCCCGTCGATGTCGGTACACACCTGATATTCATAAGAACCTTCAATTCTTAAATTGGCCGAAAGAATTTTTATTTTCTGACGAAACTCTCCTGTATTCTTAAAAATTTTTACATCGCACCCAAAAACCTTGTCATGCTTGAGCAGCGGCTTCACCGGAACAATTTGACCCACCAACGAGTAATTTTTCCCGGGCTTAAAATGGAACGTGGTAACCATGGGACCGCAGTTCGGATCGAAATCGCTGGAGTATAAATACCAGTCTTTATCAATCGTTGCCTGAAAAATAAGGTCGATCTCATCTCCGATGTTCACGGAAGTAGACGAAACGGAATTGGCCCACTTGGCGGGATGAAGAACCTGGGCGTTGGAAAACGCGCCAACAAAAAAAAGAAGGCAACCCAGAAAATGCTTTACAGGCATACTAATCCAACTAAGTGGTACAATAACGCGGCCGGGTGCAATTTAGTTGATGGTCATCAATTCATTTGTAATTCAATTGACAAAACTCGGGGTTATTCAATCCCAGACTCGGGAACCAAGTCTCTCCGCTAGTTTATTTCTGACTACTCTTCGAAAAAAATCCTGATTGAGTTAAGATCAATACTTGAATTTCCAGATTGTTTTAAAATCACGTGTCAGAGATTGGTTGGTTAACAATGCACGAAGTACTTCCACCGGAATCGGTCCATTCTGTAACACGGCATCGTGAAAATCCTTTTCTTTCATCTTACCGGAACCCACCAATTCGCCCCGCAAAGCATAAAATTGTTTCGCCCCAATCATATACGCCAATTGGTATAATGGCCCATATCCCCCCGTAAACGATCTCCGCACCTCACCCGCTGCATTGGCTCGTTCATGTCCCACTTTATCAACTAAATAATCGATGCATTGCTGTGGAGTCCATTTGCCCATGTGATAATTTAGGGAGAAGATAATCCGCGCACAGCGGTGCATTCTCCAGAACAACATTCCTACCCGATTTTCAGGAGATTTTTGAAAATTCTTCTCCCACAGAATCATCTCCCAATAGAGCGCCCATCCCTCCATCCAAAAGGGAGTATAAAAAAGCCGACGGTGGGAATTGTACCGGTTATTCATGAACGTTTGCAAATGGTGACCCGGAATGAGTTCATGAAAAACAGTAGCCCTGGAGAAATGCTTATTGTTTCCACGGAGGCTCATTAGCTTGTCGTCATGCTCCATCGTACTCGTGGGATAGGAAATCTGAATTTCTTCTCCACCCAAAAAAAACGGAGCAAAGCGCTGCCGCTCCGGACTCATCATCGTCATGCGCATCGTTTCTTTGGCCAATGCGGGTACGGTGACCAAATTATTTTTTTCGACATAGTCCATTGCCTCTTCAGAGAGAAACTCGACCCATTCCGGTTGCCGGCCAGGCTCGACGTAGTCGTTTTTCACCTTCTCAAGAGCATCCTTCCAATGATCACCAAAACCCATTTCCCGCGAAGCCTTGAGCATTTCCTGCTCGCACCAGGCAAACTCTTTGTTGGCGACATCCATCAGCTCTTCCGGTGTATAAGGAACAAATTCAAAACCCAGGCTCTTTATTATTTCCTCCCGTCCGATCGGGTTACCGACGATGCCACTACCATCGTCTCGTGAAGGATCAATCGTCTTCCAGGTTTTCAGGAATTTAATATAGTGTCCAAAAGCGGAATCCAATTCAACATGGGGAACACTCACCCACCAGGTAAACTGCGGGTCGTATCCATCGTAGAATTTGAACAATTCATTCAAGGCATTTCGATAACCCTGTACGGCGGCTACGGCTCGGTTGCAAAGAGGCTCTGAATACGTTGGCAACTTTTCTACCTCCTTTTGATTTGACTTCAAATCATTCGTCAACTCGTTGAGTATTCCCGCAGTCTTCGACGGATCTAATCTATCTCCTCTCCTCCGTTGCTCAATCAAGGGTGTCATTTTCGCCGCAAATTTGAACGTTGGTCTTACTTTCTCAAATTCAATTTTGTTTTGTTGCAAGGCATGGGCTTTTTGTTCGATCGTATTACGCAATAAAATATAATCCACTTTTCCTTCCTGATCCAGGGTTTCAAAGGAAAGTCCATTGATCTTTTTCATCCAATCATCATAAAATCGACCCAGCCGGGAATAATATTCGTCCGATTCTTTGAGCGTATACTTCCGGGAAAGACTTCCCGCATCTTCCTGATACTGCAAAATGTAATCGCGCATTTCAAGAGGATTTGTGAAATTCTGCGCATGTAGTGTTAAATAGAAAAAAACAATAATGCAGGATAAACAAATTTTTTTCATTGAAATGACTTTAGAATAACTCGAATAAAAATCAACTCAAGTTCATTTTTTTTCCATAATGTTTATAAAATGTAACTATCGTTTCGATTCCCAACAAGAAATTCTCAATGCCATAATGTTCGTTGGGCGAATGGATCGCATCTGAATTCAGTCCAAAGCCCATCAACACGGAATCAAGTCCCAGTTCACGCCTGAACAGCGATACAATAGGAATACTTCCGCCGTCTCGGGTGGGAATGGGCGCTTTGCCCCATACGTCA